>Ga0307515_10010402_pt1 | contig 17823 bp, 11 predicted proteins | sample 17_EM_MG_FD_194513 | JGI IMG/M metagenome (GOLD analysis project Ga0307515, IMG submission 194513) | Populus trichocarpa ectomycorrhiza microbial communities from riparian zone in the Pacific Northwest, United States - 17_EM | ecosystem: Host-associated > Plants > Roots > Unclassified | place... | reverse complement strand
GTGTGCCCAACTTTTGGTACCCTCCAAGCACTTGAAAGCCAGGGGTAAGGTATACCTGGGAGTTGAGCTGGAGATGATCTATCTGGGTACCTCCAAAGGGCGGCGAAGCCGCCACCGTAACTTGTATGTAACAGCCCTGACCACTTCCCTGAAGGGAGCTCCATCTGAGCATTTAGAATAGGAACGCAAAACCTTTCCTTCCATCAAGATATATATGTTCCCAGCTAGACGAACTGTTCCCAAGGCTAGCTATTACGCATAGACGAATCACTTGCACTCTCCAGTTTTACGTGATTACTCATATAGACTCACTCGTCTCGTTGCATGTGCTGGACAACGGTGAATGGGTTCCTGTGCGTCGTCCAAAACCCGACCACGTCAGCCAGCCAGCCAGCCACAGGAATAATCCGCCTTTTATAAATTACCAACGCGGAGTTCAGTGCATAACCAAACGTTAATTTTAACTTCCCGCTGTTAGTGAGCAAGCGAGCAAGTGGGGACCCCGAGCTAGAATTTCAGAGCCGCACTAACACCACTCATGCACGTACAAACCATGAATTTAACTGAAGATATCCAACGGAAAACGGAATATATAACGTAAATAAAGATAAACAAGATAAACAAGATAAAATAAAGCAAAAAACCTCCACAATTCTTCCCACACAAGACAATCCCCCATCTCCAGATCCTTAATACCCACCACTCCCCTGACTCCCCGCCCCAACACTTTCCTTCCCATTCCCCTGCTGCTGCCATTGCGGCCCCGCAGTCGGCGGTCCAAACCCTACCGCAGGACTGTATCCACTCGGACTATAACCCCCCGGCGAAATAAGTGTATTATGATTTCCTCTCTACATCCAATTATTAGCGCAATACCCACGCGGAGCTTAACAAGGAACTTACCCGAAAGCTACCTAACATCGTGCTAACACTCAACGGTTGTTGCTGCTGTTGCTGTTGCGGCAAACCGACTCCACCACCTCCCAATCCCACGCCGCCACCCCTAGGCTGCGGGGCCGGAGTATACCCTGCACTAGCCGTAACCCAGTTCTCGCCACTTCCTTGCTCCCACATACCAGATCCAGATGCCAAGACGCTTTCATTCCACTGCTGCCTCTGCTGCTGCAAGCCCACATCGACACGTCCGCCCTTCATCGCAAGCTCTTCGACGCCGATTCTAAGGCGTTCCAACACCTCCATTAGGCCACCGGCAACATTTTCACTCTGTGCTCGGCATTCCTCGCTGACGCGTTTAAGGGCGGCAGGGAGGCGGGTTTTGACGGCCTTTGCACAAGCGGTTGCGGTAGCGGTTGGCGCGGTGACGCCGTTTGCGCGTGTGTGTTCTTCTGCGACCTGGATTGCGAGTTGAGCTTCGACGACGCGGACAGCGGGGGGGGAGCGGAAGTCCATTGCAAGTTTTATCAGCGCGACGATTTCGCCAAGAGTTGTGACTGCCTCGGCGAGGGCTTTGACGTTCTCCTGGGCGACTGTGTAGGAGGTTGGAGATTCCGCGTTTGGAAGTGGGAGTGTGTTTTCGTCGAAGAATTTGCGGAGCAGGGTGGGCTGGATTGAGGGAGGGAATTGCCATACGACTCCCCAGACGGCCTCTAGGACTTCGCCGTAGCGTTTCCGGAGGCCCTCAACTACTTGCTCGCCAACTCTGTCGACACAGGCACGGTGTTCGGCTACTCGTTTTCCTCGCTCGATCTTGCTGCGGATCTGTCGCTCTTGTTCGTCGATCCAGTACCGGCGTTCTGCTTCAGCGGCGCGTACGGTTTCTCCGGCTTGTAGGAGTGGGCCGACGGAGATCTGGAGGTAACGGGCGTTGCGGTCTGTGACAAGGGATTGCAAGATGTGTTCGTGCTCTTCCATGGTGACGTTGAGCTTGTTGAGCAGGTCGATGGCCTCAAGGAGGAGGTGGTATTCGAGTGCTGTTCCGGTTCCCCTGGTGTCCTGCCCAGCGACGGTGAATAACCAGTTCCTGACTTCTTCGTACCATCTCCCACCGAGTTCCTCGAGCTGGCTCTTGACCTCCTTGTATGCAACCTCGACATACTCATTCTCAAACATCATATAGATCTCCGACTCGAGGTCCATCCGAGCCTTTGCTTCCTCCTCCTCGAACTGTTCTCGCATGCGCTCGATATCGGCAAACGTGTAGCGGCCAGAGCTGTATGCCGTAGTGGTATGGTTCTGGTTTAATTGTGCACGCTTCATAGCGTTTTGCTGGAATATGTTGACACGGTTCTGTGTCTTTTGTTCCAGAAGTTTCCTTGCAGACTCGAGGTACTGATCGACAGGAGCAACGTTGGTGACCTTATCAAGCGCCGCATACGCCATATGGAGGAACGGGGGGATATCCGCCATGATCTCTCCATCGTCCTTGGACTTTGCCTTGGTAAACGACGCGATAACTGACGAAAGAGCCTTGGTGTCCACCGGACGGTTCTCCTCAAATTCAATCTCCTGACGTTTTGGGAACGGGAAGGGATACGGAGTACCACCGGAAAGTCCCATGTCGATTCTGTTTTCCGCGCGAGACATAGAAGCAACGGTTGAGGCATCATCTTCAAACTTACGGCGGGTGCTCGGGTCGATTCGGATTGCTGGAACGGAAGGCATAGGACGTGGCATCTGGAGCTCAAGTTCCACCTTCGGGGCAGCCGCAATCTGGTCTACCGTTGGTGTCGGAGAAGGTGTAGCGTCATCACGGTAGTGCGGCTCGGGCGGCATATCCGGCATATCAGCATACTGATTGTTGGAAGTTCGCCTTTGGCCTTGGTGGTGCTGCAGCTGATGCTGGTGCTTGTGGTGATGGTGATGGTGATGATGGTACTTATCACCGCCGAAATCATCCAAGTCACCCAGGCTAGGCGGAGGAGGAAGAGGCTGCATTCCGTCGTAGCCGGAGGTGCTTTCTTCTGGCTGTTTGAAGGTCACGTGGGGCTGTTTAGGCTCCGGAGGCGGACCTGTCATAAGCGAAACTTGTCGACTCCGTGCCACCTCTTCCAAATTGGCCCACTCCCGGAAACGACTCATCCTCTGATCTCCCAAAATATTGAGCTGCTCTTTGGTACCCGGTGCATCGAAAGTCAACCTAATTTTCTCCGCCTTGTCGGAAACGATTGCATCTTCCTTAAGGTAAAATGCGAAGTCGAGAAGTGAGCTGACATGAGTAGGTGGAAGATTAGGGAAGAGTTCCGAAAACGTAGCAAACAGAGCTTCCTCACTACCGATACTGCGCTTCGAATGATCGTGGTGTTGAGTAGTCCCCGGCAATGGAATATGTGGGATATCAGGCGTTGGACTCTCGCTAGGGTTGGTGACATTCTCGTCGGCATCTTCGGGCACCTCGGCTTCTGGAGGGCTGGTGGTATGTCCAGAAATCGCCTTTTGGAATGGCTGAGTATAGGCCTTGTAAACTCCCGCGTCGGGACCCTGTCCGTTTTCATAACTGGTATAGACGGGCTGAGGAGGCATGTGCTGTTGTTGCTGTGGTGGTTCGGGCTTTCGGACTGGAGCAGGTCCAGAGACGGCCGCAGTATCATCAACCCACTGACCACGCATTACGCTCTCCCGCGTACCGATACTTCCTGGCGGGCTAGTAGCATTCGCAAGCGGCGAGGTAATATGCCCTCCAGGAAATCGCGGATTTGAAGTTCCAGAGTTGCCAACAGATGGCGGTGGGATTGGCTTCGAATACAAGTAACCACCCAACCCCACTTCTGCCGGACTCCTCTGCTGCGATCCTGGCTGAGATGGAGATTTAATAAACTTTTCCGGCGAGCGATGAGTAGTGCCAACTCCAACAACCGGGGGTCGTCTCAGCTGCTGCATCTGCTGCGTAGGATTAACGGTACTCTGTTGTTGCTGCGGATGACCCTCCAACCCCAATCCCACACCAGAATCCTTCTCCTTTCGAGGAGGTAATCCTCCTTCGCCCTTCTTATCTCCACCTCTTGGTCGATACTCCGGAGGAATTGGATCATCGCCTTCTGCACTTCCTGGGCGATCCATCTTCCCCAATCCACTACTACCACTAGAATTACGGGGTCTTGCACCTAGAGGCGGAGGTCCCCGATTACTCTCATCACTTGGCTTCCGTGTAGATTTCCGACCCAAAAATCCCGTCGGGGTTCCAGTTCCTCCTTCTCCATGTTCTCGTGCATCACCAACGCGCTTGCCCCCAATTGGGACTCCTATAATATTCTTGTATCCTGCGGTTCCAGGCCCAAGGGATCCAGATCCAAGGGCCAGGCTTCGCAAATAACCGCCAGGAGGTCCTCGCTGTCCGCCGAGTTCACTGATGGGTGTATCGGGCGGAGGGCACGAAGGGGCAGGTGGTGGCGCAGGTCCATCGCTTACCGGTGTAAGAAGCGGGGGCATCATGAATCGTTGAGGTTGGGGTTGCGACATATCATGGCCGTGGCGAGGGGGTGATTCCATGCGGGGCGGGGGTGATGGTGCAGAAGGCTGTTGCTGGTATTTGCGAGGAGGGGAGTAAGGTTGTCTCGGTCCCGTAGATCCGGTTGAGCTGTGTGGTGAACCATTGTACTGCGATCCACGTTGGGATCCTTCCTGTGGACTTCCCTGACTCTGTTGTGGCCGAGCTCGCTTTGGGCTATGACCAGAGTTAGAACTTTGACCAAAAGAGACCTTACGTTCCTGATGCTGCTGCTGCTGATATCCTGGCGAATGCTGACCTTGGGATGAATGTTGACCTTGGGATGAATGTTGACCTTGGGATGAATGTTGACCTTGGGATGAATGTTGACCTTGGGATGAATGTTGGCCTTGAGAGTGAGCCGGAGAAGCTTCTTCCTCTCGCTGAGGCGGTTGCCGTTGCTGTTGCTGTTGCTGTTGCTGTTGCTGTTGCTGTTGCTGTTGTTGCTGTTGAGGAGGAGGACGGAAGTTGGACGGCTCATTCTTGCGGACAGAGAGGGGGCTCGTAACACGAGGAGCATGCTCTCGCTTTTGCGAACCAATCATAGGCGGAGGACCATAACCTGTCATCCCACGAGGAGACGTCGACGCATTGGCTAGATGCCTTTGAAGATGCTGTTGATAACTGAAAGCCGCCGCCCTTTGTTCCCGTTCCGCACGTTGCTGTTGCTCCTGCTGTTCCCTTTCGCGTTCCCGGTCTGCCGTGTCTAGTGGTTGCTTAGGCGGAATGGCTGGAGGTGGCGCGTGAGACGCATGAGAGTAACCCGAGATATTGGACTGTGGGGAGGCATTGGAATACGGAGGCGTTTCCTGATACCCATACCCACCACCCCTTTGCTGCGATTGTACCGAAACATGCGTCTGTTGGGACACATGCGTGGCTTGTGAATGGTGACTTTGCACTGACGCGGGCAATGACGGGGGTGTTGGACGTCCAATAGCGCTTGGCTTCTCGGGAATATCAACCGGCGACCGCGTTGACCCATTACTCCGTTGACTATACGATCTTCCCTCGCCAATGCTGCCCTCCTGCAGACTGCGAATATTTTCTCCGTAGCTCCCGGGCGATCCGGAGAGCTGATGCTGGTGTTGAGATTGCTGCTGCTTCTGCTGTTGCTGGGGAGGCGGCGGCTGACTATACGGCTGTTGGTTCTGAATATCCGGCGAGAAGGGATTTGTAGAAGGCTGCTGGTGCTGGGGATTGTTGGGTTCATCATCCTGTTGCCAGCCTGCCGGGAATTTGGGATCTGGTAGTGCTCCTTCGACATGCTGTGCGGGTTGAGCTTCGCGGTGGTTTGAGTATAGCGGCGCATGAACCCCGGCGGGCCCTCCAAGAGGCGGTTGGAACGGTTGAGGGTGCGGGAATGCAGGTGTCTGATTGGGAGCAGCTTGCGGAGATGCGGACAAATGCGGTGGGAAGTGCGACGGCTCAGGGGCCCCGAACTGCGAGCTGTAGCTCTGCGTCATGCTATGGGCGATGCTACTTGGTGACGGACCACTCAGCGAACCCATGGGGTTGTTCGAGTGATGCGACGTAGATAGTTCCTGTTGTCGGGCACTTCCTGAAAGCTGACCCCCCCCCAGCGCCGAGATCGATACCGACGGCGCCTGGTGTTGCTGCGACTGACTTGCATCAAAAGAACGTGAAGGTATTGCTACTGGCTTACTAAAGTTATGAACGGGTGAGATTTGAGATCCCGAATCCTGGGAGTTGCGGTTCTGTCGCTGCTGGTGCTCGGTATAGGATCCATGAAGATGCGAGTCACTGGCCGGCTGCGAGAAGTTGTGCCCTGGGGAACGTGGCGGAGGAGGCATATCAAACGAGTGAGCATTCCGGTCTAAAACGGGTAACTTGTGTTGCAGGTGTTGCGAATAGCCAATCTCATCGTGATGCTCAAATGCAGCGTTGTCATCATAGGAACCGTGAAGGTTCGGGCGGGATGGATGATTGGAACTCTGCGAATGCTGCGACATGGTCTCTGGGTCTCGTTGTCGTTGCTGTGAATGTTGTGGGACTAGTTTTGAGAAGTGTGTGGCAGGGGACGGTTGAGGAGTAGGCTCGACTTCGATGTGTCGCTGAGACTCGAGATCGAATGTTGTCTTTAGAGCTTTGTGGGAAGGCTTGCTGAAGTGTTTGATCGGTGAGTGCATTTGCTCCTCCTGACGTTGTTCTTCATACTCCTCCTGATCCTTCTGCTGTTGCTGGAGATCTGGCTTGTGGTGACGGTACTCGTCCTGCTCGAGAGGTTGAAACGGGTTCTGATGCAGCTCGCCCTCGCCGTCTTGAAAAGACTCAGGCGGATTACCATAGCCAGGTGGTAGTTCATCGTATTCCAGATCCTCATAGCGCCCGTGGTCCTCCTCCGGTTCGTAACTGCCCTGATCACCGTACTGCTCCTGCACATCGAATTCCTCCTCCAACGGATGTCGCTGCGGTTGGTCGTGGGGGTGGCTATTGTGAGAATAATCGTCGTCTCCGTTCTTGCTGTTATTGTCACGAGTAGGGCGATTCACCGGAGGAGGAGGCGCACTCAGCCCACCGGTCTCGTGATGACCCCCAGCATTCCTCTCCAACTCATCGGCAGAGTTAGATTCACCAAATTCGAAAAACGGTGGTTGCGAGGATGTCGCCTGCGCCGTCGTCATATCTTTATAGATCGTACTCGATTTGTTCTTTCCAATAGGTTGCGGATTCTGTCTGAAACAGTAGGAGAAATGCCAGGTTAGCCGATAAGCGAATCTCAACTTGGAAGGTCTCGCGACGACAAAACGAGGAAGGTAGGAAAAGGATTATCACTTTCGAGTTGGGGAAGGCTATCGTAGCCTGATACCCGAGAATCCGTCGTAAAGATAAGATCAAGTATCGTCGTAAAGATAAGATCAAGTATCGTCGTTATGATGCGATCGATGATGTGGGTGGCTTGTCGGAGAAGCAAGAAGGGGAAAGCAATCTAGTCTGCAGCATTCAATCAGTTCCAGCCCCGAACACCAGCAACTTCTCACTCCTCTTCCATCGTCGGAGAATTCGTACCGTTTCACTCGTATCGTATCGTCTCACTCACTTCTTCGTGAGGATGGCGGTGACTGGTTATAATGCAGTGGTGGTCGTAAATTTCGTTTCGTATCCTGTCGTCACAAGCGAACACCAAAAACTAAAAAGCCGAAAAGAAAAACGATGATGCGGGTGCGAGAAACAAAAAAAGGAAGATAGTCGTCGTCGTCGTGGTAATAATCGCTGGTAGATAAAAAAAAACGCAATCGTCAAAGCACACGCACTCTCGTTTCGAGCTGCGGCGGTGGGTGGGGAGGTGAAAAGAGAGGGGGTGTCGGTCGGACTGTTTCTCGTGGGGAGGTGGAGAAATCAAAAACCGCAAGTTGCCCGTCGTCCGATGATTGGACAGCTACTGCTCAGTGTTAAGCCACTCTTCTCCAACTCTCTCATTCACTCCTCGAATTGGATGGGCTGGATGTGATGTCGGATGCTTCCCCTCTTCACACTCTACTGTCAAGGGAAACTAAAAATATCCACCCGGCAATCTAACCGACCGATGAAGTACAGTTCACCGTTCGCCGTACGTCGTCGTCGTCGTCGTCCCAACTAGCCGTCGAAGTGATGGGAAACCGTCCAACAAACTTTGTCCGACGTCGGGTTTCCTGTGGTCTTCGGGGAAGAGGGAAGGGAAAGAGCGGTGGTCGAAGGTGAGTGGGTCGGGGGGATGAGTTGTCATTGCCATAAAGTGCATGGGACAACCAATCGCATCTGGCATGGCCTGAGCGTCCACCAGAGGAGCCGCAGAGCCACATGTACACTAAATGTATACAAGTCAACCAGCGCGACAGAATCAAGATGCGGTCTGCGTCATTCTGCGTTGAAGAGAAATTTTCTGAGTCTTCTCTGGCTTTCGGTGTCTGTTTCTTTCTTTTCATCTCAAGAGAAGAAGCATCATTGCTCATTTCTCTACGTCGCTCAAAGTTAAATTTTATCTCGCAAGCTAGCGAAAGCCACTTGGCTCGGATAGCTAAACGCAGGCTCCCGTTGACGTCACGTTAGGAAGGTCTATCCGCCACCTATCAATCGTTCCAATAAATTGATTACCCCTGATGCTGGGTTGAGAAGAGACACATTCCATGTACTCCTTTTCTTTGCATAGAAGTATAGGTAATCAGCTCCATAGAACAACTCGACACATTCACACTACCAAGTATTCTAGAACACACAAAGTGGCAAAAATGAGAATACGTGGCCGCTCCGCATCGCCGCAACCTGCCGTTCCTTAAGCTTAAAGCGATCGGCCCGAGGAAGGCGCAGCTCGCTTGCACAATGGCTTCTCTCGCCTGGATGAATAGAAACCCTAACCCGCAGCACCAGTAGCAGCAGCAAGAACCTCCAATAATGATACACTCTCCCAAAGAAAAACGCGGTACCGCATGACCGTAGAAGATAACAATGACACTAATAATACACCAGGTATCCATCCCAAAGTAAAGGACTCCAAAACGCCGTCAAGCAATCCTCTCCCCACAACCATCCGTCGAATACCCCGACCCTCCGTTCATCTAGACTCCACCAAGCGAACCAGTCGTTCCGCCACTACTCTTTTGGCGCTTCAGTAGCCACAGTATCAGGGCCAACACCGCGATGGCGACGACAAGCCCCACCAGGATCAACGCGAGTTGTGAGTTGCCAAGTTTCATTGCTGGTCGGTATAGGGAGCTTCAAAGCTTGCCGAACAGGGAGGTAGAGCGTACAAGTGTGAGATAAATTTTGCGAGGCTCGCCTGACGAGGAGAGGATGCGAGACAGCGGAGGCGGAGGAAGAGGACTGTCGATTCTGAGGCGCAGAAGACGAGCGGAAGCAGGATTATCCGTGTCGAAGCGGTTAGGTGTAAGTTCTCGAGGTTGAAGGAGTCGGTCGAAGGTTCGCGTCGTGTTTCGATCGATCGGAGTCAAGTTTGTCTCGATCCTGGAGTCCTTTCTCGCGATTCGTTCGTTTGCGTGTCCGTCTCGCTCTCAAACCTCGCAGCCGTCGTTGATGTTAAAAGGGGAGAAACAGCTGTAGGAGGGTTTTGTGGATCGACGACGGAGAACCCCCGTTAACTTCCTATCCCACAATTTTAAATTGCCGTGTTTCAGCGGAACGAAATAGGTGCGGCTGAGTGAGCCGCATGTTGACCGGTGCGAGAGTGAGACCGAGAAGTCGATATGCATGCCGAAGATAGATGCGGAGGTCGACAAGTGTGAATAGAGATGCGCTATGCGACACAGTAGAACAGTTGCGGTAGATGTCGTGGTTCTCGTCGAGTGAAGGCAGTAAGAATGAAAGTTTCGAGTGAGGATGCACGGAATGTGCCGGATGCGATCAGACATGTGAACAACAAATAGACGATAACCTTGTTAATTGACCCTCCGTCGACATCATCAATAATTTAACTTGTTCAAAACTTCTCAACTTGTCGACTATCCTCAACACTGCAAATTCGCTCCATTACCATCACAACCACTACCACTCTCACTCTCCTCCTCCATTAACTCAGGATCGGCGACTTTGGTCGCTAGGCAAACCGATATGGTGGAAACAATAAATTGCAATCAAGCCAACACAAATGCTCCGAGTAGCAACGGACGACCCCACAGAAACACCACTCCAATGTCAGTATTCGTTCCAACCGTCAGTCGGATCAAAACCCAAGCACATCAGCTACGCGGCACTATTTTACGACACAAGTATGATTGCGGCGTGTCTAGTTGATCGGAGGTAGTCGTTAACTTAGCTTTCCTCCTCCGCCGTCGCTTCTATTACGAGCTATCAGAAGGCGACAGATACCTTTTGAATACCTGGCAAGCTGTCTATTGCCACCTCGTTCCAGTTTCCGGAAGACGGTACAAAGCAGCTTTCCGGACTTTAGCGCTTGCACTTTTATCTAATACGGTAAGGATACGCGAGCTAGGATCAATCCCTTCATCATTGTATCTCACTCGGTAACGCTTAGTAGTAAGTTGGCTTCATTTATTGGCTCTAGATCCGCCATATTAAGAGTTGCTGTGTATTTATTGATATGCGCCAATGGAGCTCTTTCGGATCCGGCAGCCAGTGTTTGAGATTCTGGAGGTTGGGATTTTCGGAAGTGGCCGTGGCGGGATAAGGTGAGAATTGTCCTACATCCCAAATGCTGCACTGGAGCATTATCTTTCAATATACTACAAGGCTCAAGGCCAGCTAACATTATGTCCAGGATAATTCGATATAAGGTGACTTGGTTCCTTCCGTTTGTGACAGGGTGGCGCTGCTGTCCGCAACATACCACAACCCGCTGCGTGTGTAACGTTTGGTTCTGTCACGTTCAGGATACCTGGAATGGAGTTACTTTATGTAGGTAGAACACCTTTCATCCATAAACGTTAGCGAAGTTGCGTGAAACGTCACATTAGTGCATATAGAACGTTTGATAGATCCAGGCGAATGAAGTATAAGTTGCTTGCGATGCCGTCCTGGAGAAGCCGCCACTCTCGTCATCACACTTTGTCAACTACCGCTGAGGCTTTCTGTGCCTCGCCCACGCTCATTGTTATAGTCCTAAGCAGCTTGTTACTGATCTTTACACGTCACAGAATCTAAAGGGACGACTACTCGAGGATGGTGGATTCTACAACGCTAAGGTTAACGGGGCTTCTTTTCCTACTATTCGCAATATCGTGGGAAGTTTGGGGACTGGATGTAACAGACACTATCACCAGCGCAGGTACGTGCTCGAAGGAGAGGAGGTAAGATGTTCCACGGAACGGTTCTGACAGATGTAACCGTCCGCAACAGGCTACAATACCCGCAGTGGGCACCTGCCAAACCACAACCTTGATCCGAATGTCGTCAAAAGCGGAAACTTTGGTATAATATGGCGCACAAAAGGGAAGGGCAATTACAAAGGATTTGCTGAGCGTGGGTATCCCCCAGCTACCCCACCGATTCATTGGCTAAGACATTAACTACGGTACAGAATTCTATGCCCAGCCACTCATCTACTCGCCTCCAGGCGAGCGCCAATTCGTATACGCTGTCTCGCAGCAAAACTATGTCTATCGCTTCGACGCGGTAACGGGAGAGTTGCTGAACTACCGCCAGCTGATGATCCCGTTCCTGGTAGCGGATCTCAGCGGCTGCAATGATATTTCGGACTGTATTGGCTCGACGGCGACAGGGGTTATTGACCCTAGCAGGAATACGTGGTACGTAACGACAAAATCTTATGCCGATCAGAACAATCAGAACCCCCAGGGATTGCTAGCAGGGCGGTATTGGATCCATTCGTTGGATGTTATGACGCTTGAGGAGAAGCCGGGGTTTCCTATTCCTCTTGAAGGGATAGTCGCCGATAATGCGCCATGGAGAATGTTTGAGGGAGGGAAACATCACCAAAGACCGGCGATGTTGCAGACGGGAGATTATGTGTATGCCGGCTTTGCGAGCCATTGTGTGCAGTACAACTTTACGGGCTGGGTTATCGGGTGGCATGCAGAAACTGGAAAATTGGTTTCAAAATTTGCGACTGAGGGAGGCAAGGAGGTATGTGGACTGGATAAACCGGAAGACTCTGTAATATCGACACCAGATTGGCTAATTTTTGGATAGAAGGATGGCAAAGGCGGAGGTATCTGGATGTCTGGTGGTGGGTTGGCGAGTGATAATCCAGGAAGAATGTTTTTTGCTTCGGTACGTTATTGCTCGCAAACATCTTGATAGGGGGATACTAAATGATGTTGCTGTCAGGGTAACGGATATGCATCGCAACTTTCAGATGACCCGGTTCCTGGACGGCAGCCTCCAACCGCTTTGGAAGAGGCTGTCGTAAACATGGCAATCAATGAAAACGGCAGTCTTACACCCACCGATTTCTTCATGCCATGGGAAAAGCAAGATCTTGACGGTATGGACAAGGATCTAGGGACTTCAGGGTTCATCCTCATGGAACCAAATGTATTCTCGACCTCAAAAGTGCAACGCATTGGATGCGTTGCTGGCAAGACGGGCAAGCTTTACTTTCTCAATCTTGATGACCTTGGCGGATACCAGATGGGACCGAACCGTAAAGATGCTGTCCTGCAGACCACACAACTGGACAATGCGGTGTTTGCTAGTGCTGGAACTTATCCATTTGAGGGTGGTTATGTTTATGTTACACCTGTAGGTTTCGAAACCATTGCCTTCAAGTTCGGACAAGACGGAAATGGAAGCCCGGCTTTTATCGAGGCGGGTCGAACTAAGGAGGCTGCAGCTGGAAGGCAGGGTGTTGGACACAGTACCATCACATCCCTTAATGGAGAACCTGGCAGCGGTATTTTATGGATTGTTGATGTGGAAGGTGTCAACCTGAGAGCATATGGGACTGTTCCAGTGGATGGTGTACTTCCGACTTATGCACTTCTGAACAATGCTGGACAATCCAAATTTTCACGACCATCCTTTGGAAATGAAAAAGTGTATGTTACGACTTCTACAGGCTATGTTACCGCCTTCGGATCACCCGTCAATATGCCGTTGAATTGCTCCTCGCCTTACGATGCGGGAACTGTTAATATTGGGAATTCCTCGGAGGTGGAGATCTCTTGCAAGGCACTTACATTGCTCACTGTGGACTCTGTGGGTTTGGACTCGATAGCCCATTTCACAGCGTACGGTTATCCTACACTTCCATACACCATGGACATTGACGACATAATCAAGCTGAAATCAAAATTTCAGCCAACAGCCGTCGGTCCCTTGTCCACCAATATCAATCTACGGACCACCAATAAAGGCACGGAGAAGTTTGCTACAAATACGCCTGTCGTTATTCGCGGAAAAGCGGTCTCTCAGAAACCAGTGCTCAAAATCCAACCCAATGTCATCTCCTTTGGCGAGATCATCAAAGGATCGGATGCCCCCACTCTGCCATTTGCCATCGAAAATGGTGGGTTGTCTGCGCTGCAGGTTTCATCGTACAAATGGAGTTTTAATAGCTCGTCTGGTCCTTGGATTACGCCCAATTCCTCTACCAGCGTGGGTCCGTATTCGTTCTCCAACCTGCCAACCCTCGATGAAACAGTTGCATCCGAAAGCGAGCACCTCGTAACAGTCACATTTAATCCTTCGTCTAACGGATATTGGACGCTGTACCTTATAGTCGCTACAAGTGGTGGCACGGCAACAGTCGGGATTTTTGGCACCTCCGGAAGTGCCCCTAAAGCAAAGCTAGAATGGCAGTTGTCCAACGGTACCTGGATTGAATGGAGTAATACTACAACGTTTGCATTTGACGGTGGTGCACTCCGCGGTACAAAGAACAACCGGAAGATAAGACTATCCAATATCGGCGGAACAACGCTCACCACAACCATCTCTAAGCCTCCAGTATCGGGTCCCCTCGCTGCCACCAACCCCCTAGGTTCCATCGCCGAGGGCTCTCAAATTGCTGCCGGGGGTTATGAGGAAGCTACACTGGTGTGTTCACCACCAAAGGGCCAGGTTAATATGGACCCTGAAGTACTCACCGCCGTCTGGACACTTAATAATAACGATCCGTCATTCGGGAAACATGAGGTGTACTTCGAATGCAGCGCGATAACGCGTCAGGTGGGAGTACTGGATGCCAATGACCAAGCGTATTTCCGGTATCTGGGGTGCTATCGAGACTCGGATCCAATCCGGCGGATGGACGTGCTGGCGTACTCATCCACACAAAATACCAACGGGATGTGCTTTGATGTTTGCGATGAGAGGCCGGAAAACTTCGCTTTTGCGGCAACAGAGTATGAAGGGGAGTGTTGGTGCGGGAAGAGAGCGGCCCCTAACAAGGTGGCGGAGTCACAGTGCGACTATCTGTGCAAGGGCGACTTTAACGAATATGTATGCCGCACAAACTCTCTTCCCAAAAGAAACTAACTGATGAGATAGTGCGGCGGCGACGGTACTATGATGAGTCTTTTCTACGACCGAAGACTTTGGGCTCCAGATAACTCGACAGGGCCAAATCCACCTACATCCCTTACAAGTTCCGCCCCAACGGCAAGCCCAACTATCAACCCGGATTACGAGTACCTCGGTTGCGCCACCGAGGGAACCGGCGGCCGAACGCTCACTGGCGGCTTCCTATACTCCACCGATCTCACCCCGCAAAAATGCCAGCAATACTGCACTATTCTGTCTTTTCCTCTCTCGGGCGTTGAATACTCGACCGAATGCTACTGCGGCACCGCACTCTCCAACGACGCCACCCTCGGCTCACAGAACTGCAATATGCCCTGCTCTGGCGACAGCACACAGATCTGCGGTGGTCCCAGTGCTTTAAGTGTCTACCGACACCTCCTAGGCAAATCCAGTTCTTCGCTCCCAACTCTAGCTTCCTCCGCCTCCGCCTCCACCTCCTCTTCTGCTTCTGCCCCTGCCTCCCCCATTCCCTCCCTCAACCCAAACTACACCTACCTCGGCTGCGCCACCGAAGGCACTGGCGGGCGTGCCCTACCCGCAGGAACTCCTCTCTTCTCCGCCTCCATGACCCCACAACTATGCCAGCAACACTGCACCTCCCAATCCTTCGCCCTCTCAGGAACCGAATACGCCTCCGAATGCTACTGCGCAAACGCGCTCTCCAACAACGCCACGCTCGGCTCAAACATGTGTAACATGCCGTGCTCCAGCGACAGTTCCCAGATCTGTGGTGGCCCAGACGCACTGAGTGTTTACCAACACAATTCCACTGCCGCCAAAGCTACTCCGATGGAGGAGTGGAAGTATCTTGGCTGTGCGAGCGAGGGCACTGGCGGGAGGGCGCTTACGGAGGGGTTTCGGTGGAGTGAGAAAATGACGCCGGAGATGTGTCAGGGGGTTTGTAGAGAACTGGAGATGAGGTTAGCGGGGGTCGAGTATACGTGGGAATGTTATTGTGGTGGGGAGTTGAGGAATGGGGCAGAGATTGGTGAGGAGGCGGGGTGTGGGATGGGGTGTGCGGGAGATAAAGGACAGGTTTGTGGGGGGGCTGGGAGGCTGAGTTTATGGAGGTTTGAAGAAGAGTGATGTGATAAAGACCGAAGGAAAATTGGGTTTAGTTCAACGAGTGGTTGTGGGGCGTGCGACAGATAAGATGGCGATAAGGTTACTTTAGCGTGAAACCTTAACTTCATCTTTCCTCTGACTTTCACTCAACTCGGTCTGCCAATCCCACGCACGGACAGCTAGCTGGTTGGATTATCTAGATCACGTAGAAGTGCTTTGGGGACCACCCGCGAACTTTGGCGGGAGATGGAGACACAAGTTGGCTCATGTCTTCTGTTACATTCTCACTTTAGCCACCTACCACAACCCGGGCGAGTTCAAAAAATAATAATGAAAACTACAGTACCCGGGATTCCCGCATGGTCACCCACTGCAGTACTAACCGGGCGATAACATGCTTAGATAGGGCTGAGCGGACGGGAAGCCTCGTGTTCATGTTTCTATGACCGTAGCTGTAAGTAATAAGATAATAATGTTTACATACGTAGTATTACTTACTCTTAAATTCTCAGCGTTATGGCACGTGATGCATGTTTAGTAGTGTGTAATAAAGTGAACCCAGATTATGAGCGGGGTTGCCAAATTACCGTACTTGTGTGTCCGGATAATGTTACTGGTGTTAGGTGTTAATTCACAGGCTTTTTGTGCCGCTCAATCTCCTCTTTGCACCAGATAGTGCACTCACAAACCAGCGTCTGCTTCCGTCGCCAGTTCAGTCAGCGATCGAGCTTGCTAACCGACGAAAACTCTGGTAAAGAGAGCAGACTTACTAGAGGGTTGCAAACGCACTGTGTTATTACTCAGTCTAATCAGACCCGTCGAGAATGAGTAACACTTTAGGTTGAACTCCTAACCCTATAGTCACGATATCCGAGTACAGGAGTACAAGGGATGCTCATAAACCGAGAAAACACAGCTACTGTTTCACATCGAGGCTTCCCCGATGCCAATAGTCCCAATGTCCCCGAAATTTTCCTTGCTATCGCAGTTCTCAGCACTCGCAATGCCTAAGTATTCTGCGAATGATAATTAACTCGAGGTCGTTGTGTGGTTAGCTGCAGATAGAAGAAATCAGTGACTGATTTAATTTTCTCGTATTTGCTTGGCGCAGATTCACATTAATTTTCCGACTGGGAATTCTATCCAGGCGTTTACAATCAAGCATCATCACACTAGAGATCAGTTGCCATGTTGACTCGGACCAAATCTAAAAATGAAAGAATGGCTGCCTAAACTATGGGAATGATGCATCAAAAGACGTCGCAAGAGGGCTAGCAATAGAGGATAGTTCGATTGGCTACCTTCTACGCAGGACAAGGATGGAGAAGAGGCAGGTGTTATCTACGAATTTCCACTCGTCAGTAAAGCTTCGGAAAGCTCATGTCGGTCAAGCACACACGCACTTAGTACAAAGAAAAAGATTTGAGACAGACATTGATAGGAAGCCCCGCAAAAGTGTTCTTGTTACTTTTCTTCCTTTTGGCGGATGCATCTCAAAACCTTTGGGTGGAGCCCAAAATACTTGGGTAGTCGACGACGAGAAGTGCGCACAGTAGCAAGCTAGCTAGTCCAAAACCGTCTACGATGAGAGGTGCGGAAATGCATATTTGGCAAATATCTTGCTCCGCCTTTCTAAAACCAAAACCCTTCTCAGGCTAGCTTTCCATTTGTGGCAGCTTGCTCCTGAGCCAACCATTTACCCATGGCAGCCTGCTCTTGCCTTTCCCTTACCTTCTGGAGTGCGAGTCATAACAGCTGCCTGACTGTTCTGCTTCTCCAGCCTCTTCTCTATTCGTGCCATATAGTTGTCCCGATCTTTCAGGAGCTAGTCAACCTGTTCCCAAGATTTTCTATTCGCCTTAACCTACTCTTTAAAAACAGCGCATCTACTCAAAACTTTCATTCACCTATTGAACAACCATGGCGACGGCAGTTTTAACGTCGGCCGCAAATCTCTGAGAGGGGGTCCCGGGACACTCAGGCATCCCCGGGAACGAAGAGGCTGACCGCCAGGCAAACAAGGCACGAGAAGGTCGAGGGTACACAGTACGTGAACGTATATACACGTCGGCCGCGAATAGAGCTAGACGGATCTCCGAAGGAAGAACGGCGGCGAAGGCGAAGTGGGAGGCCGATAGGTGCACCAAACACTACGGCTATAGGCTGAAGGGCAAAGCCGGAAGCAAGAGACCCGTCCCAATGACAAGCGTGAAGTCACTGGCTGCGAGGATCTATAGACTGAAGAGCGGGCATGCCCCGACTGGAGCGTACCTAAAGCGGTTTGGATACCGAGAGGACGACATATCCTGGTGGTGCAGAGGCGGAGCAGTACAGACGCGGAAGCATCTCTTCCGCTA
>Ga0307515_10010401_pt1 | contig 17825 bp, 16 predicted proteins | sample 17_EM_MG_FD_194513 | JGI IMG/M metagenome (GOLD analysis project Ga0307515, IMG submission 194513) | Populus trichocarpa ectomycorrhiza microbial communities from riparian zone in the Pacific Northwest, United States - 17_EM | ecosystem: Host-associated > Plants > Roots > Unclassified | place... | reverse complement strand
CCGGGCCGAGGGGCGTCGGCGGCATTGGAATCGGTGTGGAGCGTCACTGATCCACCCCTCAAGGCGTTGAGGCGTGTGATCCCACCGCTTCGAATTGGTACCGTGAGTTTGGACCTGGCGTCCCTGGTCCTGCTGGTTATCCTGTTCGTGCTTTTGTACTTCGTGTTAGCGCCCCTGATCACCACCGTCAGCGTGTGACGGGTGGCGCCCCACGCGGCCGCAACTGACCCGAGGAGTTTCGATGCCGCTGACCCCGGCGGACGTGCACAACGTCGCCTTCAAGAAGCCCCCGATCGGCAAGCGGGGGTACGACGAGGAGGAGGTCGACGCCTTCCTGGACGAGGTTGAGCGCGAGCTCGCCCGTCTGATCGAGGAGAACAACGAGCTGCGCGCCCAGGTGGAGCGCGGCGGTCGGGGTGGCGCTCCAGCCGGCCCGAGCGCCGACCCGCGTCTGGCGGCGGAGCTCAACGACATGAAGTCCCAGCTCGACCGCGTGCAGCGCGACAAGGCTGCCGCCGAGCAGGCAGCCCGGTCCATGCAGGCCGAGCTCGAGCAGGTCCGTGCCCAGGGCCCGGTCGGCGCCGGTTCCACCTCTTCCGGCGGCGACGGCGAGCAGCAGGCGCTGCGCGTGCTCATGATGGCCCAGCGCACCGCGGACGACCACGTGTCGGACGCCCGGCGCGAGGCCGACAAGCTGCTCTCCGACGCCCGCAGCAAGGCGGAGGAGGTCACCCGCGAGGCTCGCGCCAAGGCGGACGCCCTCGAGCGGGACGCGCGCCAGCGCCACCAGGAGGCCATGGGCGGCCTGGACGCCAAGCGGTCCGCGCTGCAGAAGCACATCGAGGAGCTCAAGCAGTTCGAGCGGGAGTACCGCACCCGGCTCAAGGCATATCTGGAGAGCCAGCTGCGCGACCTCGACGGTCGCGGGCAGGGTCTCGAGGCCGAGATGACCCGGGCGGACGCGAACCGTTCGGTGGGCGGCTCGGGCGGTCTCGCCGCCGCGGGCCTGGCCGGCTCGTACGGTGGTGGCCGGGCGAACTCCATCGAGACCGGTCGCTGACCGCGCGGGCAGTTGAACCCGGATCTACACGCGGCGGGGATGAGCCATGATCGTCTTTAGTCTGTTGCTCATCCTCGTCGCGGTGACGCTGCTCGTCGTGGGCCTCACCGGCGGGTCGAGCTCGTTGCTGATCGCCTCGATCGTCGCCAGCCTGCTGGCCGCGATCGCGCTAGTCATCGGCGCCCGCCAGGCGGCCGCCGCCCGGCGCACGTCCGCGGTCGGCCCGAGTCCGCTGGATCTCGACGCTGACCCGCCCCCGGCCCGCCGGGCGTTCCGCCGCGGGTCCGCGGCGGAGCCCGTCTCGCCCGCCGGCCCGGATCACGCCGAAGCGACGGCCTACGCCACCGACGGTGATTACGACACTCCCGAGGCGGGCGTCGCCACCGGCCAGGACGCCGGCCCGGTGCGCGACAGCGGTGCGGATCTCGACGACGCCCAGCCCGACTATGACCGGGCGGCGTCGTTCATCGGCGGGGCCCGAGCCCAGGATCAGGATCGGGACGACGCCTGGGGCCCGGACCCGTCGGCAGCCAGAGCCGAGGCGGCACTGGACGCGGATTCCCACGCCTCCTACCAGCCTGGAGCGGACGGTGGCGGCACGGTCGGCGAGGGCGCCGGCTTCTCGGACGGTTCGGGTCTGTCCGAGGAGTTCGGCGAGCCGGACCCGGACGACCCCGACGACGAGCCGCTACCCCAGGCGATCCGAGCGAACGACGCCGTCCGCGTCGCCCGGATGGACACCGAGGTGCTGGTCGTGGACGGCCGGCCGCGCTACCACTTCGCGGATTGCGCTCACCTGATCGGGCGGCTGACCGAGCCGCTGCCGGTGTCCGAGGCGGTCGAGTTGGGCTTCAGCCCGTGCGGCCTGTGCCGGCCGGTCGACCGGCTGGTCGCCGCAGCCGCCCGGCACTGACTCAAGTAGCAGACCGACGGATCTCGGGCCGGGCGGCGGGGTCACCGGTTCGGGTGGGTAATGACGCAACGTTGCGCTGTGAACCCGATGCGCGTTGATCTCGGCGATCGGCACAATGAGGCATGGCAAACCGGCGGATGTCACGTTCCGAGTCGCCGGGTGTTTCCGTTGTCGTGCGGGTTCGGCCCGGGGCTGGGCGGACCCGCGTCGGCGGGCGGTATGACGGGCCGCACGGGGCGGCGCTCGTAGTCGCGGTTGGCGCGCCAGCCGTCGACGGCAAAGCCACCGAGGCGGTCCGGCGTGCTCTTGCCGAGGCGCTCGGCCTCCGCTCCGGTGACGTCGCCCTGCGATTGGGCGCTACCAGCCGCGACAAGGTCTTCACGGTCACCGGCGACGAGGCCGAGATCGGTGCCCGCCTGGCCGGCCTGCGCGACGGCGCCGACGGCCCGCGCGGGGGCGGGGCTGGCGGCTCGCGCGCTGGGTCGGCGTGACTGGTCGGCTGGACTTCGCCCTGCTTATCGGGGCCACGGTCCTGCTTGTTGCCGTGGCGGCCGTGCGGTTGTCCACCCGGCTCGGGCTGCCCAGCCTTCTGGTCTATCTGCTGCTTGGGATGGTGCTCGGCGAGTCCGGGTTCGGGATCCGGTTCGATGATTTTGAGCTCACCCGTACGCTCGGCTTCTGCGCCCTGATCATGATTATCGCCGAGGGTGGGCTGACCGCGCGCTGGAGCACTCTGCGCCCGGTCCTGGGGCTTTCCGCGATGCTCTCCACCGTCGGGGTCGCCGTCAGCATCGCCGCCGTCGGTCTCGTCGTACACCTGCTGCTCGGTCTTGATTGGCGGTTGGCCCTGCTTTATGGGGCCGTGCTGTCCTCGACGGATGCCGCCGCGGTCTTTGCCACGCTGCGCCGGCTGCGGTTGCCGCCACGGCTGGTCGCCACGCTGGAGGCCGAGTCGGGCATGAACGACGCCCCAGTCGTGCTGCTGGTCGTGCTGCTGGCGAGCGCCGCGTCCGAGCGTCATCCGTGGTGGTACGAGGTGCTGATCCTGGCCTACGAGTTGACCGCGGGCGTCGCGATCGGGCTGTTCGTGGGGGCCGCGGGGCGGTGGCTGCTGCGGCGCGCGGCCCTGCCGTCGGCCGGGCTCTATCCGATCGCCGCGGTCGGGCTGACCTTTCTCGCGTACGCCGCGGGGGCGGTCGTGCATGCGTCCGGATTCCTTGCCGTGTACGTCGCCGGCGTCGTGCTCGGCAACGCCCGGTTGCCGCACCGGCGGGCGATTCTCGGCTTCGCCGACGGGCTCGCCTGGCTCGCGCAGATCGGCCTGTTCGTGCTGCTCGGGCTGCTCGTCTCGCCCGGCCGGCTGGGCGGCGCGCTGGTGCCGGCGCTGGTCGTCGGCACCGCGCTGACGCTTTTCGCCCGGCCGCTGTCCGTCGTCGTCTCCGCGCTTCTCGCCCGCCGCCGGCTCGGCTGGCGCGGGCAGGCGTTCCTGTCCTGGGCGGGGCTGCGCGGCGCGGTGCCGATCGTGCTGGCCACCATCCCGCTCTCGGTCGGCACCCGGGGCGCCGAGGGGCTGTTCGACGCCGTCTTCGTGCTCGTGATCATCTTCACCGTGGTGCAGGGCGGTGCGCTCGCCCCGGTGGCGCGGCGGCTCGGGATCACCGCGCCCGGCGAGACGACCGAGATCCACGTGGAGACGGCGCCGTTGGAGAACATGCACGCCGACCTGCTGCAGATGGACGTGGCACCCGGCTCGCGGCTGGCCGGGGTGCACATCGACGAGTTGCGCCTGCCGGTGGGCGCGGTGGTGACGCTGGTGGTGCGCGACTCGGCCGGGTTCGTGCCGGGGCCGGACACCCGGCTGCGGACCGGCGACTCCCTGCTCATCGTGGCGACGGCGGCGGCGCGGGACCCGGCCGAGCGCCGGTTGCGGGCGGTCAGCAGGCGCGGCCGGTTGGCCCGGTGGTTCGGCGAGGAGGGAAATCTTTAAAGCGGAATTCTGGTCAGGCTGGGTGCATGGTCGCTACAACTCCAAGCGATACCGGGCCTGGAGCACGGCCTGGGCCGGGGCTGAGGTGGTGGCTGTCCGCGGGTGTGAGCGGGTCAGAAGTGGGAAAAGTGGTGGGAGTCAGGTATCCGACCGGAGATATGCGAGATTCATCGCCGTTTGGCCGTGTCCGGGACGGTGCGCCGTGTTGTCGCTGCTCTTCACGTTCCGTATCCTTGCGAGCCTCTGGGGGTGCGCGGCGTTAACCGTCGCGCTGTTTATGCACGTGGGGGAACGTGCATTGAGGGATCATGGCGGCGGTGGCCGGCTGGCTGGATGGCTGGCTTTCCGCACGTCGGCCGGGCGCGCAAGGGGGTGTGCCCGGCACCGTACTGGGGGCAGGTGGGCGCGGCTGACCATGCAGCCGTTCCGACCACGGCCCGGCCGCACCGACGGCCGTGCCGACTAGCAGACCGCTGATGCCGCGCTTGCCGCGGCCGAGGGAGCGACGATGGCCAAGGCAACCGAAACCCGGTCCGCCGCGACCGCCAAGGCCGCCACCAAGGGGACCCGCAGCGCGGCGGAGACCGACAAGATCCGGCTGGCGCTGACCGAGCGGCGCGACGGGCTGCAGTCCGAGTACGACCAGACCATCAGCGACATCACCGAGCTGCAGCGGGACCGGCTGACCGACTCCGCCGGCGACGACCAGGCGGACACCGGGACCAAGACGTTCGAGCGCGAGCAGGAGATCACCCTCGCCAACAACCTCCTCGAGCGGATCACCCAGGTGGAGCGCGCCCTCGAGCGGCTCGGCGAGGGGCACTACGGTTACTGCGAGCGGTGCGGCAACGCCATCCCCGTCGAGCGGCTGGCGGCGTTCCCGTCCGCGACCCTGTGCGTGTCTTGCAAGCAGCTGGAGGAACGACGCTGAACGCCGATGAGGCGGTGACCGAGCAGGCGGGCGTTTCCCGGACGGGCTTCACGCGCGCCGCCGTGGCGACGCTCGGGGTCACCGCTGTGCTCGCTGTGCTGGTCGATCAGGTGGTGAAGTACCTGTCGACCGAGCATTTGACCGAGGGCGAGCCCGTACGCGTCCTCGGTGGGTTGATCTATCTGTCCCTGCTGCGCAACGGCGGGGCGGCGTTCAGCCTCGGCAGCGACTACACCTGGGTGTTCCCGGTGATCACGCTGGCCGTGATCGGCTGGATCGTCTGGATGACCCGCAAGCTGCGCTCGGTGCCGTGGGCGATCTCGCTGGGCCTGGTGCTCGGCGGCGCGCTCGGCAACCTGTCCGACCGGCTGTTCCGCGCCCCCGGCCCGTTCGAGGGCCACGTGGTCGACATGATCAGCCTGTTCACGCCGTACGGGCAGGGCTTCGCCGTCTTCAACATCGCCGACAGCTGCCTCAGCGTCGGGGTGGTGCTGGCGGTCCTGCTCGAGCTGACCGGGCGGCAACGCGACGGCAGCCGGGCGCAGCGCCCCACCGGCAAAGAGAACGAGAAGGCCGCGTGACCGCACAGCGATCCCTGCCCGTGCCCGACGGGCTCGACGGCATGCGCCTCGACCAGGCCGTCTCGCGGCTGTTCGGGCTCTCCCGCACGGCCGCCGCCTCCCTTGTCGAGGCCGGCGACGCCCTGGTCGACGGCTACCCGCGGCCCAAGTCCGACAAGGTCAGCGCCGGGTCGTGGCTGGAGGTCACGCTGCCCGCGCCGGCCACCGCCCCGACCGTGGTGGCCGAGCCGGTCGCCGGCCTCAAGATCGTTTACGACGATGACGACATCGTCGTGGTCGACAAGCCGGTCGGCGTGGCCGCGCATCCGAGCCCGGGCTGGACCGGCCCGACCGTGATCGGCGGGCTGGCCGCGATGGGCCAGCGGGTGGCGACCGGCGGCGCGGCCGAGCGGCAGGGCGTCGTGCACCGCCTCGACGTCGGCACCACCGGGCTGATGGTGGTGGCGAAGAGCGAGCTGGCCTACAGCGCGCTGAAGCGGGCGTTCAAGGAGCGCGAGGTCGACAAGCGCTACCACGCCGTGGTGCAGGGCCACCTCGATCCGCTGCGCGGCACGATCGACGCCCCGATCGACCGGCACCCCACGGCCGACTACCGGTACGCGGTGATGTCCGGCGGCAAGCCGAGCGTCACCCACTACGACACGCTCGAGGCGTTCCGGTCGGCCAGCCTGGTCGACGTGAAGCTGGAGACGGGCCGCACCCACCAGATCCGGGTGCACTTCTCGGCGCTGCGGCACCCGTGCGTGGGCGATCTCACTTACGGGGCCGATCCGACCCTCTCGGCACGGCTTGGGCTGCACCGACAGTGGCTGCACGCGCACGAGTTGGGCTTCCTGCATCCGCGTACGAACGACGAGGTTCGCTTCGTCAGCGACTACCCTGAGGACCTGGAGCACGCGCTTGACGTGCTCCGCGACGGAAGCTGACGTCGTCGGGGAAAGGGACGTCGAGATGGGGCCAGGGCACCTGCGGATGCCGCTACCCCGCGGCTTGACCCGCCGCGGCAGCCCCGTTCGGCTGCGCATCGCGACCGGTCTCGCCCTCGCCGCGGCGGGCGCCCTGCTGCTGACCGTCATCTGGGTCGGCGGGCCCGATCCGGGCGTCGCCGACGGCGCCGCGGACGTGGTGCGGGTCGGCGTCGTCGAGGGCCAGTCGGTGCCGGGCTATCTCAACTCCAGCCGGGGCGAGCTGGCCGCGCTGGTGCGGGCCCCCTCTCCCGGGGAGACCTGGGCGCTGGTCAGCCTGTCCGCGTACGTTTCGCCCGACCAGTTGCCGGCCGTGCTGGGCGGGGCGACGGTCGCCGAGGTGTACGCGCGGGCCCCGCTTGGCGCCACGCAGACCCAGGTTGTGCGGATCCCGGCGTACCAGCTGCCCGACGACGTGGTGGCCGGGATGCTGAACGCGGCCGTCAGCCGGGACCGGGAGCGCGCCGACTACACCCAGCTCAGCCGGGAGCTGACCGGCACCAACCCGAACGACATGCGGCTGCGCCGGGCGTACGACGACGCGGCCGCCGTCGCGGGCGCCGAGGCTATGGCGTACAGGGAGCATTGCCGTTGTGTCTTTGCCGCCGTGGTGCGCGGCGGCCCCACGGTGCTGGACCAGATCGCCGAGCGGGCCGAGGTCCGGGTCGTCGACCCGGCGCCCGAGGTGCACGCCCTGGATCGCGCCGAGTTCCGGCCGCCGTTGCCCGAGCAGCACACGACCGTCCCCGTGGAGACGCGCTCGGTGACGCCGTCGGCACTCGGTGGTGGTCCGGCTGTTGCCCCGGCAACCTCCACGCCGCTACCCTCGTCCATCGGGGCCGCTGTGACATCCGCCTCACCTGAGGACCCCGGCTCAACGTCTGGCCCCTCTTTCCCGGCATCGGAGGAACGCACTGCCGTACCCTCTGCACCAGCCCCGGGCTCCAGTTCTCGCGTGCCGTCCGCGTCGGCGGGAACGTCCGTGGGCGCATTCGGACGTTGAATCGGTGAGCGGCGGCCCGAGGTTGGCACTGGCGCAGCAAGAACGAAGCTTCGGATGGTGGCCCGAACCGGGCTCACATCCGTAGCCTGTTAGGGCGGCGACGCCCGCCCGGAAGACTTTCCGGCCAGCAGGCATTTCAGGCGAGCAGGCATTTTCAGGCCAGCAGGGAGGACGAGCCGTGGATGGGACCGAGACCGGCTGGGGCCGGCCTGCGGAACCAGCCCCGCGATGGCGGGCGCTGCTCGGTCGCGCACGTCATGGGTCGCAGACCACCGACGAGCCCGACGACGAGCATGAGACGCCCGCGGCCGAGCCCCGGATGGCCCCGGGCTCGCCGCCGCTGCCCAGCCGCCCGGTCAACCCGTTGGAGCGGCGCCCGTTCAACCCGCTCGACCAGCCGCCCCGGCCCGGGCCCGAGCAGCGCCCGGTCAATCCGCTGGATCGCCGCCCGGTCAATCCGCTGGACCGTCGCTCCGCCCGGCTCGAGCAGCGCGCGGCCGAGGCGCACCGTGCTGCTGAGGCAAACCGTGCAGCTGAGGCGCAGCGCGCGGCCGAGGCGCAGCGGCCGATCGAGCGCCCGCTCAATCCGCTCGACACCCGCCGGCCGTCCCGGCTGCCCGAGGGCTTCCAGGGCCGGGCCGAGGCCGAGCAGCCGCACAGCTTCTTCAACCCGCCCAACCGCTCCGGCCCGCAGGGCCCGCCGCCCCGGGTCCCGGGCGACCCCGGCTATCCGCCGGCCCGGGCTGCCGCGTCGGTCGGCTCGGCGCAGGTCATGCCCGCGCCGACCGCCCCGCCCGCGCCCACCTCCCCGGCGCCGGCCCGGATCGAGTGGCGCCAGGCCCGCCCCGAGCAGGACGTCGACCGGGCCATCCAGGTGCTCCGGCGCAAGGTCGGCAAGCCGCGGGTGCTCGCGTTCGCCAATCCCAAGGGCGGCGTGCACAAGACCACCGCCACCGTGCTGGCCGCCGCCACGATCGGCAGCGTCCGCGGCCGGGGCGTGCTGGCCTGGGACGACAACGAGCTGCGCGGCACCCTCGGGCTGCGGGCCGGCAGCGCCCGGCACGCCCGCACGATCCGGCACCTGATCAGCGACCTGATGCAGATTGAGAACATGCACGGCGAGACCCTGCTCGGCGAGCTGGACGACTACCTGCGGCACGCCTCCGACGGGTCGTACGACGTGCTGGCCGGCGAGGAGAATCCGCGGTTCGCCCAGCGGCTCGACGCGAGCACCGTGCACCGGGTGATGGAGCTGTTGCGCCGCACCCACGACGTGATCTGCGTGGACACCGGCAACAACGTCGAAAGCGTCAACTGGCAGACCGTGATGAAGGCGGCCGACCAGTTGGTCATCACGACCGTGCCGCGCGAGGACGCCGCGTTCACGGCCGACTGGATGCTCGACTTGCTGAACGAGACCGGCATGGACGAGCTGGTCGCGAACGCAGTGACATTGATCTCTTGCCCGTCGCCCGGAAAGCTGCCGTTGCTCGACGACCTGACGAAGCATTTCGCGACCCGGACCCGGGGCGTCGCCGTCGTGCCCTATGACCCGGCACTCGAGGTCGGCTCGTCGATCGAGTACACGGATCTGCAGCCCGAGACCCGCGCCGCGTGGATGCGCGCCGCCGCGTTGATGATCGAGCCATTCGCGGAATGACCCGGGTGTCGCCCGTGGTTCTTGTCGGGGGTCCCGACTAGGCTCAGCTCCGCTGAATCCGTCGCGGGGAGAGGGGGCCCGGGTGTCTGACTCGTTCGTGCACCTACATGTGCACACCGAGTATTCGATGCTCGACGGCGCCGCCCGATTGAAGGATCTCTTCGCCGAGGCGAGTCGTCTCGGCATGCCGGCGGTGGCGATCACCGACCACGGCAACATGCACGGCGCCTACGACTTCTACAAGCAGGCGACGGCCGCCGGCGTGACCCCGGTCATCGGTGTCGAGGCCTACGTGGCGCCCGAGTCGCGGCTGACGAAATCACGGATCAAGTGGGGCCGGCCCGAGCAGAAGAGCGACGACGTCTCGGGCAGCGGCGGCTACACCCACATGACCATGTGGGCGCGCAACGCTGTGGGGCTGAAAAACCTGTTCCGGCTCAACTCGCGCGCCTCCATCGAGGGCCAGCTCGGCAAGTGGCCCCGGATGGACATGGACATCATCGGCGAGCACGCCGAGGGCATCATGGGCACCACCGGTTGCCCGTCGGGTGCCGTGCAGACCCGGCTGCGGCTCGGCCAATTCGACGAAGCGCTGAAGTCGGCGGCGGCATATCAGGACATTCTCGGCAAGGAGAACTACTTCCTGGAGATCATGGATCACGGCCTCGACATCGAGCGCCGGGTTCGTGAGGGACTGCTGGACATCGGGCGCAAGCTCAACATCCGGCCGCTAGTCACCAACGACTCGCACTACACCCACGAGGCGCAGTCCGAGGCGCACGACGTGCTGCTCTGCGTGCAGACCGGCAGCAACATCGCCGACCCCAACCGGTTCAAGTTCGGCGGCAGCGGCTACTTCGTCAAGTCGGCCGACCAGATGCGCGCGGTGGACTCGTCCGACGCCTGGCTGGAGGGCTGCCGCAACACGCTGCTGGTCGCGGAGCGGGTCGACACCACGGGGATGTTCACCTTCAAAAACCTGATGCCCCGGTTCCCGGTGCCCGAGGGCGAGACCGAGGAGTCCTGGTTCCGCAAGGAGGCCTACGAGGGGCTCAAGCGGCGGTTCCCGGGCGGCATCGACGAGACGCACCGCAAGCAGGCCGAGTACGAGCTGGACATCATCATCCAGATGGGCTTCCCGTCGTACTTCCTGGTCGTCGCCGACTTCATCCAGTGGTCCAAGAAGCAGGGCATCGCGGTCGGCCCGGGCCGTGGCTCCGCCGCCGGCTCCCTGGTGGCGTACGCGATGGGCATCACCGACCTCGACCCGCTGCCGCACGGGCTGATCTTCGAGCGGTTCCTCAACCCCGAGCGCGTCTCGATGCCCGACGTCGACATCGACTTCGACGAGCGCCGGCGCGGCGAGGTGATCCGGTATGTCACCGATCGCTGGGGCGACGACAAGGTCGCGCAGATCGCGACGTTCGGCACGATCAAGGCGAAGGCCGCGATCAAGGACTCGGCCCGGGTGCTCGGCTACCCGTATGCGGTGGGCGACCGGATCACCAAGGCCATGCCGCCGGCCGTGATGGGCAAGGACATCCCGCTCTCCGGCATCTTCGACAAGGACCACAAGCGGTACGGCGAGGCCGGCGAACTGCGCACGCTGTACGACACGGATCCCGACGTCAAGAAGGTGATCGACACCGCCCGGGGGATCGAGGGCCTGATCCGGCAGACCGGCGTGCACGCCGCCGGCGTCATCATGAGCGCCGAGCCGATCATCGACCACATCCCGCTGATGCGCCGCGACGCGGACGGGGCCATCATCACGCAGTTCGACTACCCGACCTGCGAGACGCTCGGCCTGCTGAAGATGGACTTCCTCGGCCTGCGCAACCTGACGATCATCGACGACGCGGTCAAGAACATCGAGCTCAACCACGGCCGCAAGCTCGACCTGCTGGCGCTCCCGCTGGACGACAAGCCGACGTACGACCTGCTGGCCCGGGGCGACACGCTGGGTGTGTTCCAGCTCGACGGCGGCCCGATGCGCTCGCTGCTGCGGCTGATGAAGCCGGACAACTTCGAGGACATCTCCGCCGTCCTGGCGCTGTACCGGCCCGGCCCGATGGGCGCCAACTCGCACACCAACTACGCGCTGCGCAAAAACAAGCAGCAGGAGATCGTGCCCATTCACCCCGAGCTGGAGAAGCCGCTCGAGGAGATCCTGGGCCCGACCTACGGCCTGATCGTCTATCAGGAGCAGGTGCAGCGCGCCGCGCAGATCCTGGCCGGCTACTCGCTCGGCAAGGCCGACCTGCTGCGCCGGGCGATGGGCAAGAAGAAGAAAGAGGTCCTGGACAAGGAGTTCGTGCCGTTCCGGGACGGCATGAAGGAACGCAACTACTCCGACGAGGCGATCAAGGCGATCTGGGACATCCTGGTCCCGTTCGCCGACTACGCCTTCAACAAGGCGCACACCGCCGGCTACGGCCTGGTCTCCTACTGGACCGGCTATCTCAAGGCCAACTATCCGGCGGAGTACATGGCCGGGCTGCTCACCAGCGTCGGCGACGACAAGGACAAGATGGCGATGTATCTGGCCGAGTGCCGGCGCATGGGCATCCAGGTCCTGCCGCCGGACGTCAACCAGTCCGCCGGCCCGTTCACCCCGGTCGGCAAGGACATCCGGTTCGGCCTGGCCGCGGTCCGCAACGTCGGGCACAACGTGGTCGAGGCGATCGCCCGGTGCCGCAAGGCAAAACCCGGGGAAACAGAGCGCGGGTATCGTGATTTTTACGAGTTCCTGTCCAAGGTGGACGCCGTCGCCTGCAACAAGAAGACGGTTGAATCGCTGATCAAGGCCGGCGCGTTCGACTCGATGGGGCACACCCGCAAGGGCCTGCTCGCGGTGCACGCCGAGGCCATCGACGCGTACGCGGACGTGAAGAAGAACGAGGCGGCCGGGCAGTTCGACCTGTTCGCCTCGTTCGGCGAGGACGCCGGGGCGGGCAGCGCCGCGACCGTCGCGATGCCCACGATCGGCGACGGCGAGTGGGACAAGCGCGACAAGCTGGCGTTCGAGCGCGAGATGCTCGGCCTGTACGTCTCCGACCACCCCCTGGCCGGCCTCGAGCAGCTGCTCTACCAGTCCGCCGACACCACGATCGCGGCCCTGAACGAGGACGGTTCCGTCCCGGACGGCCAGGTCGTCACGCTGGCCGGCATCCTCACCGGAGTGCAGCGGCGGATCACCAAACAGGGCCGGGCCTGGGCGTCGGCCACGCTCGAAGACCTGGCCGGCGGCGTCGAGACGCTGTTCTTCCCGAACACGTACGAGGTGATCGGCCAGTACATCGCCGAGGACGCGATCGTCATCGTCAAGGGCCGGGTCGACCGCCGCGACGACACCCCGCGGATCATGGCGATGGACATGTCGATGCCCGACGTGACCCACAACCCGGACAGCAAGCCGATCACGCTGACCATGCCGATCACCCGCTGCACCCCGCCGCTGGTGGACGAGCTGAAGGAGATCCTGGTCAGCCACCCCGGCGACGCCGAGGTGTACGTCCACCTGCAGAACGGCAGCCGCACCACGGTGATGCGGCTCGGCGGGTTCCGGGTCGCGCCGACCCCGGCGCTACGTGCCGACCTGAAGATGATCCTGGGACCGTCGGCAGTCGCCTGAGCGCACCTGGCAGGATCGTAGAGTGAATCCGAATGAAGAAGCCCCCGTGTACGTGTTCGGGGGCGAGCCGGAGCCCGAGCCACGACCCAGCCGGTCGTGGCGGCGTACCGCCGTCGTCGTCGTCCTGGCGGGCCTCGTGGTCGCCGTCGCGGGCGCACCGCTCGGCGTGCTCTGGCACTTCGTCTCGCCGACCGTGCCGGTGATCGACGCGGGGGCGAGCGGGTTCGTGGTCAACGACCCGTCCCCGGAGGAGTACATCGCGGCCGACGGCTGGTTCACGATCATCGGCTTCGGGTTCGGGCTGGTCGCGGCGATCGTGGGCTGGCTGGTGCTGCGCCGGCACCGCGGCCCCGGCCTGCTGCTCGGCGTGACCGCGGGCGCCCTCGCCGCGGCCCCGCTGGCCTGGTACACGGGCCGGCTGATCGGCCGGTCCGCCTACGAGCACTGGCGGACGATCGCGGCCGTGGGCGGCACCTACGGGGCCCCGCCCGACCTGCACGCCAAGGGCACGCTGCTGGTGCCCGCGTTCGCCGCGGTGATCGTGCTCACCCTGCTCGCCGGCTGGTCCAACGACCCCGACCTGGACCGTCCGGGCGCCAAGCCCGGCTACGGCCACGAACTGCCCAGCCAGGAGTTGCCCGTCGCGGGGGACTATGACCTGTCCGCGGCTGCCGGTCAGGACCGGCAGCCGGGCGACGAGCGGTTCAGTTCGGACTTGCCGGGCGAGCCAGATCGGACAGCGGAACCGGCACCGCACGCACCCGGGCAAGCAGGCCCGCCTCGCGGTTGAGCAGCTTCAGCTCGGCGCGCAGCCGGGCGGTCGTGTCGGGCGCGGCCAGCAGGCCGTGCCGTTCCTCGATGGTGAGCTGCGCGGTCGCCGCGACCAGGTGGGACAGCACGGTCGCGTCGTCGGGCACCTGGTCGAGCACCTCGGAGTCGGGCCGCAGCAGCTCCAGATAGGTGCGGAAGGCGGCCAGCACCCGCGGCGCCAGCAGGTCGGCGGTCTCGGCGTCACCGTCGTCGTCGCTCAGCCACTCCACCTCGGCCGTCAGATACGGATGGGTGTCGGCCTCGACGGTCAGCGTGCGGAACCGCCGCCGGCCCACCGTGACGATGTCGAACCGCCCGTCGGGCAGCTCGGTGACCTGCCGCAACTCGGCGGTGCAGCCCACCTCGTAGAGCTCGGCCGCGGTGACCGGCGGCTCGTCGGCCGGCTTCTCGGCGTCGCCGTCCGGTGCCACCTGCGCCTCGAAGCCGCGCCGCAGCGTCACCACGCCGAACTCGTGCGGCCCGTCCTCGGGGCTGGCCACCAGCTCGCGCACGAGCGTGCGATAGCGCTCCTCGAAGATGTGCAGGGGCAACACCAGGCCGGGAAACAGGACCGTGCCCAGCGGAAAGATCGGGAGAATCGCACCCACGCTGCGAGCGTATCGGTCCGGATACCGATCGCGCCCGCCGGTCTTCCGGCCAAAAAACACCAAAACACATTTATCGTACGCGTAGACGTGGCCCCGCCGGCCCGCACGCGTCCCCGGCGTGCCGGTCCCAAGGCCTGGAATGCGCCCGGCCGGCTGTCGGACCCGGCGCCTAGACTTGGGCCCGTGCTGAATCGGATCGACCTGCGCGGCTCCCGCCGGGACCCGCGCGGCCTGCTGCCCCGTGCCCAGCTCGACGTCTCCGTGGCGGTCGAGCAGATCCGCCCGGTCGTCGAGGCGGTCCACGAGCATGGGTTCAGCGCGATCAGCGAGGCCACGCTGCGCTTCGACGGCATCCAGCTGTCCCGGCTGCGGGTGCCCGCCGAGGCCATCGCCGCCGCGACCGACGCGCTCGACCCGGACGTCCGCGCCGCCCTGCTCGAGTCGATCTCCCGCGCCCGCAAGGTGCACGCCGACCAGCGCCGCACCGACGTGACCACCCAGGTGGTCCCGGGCGGCAGCGTGACCGAGCGCTGGGTGCCGGTCGCCCGCGTCGGCCTCTACGTGCCCGGCGGCCTGGCGATGTATCCGTCGACCGTGGTGATGAACGTGGTGCCGGCCCAGGTCGCGGGCGTCGGCTCGCTGGTCGTCGCGAGCCCGCCGCAGAAGGAGAACGACGGCCTGCCGGACGCCCGGGTGCTCGCCGCGTGCGGGCTGCTCGGCGTCGACGAGGTCTACTCGGTCGGCGGCGCCCAAGCGATCGCCATGCTGGGCTACGGCTGCGACGGCGTCGACGAGAGCGACCGCTGCGAGCCGGTCGACGTCATCACCGGCCCGGGCAACATCTGGGTGACGGCCGCCAAGCGGCTGCTGCGCGGCGCGGTCGGCATCGACGCCGAGGCCGGCCCGACCGAGATCGCGGTGCTGGCCGACGACACGGCCGACCCGGTGCACGTCGCGGCCGACCTGATCAGCCAGGCCGAGCACGACCCGCTCGCCGCCAGCGTCCTGGTCACCCCGTCGCCGGCGCTGATCGAGGCGGTCGAGGCCGAGCTGGCCCGCCAGGTCACGGCCACCAAGCACGAGCCCCGGGTCCGCGAGGCGCTGACCGGCGTCCAGTCCGGGGTGGTCCTGGTCGACGACCTCGAGCAGGGCCTGCGCGTGGTCGACGCTTATGCGGCCGAGCACCTGGAGATCCAGACCCGGGACGCGCGCGGGTGGGCCATGCGGGTCCGCAACGCCGGTGCGATCTTCGTGGGCGCCTGGTCACCGGTCTCGCTGGGCGACTATGCGGCCGGCTCCAACCACGTGCTGCCCACCGGCGGCTGCGCGCGGCACTCCTCGGGCCTGTCGGTGCAGTCGTTCCTGCGCGGCATCCACGTGATCGAGTACGACGAGGCCGCCCTGCGCGACGTCGCCCCGCACGTGATCACGCTGGCCAACGTGGAGGACCTGCCGGCGCACGGGCAAGCGGTGGCGGCGAGGTTCGGCTCGTGACCACGATCGACGATCTGCCGATCCGGGACGATCTGCGGGGCAAGTCGCCGTACGGCGCGCCCCAGCTCGACGTCGCCATCCGGCTGAACACGAATGAGAACTCGTATCCGCTGCCCGACCAGGTCGTCGAGGCGATCGGCAAGGCGGTCCAGGCCGAGCTGCGCGATCTCAACCGCTATCCGGACCGGGACGCGGTCGCGCTGCGCACCGATCTGGCCGGCTATCTGGGCCACGGGCTGCGCCCGGTGAATCTGTGGGCGGCGAACGGTTCCAACGAGGTCCAGCAGCAGTTGCTGCAGGCGTTCGCGGGGCCGGGGCGCACGGCACTCGGCTTCGGCCCGTCGTACTCGATGCATCCCTTGCTCGCGGCCGGCACCGGCACACGCTGGATCGGCGCGCTCCGCGATCCCGACTTCGGCCTCACGCCGGCGGCCGCGGTGGCGCAGGTGCGCGAGCACGATCCCGATCTCGTCTTCCTCTGCTCGCCGAACAACCCGACCGGCACGGCGCTCGACCCCGCCGTGATCGACGCGGTCCTCGGCGTCGCCCGGGGCATGGTCGTGGTGGATGAGGCCTACGCCGAGTTCGCCCGGCCCGGCACGCCCACCGCGCTCGCCCTGCTGTCGGGGCAGCCGCGGCTGGTCGTGTCGCGGACGATGAGCAAGGCGTTCGGCTTCGCCGGGGGACGGCTGGGCTATCTGGCCGCCGACCCGGCCGTGGTCGACGCCGTCCAGCTGGTCCGGCTGCCCTACCACCTGTCGTCGCTGACCCAGGCCGCCGCCCGGGCCGCGCTGGCCCAGCGGGACGCGCTGCTGGCCACGGTCGACGCGATCAAGCAGCAGCGCGACCGGATCGTGGCCACGCTGCGCGCCCGCGGGATCCGGGTCGCCGACAGCGACGCGAATTTCGTGCTGTTCGAGGTCGGCGGCGACCAGCGGGTCGCCTGGCAGGCGCTGCTCGACAAGGGCGTGCTGATCCGTGACGTCGGCCTGCCGGGCTGGCTGCGGGTCACCGCCGGCACGCCCGCCGAGACCTCCGCGTTCCTTTCCGCCGTCGAGGAGACCCAGTGACCCGCACCGCGCGCATCGAGCGCGTCACCAACGAGACCAAGGTCCTCGTCGAGATCGACCTGGACGGCACCGGCAAGGGCGACCTGAGCACCGGCGTCGGGTTCTACGACCACATGCTCAACCAGCTCGCCAAGCACGGCGGCTTCGACCTCACGGTGCGCACCGAGGGCGACCTCGAGATCGACGCGCACCACACGATGGAGGACACGGCGATCGCGCTGGGCGAGGCGTTCGCGCGAGCGCTCGGCGACAAGGCCGGCATCCGGCGGTACGGGTCGGCCACGATCCCGATGGACGAGGTGCTGTGCCGGGCCGCGGTCGACCTGTCCGGCCGGCCGTACGTGGTGCACGACGAGCCGGTGCTGGCGCCGTACATCGGGCCGGTCTATCCGACCAGCATGACCCGGCACATCTTCGAGTCGTTCGGCTTCGCGGCCAAGGTGACGCTGCACGTCAGTGTGTTGCGCGCGGCCCGCGACGGCGGTCACCCGGACGCCCACCACGTGGTGGAGGCGCAGTTCAAGGCGTTCTCCCGGGCGCTGCGCGAGGCGGTCGAGATCGACCCGCGCAACGCGGGTGCGTTGCCGTCCACCAAGGGCGTGCTCTGATGGCCGTCGTGCTCTTCGTCGTCGCCGGGTTCCTCGCGGGCGGCGTCTACACCCTGGTCAAGCAGGGCGCGACGAAGTTCAGCGTCGGGGTGGTCGCGGTCCTGGCGGCGCTCGCGGCGGCCGGCGGCGTCGCCTGGCTGATCCCCGGGAACGGCTGATGACCAGCGTCGTCGTGCTCGACTACGGCTCGGGCAACCTGCGCTCCGCCGAGCGGGCGGTGGCCCGCACCGGCGTCGACGTGACGGTGACCGCCGATCTCGCGGCCGCGGCCGCCGCCTACGGCCTGGTGGTGCCGGGCGTGGGCGCGTACGCGGCCTGCATGGCCGGCATCGAGAAGCTCGGCGCGGGCCCGGTCATCGCCGACCGGGTCGCCGCCGGCCGGCCGGTGCTGGGCATCTGCGTCGGCATGCAGATCCTCTTCGACTCGGGCGTCGAGCACGGCGTCGAAACCAAGGGCCTGGGCCTGTTCCCGGGCGTGGTGACCAAGCTGACCGCGACCCG
>Ga0307515_10010400_pt1 | contig 17826 bp, 22 predicted proteins | sample 17_EM_MG_FD_194513 | JGI IMG/M metagenome (GOLD analysis project Ga0307515, IMG submission 194513) | Populus trichocarpa ectomycorrhiza microbial communities from riparian zone in the Pacific Northwest, United States - 17_EM | ecosystem: Host-associated > Plants > Roots > Unclassified | place... | reverse complement strand
AGTACCCCCACCTCATTTTTGAAGACTTCTCGAGCAAACTTGGCGTGCGGATAAGGGATGCACTGAAGTACCTATTCCCGGTTCCGAAGGAGGACTCGAAGCGGGTGATGACGTTTGCGAATGAGAGTGACTATATCAGTTTTCGGTGTGTTGCGTTTACCATGTCATGCAGGATACGGGAAGAGACCTAACATACATCCTGTCCTCTGCTAGACATCATGTGTTCGTTAAGACGGGAAAGAAAGAGGTCCAATTAGCGGAAGTCGGTCCCAGATTTGAGATGAAGCGTAAGCAATCATTGGTCCCTTCGTATCCCGTCGACCTCTCCTTACCTTTTCCTCTTTCCTTTTTAGCCTATGAGATCCGTCTAGGAACGATCGAGCAAGATGAAGCGGATAAGGAGTGGGTGCTGGCCCATTATACACGGACTGCAAAGAAAAGGAGGCTACTATAGTCATGTACCTATTATCTTCTACTCATTTTTTTTGGATGCTTATGAACTCTTGACTGCTTGATTGCTGATGGGTCATTGGAGAGGGCCCATTATCCCGATCTGCACCCCTGCTCGATTCTATTGCCAACGGTTAACAGGTCTGTGGCAACTCGGACTATACGATTGCGAGACCTCCTGCGCGGTCTCCGAACTACGGGAAAAGAAGCAAGAATTTGCCACATCTGGTACGTGAACGACTGTTTCATGCTTCTAGATACGCCGCACTCTTCATATCTTCACATTTCGGGCGGACACGCCGCATGATATTGGTTAGCGGATGTGAATTCAAGCAGGTTTGGCGCATTTACACCCCTATATATTTTGGTCTCGTGAATCTTCAGATTATTCTATTCACAATTAGACTGGAAAGGTTACAATACTTTCGGGTATTACAAGAATCGACGTATAAGGTCATTAAATTCCTCCAACCGTAGAATGAGTCCGTGTCGCGTGTCGCATCCATTAGTACCGGTCTCCCAACGCGGTTCGATCAAGTCTCTCAGCACTCTCAATATTTCTCTCCAGCGTCTCGTCAACCTCGGCAGTGGTGCCTCGCCCAAACTCTTCCCTCTCACGCGCAAGTTCGTTGCTGTCGTCACCATGTATCCGTGCACCCTCAGCCGCGATCTCGCGTCTGCGCATGAGGTACTGGAACAGCGGAAGGGTAATGAGGGAGAGCGCGACCCAGGCAAGTAAGACGCCAAAGTTCCGTCCAAGGTGGTTTTTGGTGTTGAAGATGATGGTCCGGACAGCCTGGGACATGTTGTACACAGGGAACCCGAGTCCGTACTTGTAGAACCAGACTTCTAGCTCCGTTGGCAGGATAGTGACGGAAATATTTACCAAGATCCTGTTCCAGACAACCGTCAGTTCGAATTCTATAGGACATCAAATAGTGCTGTCACTTACAGAGGTAACAGGAAGAACGTCATAAATCGGGGGCCCAGGATAGTGATCATCACCTCGCAGGCAAGGCCCAGAGCGGCCATTCCAACGTACACCATCGTTACGAAGAGGAAGAACCCTCCGGCGTAGGAATACTTGGCGTCAAATGGAAGCTTGAAGGGTAGCGAGATCATGGCGTAGATGAGGGAGAGTGGGAGATAAATAAGAAGAGGGGAAATGATGCGAAGCTTGATCAAAGAGGCGGTATTGAGATATGGTCCGATGATCTCTCGAGCACCAGCGCTAGACATAGAGACGAAGAACCTAGATGCGCGGTGAGTGCATGAGCGGATAGTCTGACGAGGGGAGCGGACGTACGCGAAGATGATGACATAGATGTGCCCGACAAGAGTGATAGCGCTCGCTACTTGTGCTGTATACGGCCGTACGTTGGACATAGTGTACCAGATTGGCTGTGACAGGGTCTGCGGCGCTTGGCTGAGGAGTTGGAGCGCCGTCGCGTTGCCGCTGTTGGCTGCAATATATTCCGCCACGGACCTCGCATTGAACTGGCCGAGGACCCTACCCAAGAGAGGTTGGACAATCGGTAGGACATAGCTCCCCACTGCGATTTCGTTACGACCTTGGGCGTAATAGACGGATATAGCCGTGGAGGCGATATACGAGGCATCTCCAGTTTGTCTTGCTACAGCGAGGTTGTTGGAGGCATTCGGTTCGACTGATGGGAGCTGGTTAGGTTCGAGAAATGCAATCAATAGGCAGGCTAAACGCACCAACGACGGCAATCCACGTTTGCTCGTCAACAACGGCATTGATAATATCTTCATCTGTGGTGAACTGGGCTGCGTCGATTTGCTGCCACCCCAAGGCTGGTGCTGAGCCGGATGTCGTTGTTGCTATGATCGCTTGCGAAACAGCCTGACCAAGTGGACCACCCTCACGATCTATTACCCAGGCACGTAGCTGGTGCGTGAGAACTGGGGCCTTCCATAGCGATCCCCAGTACCTGGAGAGAGGTGTAAGGATAAGCAGAAAAGCGTTCACGTTATAATCGACTCACACAGGTAAACATATCCAGACAACGACAACCAAGAGGAGAGTAGTCGAAAGGACGATCTTCCCATAAAGGGCTCTTAGATGCGCAATCTCAGGGGCAAAAACTGCGAGTCCATCGACATGATTAGCAACACGACGCTATCATAATTATCGCAGACGTACAGTTGTACTTGAACTTTTCCAGCCCAGACCCAAGTTTCTTGTGCCCATGACCGTTCTCGAGTGTGGATGAAGGCGGGCGGTCGGCGATGATCTTGTCGTTGATGGACATTCGTGGAGTTGCAACTGCGGTATCCGTCATCGTTGGGGTGGTGAGGTGAAAAGAGTCCTTGGGTGGCGTAGCCTGGAGTCGATGCCGCTACATATTTATAGCCTCCTGCCGCTTCATACACTCTGGCGTCATTCGTCCACACGAGACGGTGGTCCGATACCGGAGGTTCTCCTTCTGGTTGTGCCTTCTCTAGACTGCTTCTCCTGCTTACTCACCCCCTTGGTGTCTTGTTCCGATTGATCGGATCCGAGCCACTCGGAAGTGGCAGGTTGAGTAGTTGTCAAGAAACAAGAAAAGACATGTTTCTTTGGTGATTCACAAGCTTTACTTCCTATTTCGTAAGACCAGAGAGGGTGTCTCCACTTTCTCTAGGGTTCTCCTGCTTAGTCACCGTAATCGATCGCATCCGAGTCAATCGGAAGTCGTGTCAAGAGAAGAGAAGTGTATTCGTATTAGTTCGTAAGTCTATATGGAGTGTCTTCACTCTGCTGGCCAAACAGTATGGTGAATAGGGCGATCAAGTTGCAACTTGTGCACGCAGAGCGATGCCGGACTTCCGACACGGAAGTTCGTGTCCGGTTATTTCGGCGTTTCAATTCAAAATTTATGCCTACAAAAGAATAAAGGAACATAGGAACGATACAATTACAGAACCGTTGCATCATCATCACAACAGGATCAGATAAGGCGGCGACGAAGTAGACAGTAACCTATTAACTAAAAGGACGGGGCTACTATTCTCCCAGCGACATCTATCCTGTGTAACAAGTTGGTCATGGTCACTCAATAAGTAAGTCCATCCTTGATGGCCCTGCCAACTGACATTTTCTACTCACCGTCATGACTAAGCCGAACCCAACCCTGGCACCCATACTGGACTCCATTGCATTTGGTGTACTCGCTAGAGTATAAACAGGCAACCGTGTGTTCGGTCGTTCTCTCCTTGTTTTCGCCAGAATAACCCAGCCTCTCTTTGCCCTGCCGGGTTGCCGATTTTCCATGACCCGAACGAATGAAGGTGCCGCTGCCTCTGCCTTACCGAAGGTAGTGTGCGTGCCGAGGACACAGCCACGATCCTCCCCTGACTCGCCTTTGGCATCAAAGTCAACCATTTGAACACACCATACGTTACACTGTGTGGCCGCGCGTATTTCTACGTTTATATTTCTCGCTTCAAAACTGGCATCCAGCGCGATCTTCGATCTTCACACCTCTACCTCCTGATGATACGCTCCTCGAGGGGTGTTTTTTCTTTACCTAGGTTGGTGTGAATGCAGAAAGAGTAGGCAAAGACGGTAAGTGGCCATTCGTAAGGAATGGACAATGGAAGCGAGGAGAAAAGAATGCGAGATTGCGATTTTGGAAGGGTAGCAAGAGACACGTGGTATTTTGAATACAAACTAAGTAAGAAGGTATGCTAGAAAGTTGCCCCTCACTGTCATTTGCTGGAGTTTCAGCGAGACCGATAATACGATGACGTTACCCGTGTTTGTCGGGGCCCGGTACGGATACGTATCGCAAGGTCGATACCTTTATAATCGATATCATTCTATGTGATGGCCCCGGTGGACCGTAGCGCGCTGAGGCTGAAACAGCGTATCCTAAACTCCGACATCATTGACCAGATTGCGGACAGTAGGAGCCATTAGTTCTTCTAAAGGGGTTGCGGTACCCAGAGTTTCCACATGTGCTATCAAATGCCCAGATAATTTAATACGACTTTGATATGGATGCTCATTTCAACCCATAGGGCACTTTCGCAGCTTGTTACTATGAGATAACCCATGCTATCACTGTAGTTCCCGTATCAGGCTCCCTTCTACCTTGCCAGCACCAAGTGCTCTGTGCTTTTATTTGGCCGGACAAACACAACCATACTTGGACCACGTTTCTACCTTTTGTAAATCCGGTGGCGACCATCCAAAGTACCAGATATTGTCATAACACAGGCGATATCATTAGCCTTTTCAAAGAGCATCGTCCTGAGCGCGTGAATCAATAATATCAAGGCGCTAACTGGGCATATACGCCAGTGAGTAGTACGCTCTTTCTTGACCTAGTCACCATACATGGAGCAGTTCAATCTCAGAGGATATTGATTCCGTCCGTGGACACAGGGCTGCCTCACGATCATGACTCCCGCCTTTAAAGCCACTGCAAACCGTGTTTCCGCTGGGATGTATTTTCCCTTGCCCTTTGAACCCAAACATTTCTATTCTCCGTCCCGCCCTCTCAGACATTCTACACCCACTCCTGCTAGGAAATCCACAAGGGCCTCTGAGAGCCGACAAGAGCGTGAAAGGCTAGGAAGGTAGATGAGGACACAAACGAGGCGTTCACTTGAGGTATAGAGTCGGTATTCCTCTTCTTAGACATTCGTAGGGGTGGGGCGTCATTGAATTGCTCTCAATACTCGACTACACGAACGAAACGATGTGTTTGTTGTGCCCACAGCAAACACTCAGCGATACAAAGTTGAATAATCGAGTCCTTATATCCCTGGCCACGCTCCCGGGCTGTGCAAAGGCCATGAACTCATTTAACTCCGGCTACTCCGGCTACCCCGACCGCTTCTGATATTTCTAGCGGCTTCCGCCCCATTTGGAGGTTTACGAAAGATGTCAAAGTATGGTCTCACCAGTCCCCTCGACTGTAGGCAATCAAGTGGGCCGGCGGCGGTATCCCATAGCAAATCGATTGAGGCTGGAAACGAAAGAGCAGGAAAAGTGAGACTTGTTCGAGCCTGCAACCGGCATCAGCTCCTCAAGGCACTCGCCTATTCCTTCAAGCTTCCCTCAATTCATTCAGCACTGGTTTCCAATCCTTTCTATTGGGCCATCCCTCAACTTTTCTCACAATTCAGTCGGGCCTGAGATGAATTGAGGAAAATGTCGAGAGGAGGTCGACGAAATGAATTGTAGGTAATCTTTTAAATTACGCTCACAACCCTTGTGTTTCCTCGGCCTTTCCTTGCCGCAATTAGGTTGGTGTGGCCCTAAATGGGTCCCAATGTCCTCTAAACCCTGGTCCCGGGCTCAACCCAGCCCAACCGCCATCCGTGTACTGTACGTCTTCGGCACCTGTCCTGAAACCGGTTAATGTTTTACAATCCACTCAAGGGATTAGCACCCACAGGGAATAATCTGCAATTATGTTATCGAGACCCTATTCATTGACCACGCTCATTTTGTTACCGGTGCTCGTCACGCTCCTTGTTGGGACCCTGGGAGCAGCAAAGAAAGTCATTGTCGATGATATTGACACAAGAATACTGTACTCGCCTAATGGGTGGGCCACACAGGCTACCTGTCCTTCGTGTTTTCCTCAGCTCGACAAGAACCAAGTGCACGATAGAACCTGGCATTTCTCCAAGTATGCATGCGAATTTATTTTGCTTGCGATATAAAGCTCATGTCAATAATCTAGCAATACGGCCAATACGGGCTTCACTTTCACCTTCACTGGTCAGTTCAATCACCATCCCGATCCCTGGGCTCAAATAAAAACTTTTCACACGCAGGGACATCGATTGAAATTCGCTATATAGCATCAGATACCGTTCAAATGCTGGCCGAGAGAGTCAGCTACGCGCTTGATGACACTCAATTTGGGATAGCTTCCCAGTCCCAGCGCCTAAACCCGATCAGTTATGCCTATGACCAATCACTCTTCATTGTTACTGGTTTATCGAATACGAGACACACCCTCCAAGTGAACATTCTCGAAGCCTCGAGTGTGATGGTGCGTTCGGTTCTTTACTCGTCCAAAGGAACGCTCATACGAATTTGATTGGGCAGTTCGACTACCTGATATACGAAGACCAAGACATCGTGGTGCCGATTACTACGAAGATTGCACCCAGTACCAGCCCGAATTCGAACCCGACGAGCGTGGTGGGTACTCCAAATATTACGCCCAATACCAGCCCGAACTTGAATCCGACTGGTGCGACGAGTGTTGCAAATATAGCAGCCAATACCGGCGTATCCAATATTATTATCGCTTCCATTAACACCGTCACATCCTATATCAGCAAGGTGTCGAGTACGACCAGTACGGTGGATAACATAAACATTGTACTCAGTACCAACGCGGGCTCGAGTCCGATCGTCAGTAGTACATCGTAAGCGCTGCGGTTATGAGTCCATTTCTGCTTACTAATGCATAGTATTACCTAAAGATCTCCTGAAGTCTCTCTTTCAGATTCGGGGTGCGCTATCATGACCAGCCGTGTGTCTAGCTTCATGGGCTGATAACTATTTTTTCAGAAGCACTCCCAATGTCAACCTCGTGGCAATAATTGCAGGCGTGGTGTCGGGTGTGGTACTTATCGCCCTCGGTATTGCTCTCTGGCGCTTCCTCAAACGGCGAAGAGGCGCAAAGCTGGACGAGGCACCGGCCGACAGTGAATCTTTGGGAGTGACAACGCCAGCACCTCAATATATCACTGTACATCCCAAATACAGGCACTTGAATAGCGGGACGAATGACGCGCCACCGTCCTCACCAGAATCACCAGAATCACCTGTCGAAGCTGGCTGGATGTCGACGACTAGGCTCCCCAACGTCATGTCCGACGGATCAAGACGCACATCCGTATCCACATAGATGGGCCGTACTGATGATTGAGAAGGTATCTCACTATCGCCTTGGGACATCACCCGGCCAGTCTTTCCGTTCTCTGCCCTTATTTTGGTAATAGTATTGTCACAACGAGCGCTTCCTTGTGTACATCTGCACGCTTCCTTGGGCCTTATTGGCTTTCACGGAGTGATGCTTCTTTGTATACACCTCCACTCCTTTACCAGTTTTTCTAGAAGTCGACTTGTAGTACTAGTCGTTAGTCCGACTTGCCATGGTCCGGCATTCAACCTCAGGGGGAGCTGAAAGAGATCATATGCCCGAAAAGAGTAGGGCATTCGGTCGGGGCGAAATGGCCGACCAGATTCAACCGACTAGCGCGGGTGTTGGCAGTGCAAACAGCAATCCAGACAATTGGCGATATCCATGACACCCGCGGTATCCGGCCACTCATGTCGGCGTGCTGCGCTCCATGTTCCCGCTCCAGCCTGTGCAAGCGCGAAGACTCCGTATTATGGTACCACTCCTGACAACCATATGCCACCGTTGCGGTCATACACCAGCTACTCTTGAACGCGTGGACGTTGGGGGCGCCTTTGACGGGGGGGCACAACGCCAGCGTGTACTTTCCGGGGCTCCTCTGGATCTCAGTCCATGAGTATATACGAGTGGGAAGGGAACTATCTATGAACCGGTATGCCTGGAAATGGTATAGTAGTCTATATGTGTGTAGATATATGTTCATTCCGTGCCATTGCTTGATCGTCGAAATTCATCGCATGATTGACCACTCACGATCCTCCCTGAGAAGCCCTCATAGAAAGTATTCGAGGGCGTAAATTACTGCATCGCATTATCAATACTCCCACGCGTTTCTCCCCTTCCCAGCTGCGGTACCCACAGCATTCACGTTTATTTTCATCACTCGGGGCCCAACATACAGTTCGCAAAGATAGGAGGGGTGTATTATTGTCTCGCCAACGTCCCCTCCGCATCTTGGTCCGGCCCCCAGCCACCATCCGTGTACGTCTTCGACACCTGGCGTTATGCCAGTCAATATTTTCCGCCTGAATAATCCGCTCAAGGGGTCAGTACCCACAGGGAATGTCTGCAGTTATGGTATCAAGGTCCCTTCCATCGCCAACATTAATATTACTGGCCGTACTGGTCGCGCTCCTTGCTGGGACCCAAGGGGCGGCGAGGCGAATCATTGTCGATGACGCAGACACAAGGATACTGTACTCAAATAATGGGTGGGCCACAGAGACTACTTGTCCTACGTGCTTCCCCCAACTCGACCAGTCCCAAGTGCACGATAGAACCTGGCATTTCTCCAAGTATGCATACGTCTTCATTCACTTGTGATAGTAATCTCATGTCAATGGTTTAGCAATACAGCCAACGCGGGCTTCACTTTCTTTTTCACCGGTCAGTTTCATCGCTCTCCGGATTTCCAGGCTCAAATAAACTATGTCACACGCAGGGACATCAGTTGAACTTCGCTATATAGCCTCTGATACCGATCAATTGTTAGCCCAGAGAGTAAGGTACATAATTGACAAGGTTCCATACGGCGTAGCGGGCCAGTTCCAGCGCTTGGATCCTATTAACTTTGCCTACAACCAATCACTATTTAATGTCACTGGGTTGACGAATACCGCACACACCCTCCAAGTAAACATTGTCCTGTCCTCCAGTGTGTTTGTGCGTTCGGCTCTTCCCTTTGTCCAAGAGGAGGCTCACGCGATCATGATTGGATAGCTCGACTACTTGGTATACGAAGAAATGGATAATAGCACTATTTCAAGTCCGACCAGTAGCCCATCGTGAGCTGTTCGGTCATTGAGCCGTTTTCCATTTACTGATGCATAAAATTACCTGAAGATCTACTCCCGATATCTCTCCTTCGAATTCGGGGTGCGTTAACCCACAGTGTGTCTGGCCTTAGTAGCTCACCCTGTTGCAGAAGCACGTCTAATACTAATTTCGGGGCTATAATTGGAGGCGTAGTATCAGGCGTGGTACTTCTCGCTCTTGGCGTTGTCCTCTTCATCTTCCTCAAACGCCGAAAAGACGCGCGGGCGAGCGAGACAGTAGTTCCATACCTGGAGAGTAAACCTGTTGGACCAACAATGCCAGAACTTCGAAGCTTCACTGGGCATCCCAAAGACTACTCCTTGAATACTCTACAACCACCCTTACCAGATCAACCTGTGGAGGCGGGATTGATGTCGAGATCTCGGTTTCCCGGCCTCGCGTCCGACGCATCGAGACGTACACCTGCTTCCAGTTAGACGGACTTTGTCAATTGGAGGTGTTTCTTAATGACCCTTTGACGGCTATCTTGTCACATATAACGCTCCTTGAATAGTCGGAAGGGATTGCCTGACCAAGTCAAATTCGATCGGGTCCAACGCGGACTATAAATATAAAAATAGCTGAGGACGTGAGGCCAGGAAGAAAGCAGGTGGTCAAATACATATATCAGTGATAAATACGAAGAGTATACATTAATTGCAAGCATCAGGCAAATTCTGGTTCCAGGCAATCACTAATTGATCAGATGAAAAGGAGCATAACAATGGGCTGGACCTAATCACATACCAGAAGCAAAGTAGCGAAAGGGAGTTTCAGAGAGGGACCGATCCCTTCAATCCTGCTGGGCTGGAATTGCCCCAAAGAGACTGTATGCCAAAGTAGGCGTTCTTCTCAGTATATCCAGGAGGGTCATAAGTTGTTACGCTCGTTGTTCGGGGATTTGGAGGAGTGGGCTCAGGGGAATGTTCTCCCAAAAGAGGTGGAGGCCGTCGTCGCTCGCTTTTCTTCGAGCGTTTCTTAGAGCGATATAGCAAGAAGCCGACTATTGCGAGAACGAAAACCGTGGTGCCTGACAAAATCCCACCAATCATGAGGGGCAGATTGGGTACACTGTAAAGGGGTTAGTGGAAATTTACAACGTCAGGATGTATACCTACCTCGAGGCACTTCCTACTTGTGCCACCTCACGGTTCGAGGACGTGGGGTTGAGCGATGTCAGAAGGTTGGTGGAAGTTCCAGTCACACCAGCACTATTAATGCTGTTTCCCATCCCATTATACTCCTCTACCTCATAAACCAAGTAGTCCAGCTACAGAGAAACAGCCGGTGAGCCATTATTACGGGCTATGTATCATGTGCGTACCCAAAGAGTTGTTAGGGGCTCTACCCTCAGTGTGTGTTGCTGATTTAATAGTCCTGAGACTGACAACAGAGTCTGGTGATATAAGTATTCAGGCCCAGAGCAATTGTGGACATATTTCGCCATTTGGCTGACTTCGTCGTCAATCGTATACGATGCATGGGTAACGTTGGAACCCGTGCAGGTTGCAATGAAGCCAACCCTAACATAAGTTCCTAGCTGGAGTCATATGATGACTTCTGTGGAAAGATGGGACGAGAACTGACCAGTGAACGTGAAATTGAAGCCCACATTTCCAAGGCCTGAAATCTTCTCCACACTGCCCGACAAGATCCATCAGTGCCAGCAAGTTGTCGGATTTGTTCCTCACTTGCCTGTGCCAAGTACCATTATTTATATAATCTTGCGTCCGGTCTGAACCAGCCGGACACCCAGGGCAGCTGTGAGACTCAGTCCATCCTTTTGAGTAAAGAATTTTGTCGGTTTCCGCGTCGTCAACGACAATTCTCCTAGCAATGGTTGCGCCCAAGGTATGAGCCCAAAGGAGCAGCGTTATACATGATTTAGCAGGTGTCGAGGAGAAATACCGCAGCATGGAGTCTGGACCAGGACTGGAGTAGTTGGGTGGCAATATCGACCTGCACGGGCCTGTGTCAACGACAAGTGATCAGTGAGGGTTGGGGTAGAGGATAGAAACTACATGGTTTGGGAACTATATCAGTCATATCTTTTCGTGGGGATGGGCCACATACCTCCGAAGCTCCGCAATCGGCCTCCCAGTGCTTCTAATAGCGCGCTTCCGACCTACTCGTTCGTAGACATCTCCCGTGCGGTCACACCGTGGACATTTAAGAAGAGGCCGTTTTGTATATGTTCTCAGACCTCTGGGCGGTGCTTTTATTACGTCCTTGCTGTGTCCGAAGCCATCCCCCGAAAATGGACCATTCGATATCCACCGATAATAGTCCATTATACAGCGCAGGAAGATAAGCATTGATGGGGTAGCATAACCAAACGTGGAAGTTTGGTTTATCCCGCACCCAACTCGCATCAATACCCTTATCGTGGTTGAAACCCATTTCATTGTTCACCACTCCTGACCTTTATTTATACCTGGCGGGTGTCCATATTATGTAGTATCGTGTACGATTTGCAACCTTGAAGCAACCTTGAACGCGCCATTACCTAACCCGATTGTACTTCAAATTTAAAGATTGGATAGCATGACGCGACGACAACCCTTCCAGTGTACCCGATACGGCCACGGCACTAATGATTGGTAGTATTGTGTACTGTCAGGCACCATGGTTTCGCTCTTGCAATATCGTTCCAAGAAACGCTCGAAGAAAAGCGAGCGACGACGGCCTCCACCTAGCTCTTTCAGAAGACCACTCCCCAAGACCACTCCCCAAGACCACTCCCCAAGACCACTCCCCAAGACCACTCCCCAAGACCACTCCCCAAGACCACTCCCCAAGACCACTCCTTCAAATCCCCAACAACAAGCGTAATAACATATGTTTCTCCTGATATACTGAGAAGAACGTCCACTTTGGCAGACAGTCTCTTTGGGGCAAACCTAGCTCAACAGGACACAAGGGATCGGTCCCTCCCTGAACACTGCATAGAAGTCGGTACCAATGTGAATGAGCTATGCAGATGGTCAGAAAGTAGCATTCCACGTGGAATGGTCGATCCGGAATACTGTCACAAACGGGAAGAGTCGCCAGACTACGTCGTCAGTGATACACCTTCAATCAGGAAATAGCGTCTAATTAGAGTGACAGAGCACGAGGTTCCACCAGAGTGGAGACATACTCGCAGTGGGACGCGCACCGGGTGGTCAGGTACAAGCGGCGTGAATGATAAACAAGCCAGCCACAGGTGCAAAAAGAAAACTACCGTGGGCGTTGCTGTTGAACGTCACGACCAACCTGACGCGGGGGAAAGAACCGTGGGATATATAGGGGCAAACATCTCGCAGTATATACGGAACAGGGAGCCAACAATATAAGCATGGAAATGTGATGTGTGATGAATCACGCCCGTTCAACAGTTACGGCAGAATACAAAGACCGGAGCAAACTCGATCCATCTGACGGGAAGCCGGGAAACCGAGATCTCGACATCAAACCCGCTTCTACAGGTTGATCTGGTAAGGGTGGTTGTACTTGATTTGCCACGGTGGTTGCTATATTCAAGGGGTAGTTTTCGGGGTGTCCAGTGATGCTTCGAAGTTCTGGCGCCCCTACTCCAAATGGTTTACTATCGGTGTATGGAACGAATGCCTCTCTCGGCCGCGCGCCTCTTCGGCGTTTGAGGAAGAGGAAGAGGGCAACGCCGAGAACGAGAAGTGCAGCGCCTATGCCTCCAATCATGGCCCCAAGATGAGGACTGGAGGTGCTCTGCGAATGGGTCAGCTGGTAAAATCAGCCACATCGTGGATTAACACACCCCGAATTCGAAAGCGAGACATCGGGAGTAGATTTTCAGGGAATGTTATGCATGAGTGAACGGAAAACAGCTCAATGAACCGAATAGCTCACGATGAGCTATTGGTCGGTTTGGATTAGTGCCAAGAAATTGACAACGCGAGAGATACCTACCTAGGGGCACTACCTTCTTGGGCCACCTCAAGGTTCGAGGACGTGGGGTTGAGCGATGTCAAAAGGTTGGTGGCAGTTCCAGTCACATCAGCACTAGTAGTGATAGATTCTATCCCATTATAATCCTCTACCTCATAAACCAAGTAGTCCAGCTACAGAGAAATAGCCGGTGAGCCATTATTACGGGCTATGTATTATGTGCGTACCCAAAGAATTGTGAGGGGCACTACCCTCAGTGTGTGTTGCTTATTTGATAGTCCTGAGACTGACAGCAGAGTTTGATTATATAAGTATTCATGCCCGGTGCAATTGTGGACATATTCCGCCATTTGGCTGGCTTCGTCAATCGTATACGATGCGCGCGTAAAGTTGGCACCCGGACAGGTCGCAATGATGCGAACCTCAACAGATGTTCCTAGCTGGAGTCATATGATGACTTCTGTGGAAAGATGGGACGAGAACTGACCAGTGAAGGTGAAATTGAAGTCCACATTTCCAAGGTCTGAAATCTTCTCCACCCTGCCCAGATTCATCAGTGCCAGCAAGACGTCGGATGTGTTCCTCACGTGCCTGTGCCAAGTACCATGATTTACATATCCTTGTGTCCGGTTTGAGTCAGCCGGACACTCAGGACAGCTGCGAGACTCAGTCCATCCTGTTGAGTAAAGAATTTTGTCGGTTTCCGCGTCGTCAACGACAATTCTCCTAGCGATGGTCGTGCCCAAGGTGTGAGCCCAAAGTAGCAGCGCTATGTATGATTTAGCAGGTGTTGAAGAGAAGCTCCGCAGCATGGAATCTAGACCCAGTTGGGTGGTAAAATCGACTTGCGCGCGACCTCCGTCAATGACAAGGGTTTAGTACGTGGGGGTCGGGGGGGACGAAAGAAACTGCACAATGTGGGGCACTAAATCAGTCATATCCGATATTGGCGGCATACCCCCGAAGCTCCGCGATCGGTCGTTTTCCGGTGCTTCTAACGGCTTCCGACCTCCTCGTTCGTAGGCCCCTCTCTCGTGCAGTGGCAGAGTGGCTATTTAAAAAGGTGCTGTTTTTACACGTTCGCAGACCTCGGTGTGGTGCTTTACTCACGTCAATCCTGTATCCAAGGAAAGTACAGTTGTGTCGAAATTCGAGGGGTGCGAAGGAGCCGAAACCCGACGTACATTAAGCACCCAGACTACGTTATATACTAGACAACGAGAACCAATAATGGCGAGCTGGGATACAAGAACTGGAAGAGATGCATTGAAATCACATGCCATAAGAAATGGAATGGAAGACGAGACTATCCCCAACAAGTCGATCAATTCGACATCCCCTGTATTTCTGAGTAGCGGTCCGTTATGGTGCAGAAGATAGCTTTGGTCAAGCGGTTCAACAAACCCCGGACGTTTGCATCCAACTTACACCAATCCTCGATCGTGATTAAAACCCGTTTCATTGTTCAGAACTCCTGACGTTTATGTATACCAGGGCATTCTATATTAGATGGCCAAAGTATCCCCTGCCAACCTCCCTATTCATAGAGTAAGTAAGTGAGTAATTGACTATACCTCTTCTTGTTTGGTGTCCACATGATCCACAGTGCACTTATCTTGTTGGTTTGTAGCAAGTATTGGATATAGAGCACTCGTTTCTGACCTCCCGCACTGTTGACTGGTCTCGAGGCTGAGGCATATTCCTTTCACTCTATATCTATATTCAACAGGCGACTTGACACGGATCAACTTCAATTATGAGCCCGCGTGGATTTGTGAGACGGCCATGATGGCGGCGCGCGGGTGGGGTTGGTCACGTTGGACGTGAGGCAGTCGTCGGCTCGGTAGCGGTAGCGGTGAATACGGCTGTTCGAGAGCATGTTGTAAGTTCTTTGTCTGGAAGGCGGTTGCGATCCCGCTTCCTTCGTGATGAAACAGGGGGAGCCTGCGGGTAAAACCCTGAGTTCAAGTCTGGACCTGGCCCTTTTCGACGGAATTCCTGGTTATGTGTAAGATTTCAGAAAGAATGAATTGTGAACTCCAGTATTGCTTCCATACTTGCTTGGAATGGTCGGCGGCTTGGTTTCCATGCAGATCAGCAGACTCAAGACGTGTTGACGTCTCCCAGGCAGCTAGCCTAACTCGACAGCCTCGACGGCCTCGAAGTCTGAAGTCTGAAGCATGATATGATCCCAAGTCACAAGGGACACGAAACGTGGACGGCCACTCGCGCCGCCTGCGCAGATCCTCCAATTTCTCGGCACCTGGGCGCTGGGCGCGCGTAGCTCCCTATTTCTGGAACACGGAGCGCAGAGCGGAGAGGTGAGATGAGGTACGCCCACGTTGTCGTACCTAGCGTCGACTCGTTTTCTCACGTCGACAGTCAGGCAATCACCGTCGGCGTCAGCCTTCGCGTCACCGTACATGATGAAACAGCTCAACAGACAGCTCAACGGATCACAACCATCGCCTTTAAAACCGCACCGATTGAGGGCTCCCGCAGAAGTGAGGCCCCTTGAACCTCGCCGCTCCTTAAACCTCGTCGCTCTTTGAAATCCCGCCTTTTCCTCTCGTCTCACGACGTCTTTCACTCCTTCCTATCGACTTGTACGTGCTCGCGACCACGACGCTGGGTGAATGAGATGGACTGATTTCGAACTCATGTACCAGAATCGATAAAACCAACCCCAGGACCACACCATTCGCACATATCCTCGGGAATGACTCTTCTCACAACCGCCCTCTTCCTCCTAGGGGCTGCAGTCGTCTTTGCCGCTCCCGCTGAACGGCAAAAGCGAGGCCTTGCTGAGGTCGTCAGCCAATGCGACCATGGATTCGCGTACACCTGGGATGATGGCCCATGGATTTACAATACCGACATCGTCAACAAGTTTTCTAGTCGTAACGGCCTCACAACCTTCTGTGAGTAATCTTATTTGTATTTGGTCTGTGAGACCTATCGCACCGTTCTGCGCTTCTGGAGTTCCACTTGCTCTCTCAAATCCGGCTTTCGCCCCGTATTGACTCCCTTTCATCAGTCGTGAATGGAGACAACTGGTCATGCATTTATGATGATGTTAATGTCCAACGTCTTCGTTATGCATTCGAGCATGGAATGCAGATTGGTACGTTTCTCTCAAAGTGACCACGCTACATTTCACTCATTGGCCATCTCCTCAGCCTCTCACACCTGGAGTCATGCCAACCTCCAATCTCTCAGCCATGATCAGATCGACTACGAAATTCAGCGTCTTGACGAGGCGTTTGTAAAGATCCTCGGCGTCCGGCCAAAGTTTCTTCGGTTCGCAACGGGTCCCGATTCGAATCACGAGGCCTTCTAACTGTATCCTACAGTCCGCCATACGGCAGTATCAACGAGGAGGTCGCCAATTACATTCAGCAGAAGCACGGAAAGACGATCGTCCTTTGGGACCTCGATTCAGGTGATTCTCAAGGCGGAACCCAGCAAAACTCGATCGACTTCTACTTTAATCTCGCCTTCAATCAGCCCAATACCACCCCCCATCTCACACTCTCTCACGAGACTCCCCAGGCGGCGACTAACGCTGCTCTCAATGGTGGAACTGTCGACGCCCTTGCCAACCGGGGCTTCCCTCTCCTCACAGTTGCTCAATGTACCAATCTCCCCGCATATGACCTCATCGGTGGTTATGGCACACGCGACAGCTCCTGGTACTGTGGTGGATCGTGGTCGCCCCAGCCCTCACCAACGCCTACTTGCAAGTCTACGTATATCTCCAAGGCTGGAGACACCTGCATCTCTATTGATAATCAGTATAATCTTCAAGCAGGAACCATAGATGCTGCTAACACCTTCCTGACCTGCAATGACATCTGGACGGGCACGCCGATCTGCGTACCTGATGGGCCTTACAAGACTCCACAGGGTGGCGCTCCTGGGTGTACAACCCAGACCTATCGCAACTCCGCTGGTGAAACGTGGTATGTCACTTTCCAGGTCCGTTCTGTAACCTAGTTACTGACCGTGCCTTTCCAGCTCGTCCATCGAGGCCAAGTTTGCTCTTGTCTCTGGTCAAGTCAAGCAGCTCAATAGCTACGTCACTTGCACGGATATTTGGGCCGGAACCCCGCTCAATATTTGCGTGCCCTCGTTGAGACCCTCCGACCCACAAACGTGCACGCAGACCTACACCAGCAAACCCAACGACACCTGTGGGAGCATCGCTATCTCCTTTGGCACGACTGCGCAGTGGATCAAGGCGTGGAACTCGTTCCTCACTTGTACGGACATCTGGACCAATACCCCTGTCTGCGTAAAACATTAGAAGGACACATTTTCCCCGGACCAATGTAGGACACTCTTCCCCACGGGAATATACTCTATGTTGAGTTGCCCTGATCACTCGCTGGTAGTCCTGTTCACTCTCAGATTTGTCCTTTGCATTTTGCATGTTAATATTAATAACCAACTGGTCGCTGTTCATGTCCATACCCCCTGTCGCTACGAATGTTGTTCGATCCCCTATTAGGCGGTCCCCTATCACGGACTCATCTCGTCGTATACCTCTATTCTCCTTTGAACATTGCCCACGACATTGCCTTCGCGCCTCCGAACATTTCGGGTTGTGTTGTTCATTTGTTCTGGTACTCGCTGCTTCTTCATAGCCGAGTGAGTGAAGATGAAGGGTAGTTTATCCTCTTGCGTCCCTATATCCGGCTCCAGACCAAAGAAGTAATCGAAACTCAAATCCACGCCCCCACGCCCCGCTGTTTCG
>Ga0307515_10010399_pt1 | contig 17826 bp, 17 predicted proteins | sample 17_EM_MG_FD_194513 | JGI IMG/M metagenome (GOLD analysis project Ga0307515, IMG submission 194513) | Populus trichocarpa ectomycorrhiza microbial communities from riparian zone in the Pacific Northwest, United States - 17_EM | ecosystem: Host-associated > Plants > Roots > Unclassified | place... | reverse complement strand
AGCATAGCCCAGAAAATATTTTAAGAATTGTGGCAAGAAATCCATGCAGCTCGTAAATGGATCTAGATGGTGAAACTCAAACAAATATCAGTTAATACCACCCAAGGACAAAAAAAGGTTTAATAAATATCAGTTACATTTCCACAACAGTCTGAAAACTATCAATCGTTTTCATGAAAGGTGCTCAGGCAAGCTACCAGCATAGCCCAGAAAATATTTTAAGAATTGTGGCAAGAAATCCATGCAGCTCGTAAATGGATCTAGATGGTGAAACTCAAACAATGACATGCAAGGATAGAATACTAAACAGGGCTATTGGAGCTATTAAATTAAAGCAAATCGATGTAATTAGCGTATTGATGATACACAGGGAAATAAAGACATATTTATCTTCATCACAAGCTATAAAGAGGATGAGGGTCGTCTTTCTGTTCATTGACAATTCCAATTCCCAGTTTGGTCATAGAGGGATATTTAATAAGTATGCAAGAGACACCAATAACCAATCCCAACTAATTTGGGATTGAGGCTTTATGTTGCGTGTATTTGATGTCTATGCAAGAGACATTAATCATGCAGGGACCCGGTACTCTCTTTGTTATTCCATGACAGCATATAAAACTAGCATTATCAAGAAGAGGCACAGAAAAAAAAGCTTAATTTGCATCTTATGCGTAATGAATTTTTTTTAAAAAGAAGAAGAAGAAGAAAAGAAGATACAAACAGGAGAATAACACTACAAACCATCAAAGTTCTATGTTTCATCATCACATGAGTTTTGGTACCACAGCCATCATAGACAAAGCATGATCCCTCTTCAGGACTGCTGCCCATTCCCTTTATAGTTCCTAGTGGAATCCTTGCACCAACAGCACCAGTCAAAAGAGATTCCTTGTAAGAACCTTTGCTAGCATGCACAAGATCATCATCCGAGTTAAGAAAAACATGTATCTGATCTTGTGCATCTTCATTCTGTACTGCTCTGTCATCCTGGTTTTTAGGAGGAACTCTAGTTGCCACAGCGACCACCCTTCCAGAAACATACAATTCTAAATCTTCATATGCATCTGATTTATCACTTACACTATTCCCTGGATGCATCTGAGAAATTCCAGCATCATCCACCGCATTGGAATTTTTCAAGACACATGTATCCTCAACAGATTTACAGACTCCCAAATCAAAAGATGCGAAGGCATTTTTTAATTTTTTAGTAGAGGCAGAAGATAATTTAGGAATCTTGTCGGCCAGGCAGACCATTCCAAAAAGATGACGACCCGAAACCAAATGCAGAACCTCAGGAGTTTCACAGACAGACCTTTCCTCCGCCTCAAACCGATCAGGAAGAAGATCCATGGACTCAATTACAGGTCCATAATAAGCTGCATGTATGGCTGCATAAAAATCAGCTTCAAGTACATCAAAATAACCAGTTCCAGCCAGCACCTCTCTCTGAGACAATATATCATTTATAGCCAATCTATACCACTTTAACCACTCAACAACTTCCATCTCTTTATTCATAGTCATTCGCGATTCGTATCTGTACAATGTCGAACCTTGTCTCGGCACTATCACTTTCTTTCTCTGAGATAGCAAATAACTGTCATAGTGCGCCCTCTTCTCAGCGTCCGAAAGAATCTGCAGTTAAAAATAATTTCTACATTCTCAACTACAATTAAAATACTTTCTCGAAAAATCATTCTCATCTATAATTAAAATGTATATAATTTCTACAGAAAATCATTCTCAACCACAATTAAATTAATTTCTAAAACGCATCTGAAAAATCGTTCATAAAAAAAATCTACTCAATGGTAATAAATTATCAAATTCAACAAAGAAACGATACTAATAAATAAGAACAAAAACAAAGAGTAACAAATAGAGCCGAGAAGAAGAGTAAGAACCTCATAAGCAGCGAGGATTTGAATGAAACGGTGAGAATTAAAGGCGTTTGAGTGATGAGCGAGGTCAGGGTGAGTTTGTTTCGCTAATTTATGAAACGAAGCTTTGATTTCAGCCAATGAGCTGCTCTCCGAAACTCCTAAGATATCATACGCGTTCTCGCCAGTGAACTCAGGCCGAGTCGACTCGGAGCTGCTGCTGCTCAACCACCGACCTCCATAACTCGGATTCAAGGATAAGACTATATAACTGTACTTCATTTTATTGTTGCTGTAACTTGATTGAATCGAAATTTAGCAAATAAATAATTTGTTTCTTTAACTTTCTGTTTTGAGTTGTGTGTTAGTTTCTTTTCTTTTATTTCTTTTTTTTCCCGGAAAATGGTGATGATACTCGGACACTAGTGGCTCCGCCTCTGTCAGATTGGTGATGAGGTATGATAAGTTGACACTCGAATGGATGGAAATTGAAACGTGTCGATTTTTCATTTCCTTGTGTTTTTACTCGATTTCCGGGAAATTATACAACAAAACAAACCCTATATGTTTTTCTTTATATTTTTTAACAAAATGAAAACAGCAATTACCCATGTTTAAGTACTGATTATTTTGATGAAATTGAGATGAAGCGGTAACTGAAACGGAAATTTTTTTTTTATTATTGTTATTAATATAGATGTTCGGTCAGCTTGCATATACTTTGATTAATTTCACGGGTTTTAAAATTAATGACCATGTAAATCTCCAGTAGCCTTGAAGTTTGTGAGACTCGAACTAGTGACCTCTAAGGAACAAATCTAGAACTTAACCAGTTGAGCTATACCCCTAAAAGTTAAAAACAAAAATCTTAATTGTTTTAGATATAAACTGTTTCTTTAACAAAGGTTTTCTGTTTCACATATAAACAATACTTTTCTCCAATAATAATACAATACTTTTCTCCAATAATAATTTAATATGTGTGCTTAGATTTAGTATTATTTCGTTTAGTATTATACTCGCTGATGTTGTGATAAGGATTCTAGAATAAGTTAATGACAACGTTTCTTGTTGATTAATTTTATAGTCAAAATAAAATTAGGATTTTCAAACCTTAAAATTATATTTTAAACTTTAAAAAAAAATTAGAAAAAATTCTTTGATATTTTTATTAAAATTTAAATAATAGTCTTCATCTCCATAAAATAAACTAGAGCATTCCTATTTATATTTATATTAAATCCTTTATAAAAAATTATTCATAATTAAAACTTATCTAGTTAATAGAATCCATCTAGAATTAGAATTTTTAAATAGTAAAATACTAATTAAATTAAAAATCATAAGCTAAGTATAAAACAAATAATTAAAATCCAAAATTAACTAGAAAAATAATTAAAATAGGAAAATAGTAAATTTATAATTCAATCTAGTCCATAAACTCATGGGATAATTGTTTTACGCCAGTCTCTTCTATTTTAGAAAAACTCGTCCTCGAGTTAAGTTTAGTATCTGGAAAGTACTCGTAAAGATCAACAACATTAAAGGTCTTTGATACGCACATGCTATCCAAGAGATTAATAACATAAGCATTATCATTGATTTTCTTCAACACCTTGTAAAGACCATACTTCTTCATTTTTAGTTTATTATAGGTGCCTAATAGAAACCTCTTCTTGCACAAGAAAACCATGACCGTGTCTCTTTCTTGAAACAATTTAACTTGACTATGTTTGTTTGTTGTGAGCTTATTTTTTATAACTGCTCCCTCTAGTTTTCTCTAACCTCTTGATGCACAATTTTCACTTCAACTAAATTCTCTACTTGACTTGCTAAATCCATTAGTTTTAAGCAGTGAATATAGATTAAATACATGATTTGGAGGCTTCATGGACATAATCTCAAATGGTGTCTTATCAGTAGCACTATGCTTGGAATTGTTGTAAGCAAATTCTGCCTAAGTCACTACAATATCCCACTGTTTAGGCTTGTCTCCCTAAATGCTATAAATCAGATTGCCCAATTAGAGACTTTGTTTGACCCTCAGTTTGTGGATGAGCAATGTTACTAAACTTCAACGAGAAATTAAACATCTTCCATAAAGTTAGCCAAAAATAACTAAAAAACCTAGTATCTCTATTAGATGTGATGGATTTTGGAACACCGTACAACTTAATTATCACCTTGAAAAATAACCTAGTCATACTGAGCACATTCATAGTCTTCTTATAGGTATAAAGTATGCCATCTTTGAATATTTGTCCACAACAACAAAAACAGAATTCATTCCCCATTGAGTTTGTGGAAGGCCTATCATAAAATCCATAGAAATATCTTCCTAGATATTTTCAATTATACGTATAGGCATGTATAAACCAGTGTTTTGTGATTACACATTAGCTATTTGACAAGTAAAACATTGTTGAACAAATTTGTTTACATCGCAGTTGAGCTGAGGCTAGCATACTTATCCTTCAAAGCTGACACTGTTTTATACCTTCCCCATCATGCAAGTCTCGAATCAATTTCTCACATAGGGATGTGCGAGGGACACATAATTGATTACCTTTCATTAAGTAACCATTATATATATGGAAATCTCCATCAGTTTGACCATTAGAACAGTACTCCTCTTATACCTTTTGAAAATCAACATCTTTAGCGTATAACTCTTTTAAACACTCAAAACCTAAAATCTCGATACGAAAAATGATTAGTATGGCAACTCACCTACTCAATACATCATCCACTTTGTTCCAAACTTTGCCTTGTGCTTCAGACTGAAACTGAACTTTTGAAGGAATGTAATCCACTTGGTCATCATATTTGTATTAGTTTTCTTCTGACTATTCATAGACTTTAGAGCTTCATTGTCTGAATATAAGACAAAATCTTTATTAATCAAATAATGCTCTTAAATTTTCAAAGCCCTTACCACTACATAAAGGTTTTTTTATTATAGGTAGTCCACTTCTAATGAGCTTAATTCAACTTATTACTGAAAAAGGCTATATTAAGTTTCTTCTAGGAAAGAACTTTTTCAATACTCACTCCACAAGCATCATATTCATTCTCAAACAACTTGTCAAAGTTGAGTAAAGCAAGCACCAGAGCATTGCATACCTTTTTTTTTATCCTTTTTTTTTTTATCAAGGCAAAACTTTGTTCTTCTTTCTCACATTGCTTAAACTTCCTTTTCTTCAAACTTTTGGTGATTGGTTCCATAATACTACTGAAATTCCAAATAAATCTTATATAATAATAAGTTGCCAAGTCATGAAAACTCTACACATCATTAACTGTCTTGGGCGTGGGTCAATCACAAATTACCCTCACTTTCTCCTTATCAACTTCAACTCCATTATCTCATTCTGTAAAACCCAAGAATGTTAATTTGTTGGTCATGAAACTACACTTCTTCAGTTTCACATACAACTTATTTTTTAGCCACACCTTTAGAACACTTCGTAAGTGCTCAATATGATTTGTTTTATTATGATTGAACACAAGGATACCATCAAAATAAATCATAACAAATTTATTTATGAAAGGTCACAAAACCTGATTCGTCAGCCTTATGAATATGCCTAGTGCATTTGTTAACCTAAATGGCATGATTAACCACTCGTATAACCCATATTTTATCTTGAAAGTCATTTTTCACCCATCTCCTAGTCGAATCTGAATATAAAAGTACTCATTCCTCAAGTCAATCTTCGGAAAGATTATTCCACCACACAATTGATCTAGCATGTTATCCAATTGTGGAATTTGAAACCTGTATCCTATAATGACTTTATTGATGCCACAACTATAAATACATATACGCCAACTACCATCCTTTTTTGTTTTCAGTAAAGCAGGGACAACATATGGACTTAAGCTTTTTTGAATCATCCATTTCTTCACCAATTCTTTTATTTTCTCCCTTAAGATCTCCTCCTCTTTTAGGCTCATTTTGTAATGAGATATATTCAAAAGACTAGCCCTGATATCAAGTTAATTTATGTTGAATATCATGCATATGAGGTAACTCATCCGATAGTTTATCTGGAATAACTTCCCGAAACTATTGTAATAGAGGCTTAACAACTTTAAGGACCTCAATTGCTTTATCAATTTCTTCAAACAACAAGAAGGACTTCATAATAAAAGCATGTATTTCTTTTATATCTTTTAAATATGTTTTAATTTCTAAAAAAGATTGGGTAATAGTAAGGAATACCTTTCCTCCAGCCTTTCGGGCTTTTGGTTGGGAATTCCTTTTTAGAGGCATTAAAGTAAAATTAATCATATCTTTAACAAACCTATAGATGTTTTCTTGTCCCTCATTCCATGCATTTACATCATATTGCTATGGCTTACCAAACAACAAGTTAAAAGTATTTATGTTAAATACATCACAATAAACTTCATCCTTATACTTGTCTATAAAAAAACGAACTTTACATATTTAAATTACTGTTATCTTTGGTACCTTTTTAAATCAACCTATAGTATAAGGTTTAGGTTGTTTCCCTACCAATAATATTCTTGCAGATACCACTATCAATTATAAGTTTAAAAAGTTGTTGGTTTATCGTGCACTCGGTACAGAAAAACTTGTGTTGTTATGTTTCATCATCAACTTTTAGGCATGAACGATAATCATCTCACCACATAAGCATGACTATCATCATCTTCATATTCACCTTCACCATCAAGTTCATAACACTCATCCGGATGCAATTCTGTACCTTTTCTACACTTTTTATCCTCACGTTCAACCACTTTCAAATGCCTCATTTGAGGACATACATTGGATTTATGCCCTTTTTGATTGCATATATAATACTTTATTAGAGGCGGCTTGGCATGGGAATTATCTTTCTTATGGTTATCCCTGTTAAGAATTGCTTATGGCCTATTTTTATATAACTAGAGCTGATAGTAGCTTACTTGGATTGAATGTTTATTTATGACAGTTTAGCCTTCTCAAAAAGTGTAAGTTGAGGCTTAATGATAGCAACCCTAATTTACTAATCAAATATCATATTAGTTCTATTTGCATTAACATTTTTGCCTTCAAAGCTATATTTTGTGCCTCTGTAACATTTAGTAGAATTTAAAGCCTAATTTTATCTAATGACATATTTCATCTCCTCTACACACCTAGTAACCTGTTGCCCATCAGTTTCTTACAGATTATTTCGTTTAAATAGACATAAAAATTTCACTGTATATTTATGCACATTTCGAGAATCTTGGGAACATTTATGATACTTACGGAGCAAAAACTTATCATAATTAGAGGGCAAAAACTACCCCTCAACAACTGTTTCATCCACTCCTAAGTCTCAATAAGTTTTTTACCTTCGCCTCCTAGTATCCAATAGCCTATCCTATCATACTAAGGGCCTATGCTTTAATTTAAACCCTACAATTTTTACCATCATCGAGTTTGAAATTCTTGTATATTCATATAATTAATCACATTCAGCTAACCAATCAAGGAACTCCTATACTCTTAAATCACCATAAAAAAAATCTTAACATTCATACAATAATCTTGATCATACTTATTATTTCCAACAACCTTAGCTTGATGTTCTTCATCAGATGAATATCCGTAATCATAATGACCATGAGGATTTGCACGAACTGGTTCAGGGACAAGTTGGTCGCGAACATCATCCCCAACGTGTGTCTCTTTTCTTCCCCAATTCATGTTTGTGTGCAACCTTAGTACTTCAAGCCTGGTTGTAAGACCATCAACTCTGGTATTGATGTCATCAAACCCAATTTACATTTGCCCCTCTAAAGCTACTATCGCGACTGAATAATGATCTAATTGATCCTAAATAACATGCATCCTCTAATCACCATCATGGAAATGATTGTCATAAACTACTCCACGATTCTCTTCACTATTCGTCATCGATCCAGATGTTGACCCATTTTGATACAACCTGATGTAGCGTATAACAAAGATAAAATTAGGGTTCTCAAACCCTAAGATTACAGACCAAACTGTAGTGAAATCTAGAGAAAATTCTATGGTATTTTTATTAAGATTTGAATAATAGTCTTTATCTCCATAAAATAAATTAAACATCCCTATTTATATTAGTACTAAAATCCTTCTAGCATTAGGATTTCTAAATAGTAAAATACTAATTAAAGTAAAAACTCTAAGTTAAGTAGGAAATAAATAATTAAAAATAAAGATTAAATAGGAAAATAGTAGCTTCATACTTCAATCTGGTTCATAAACACCTGGGATAATTGTTCTATGTAAGTTGTGATATGAATTAGAGAACAAATTATAAGTTGTGATTTTGATGAAAGTGATTCAACATTATTTCTAGTTGGTGTTATCCTTTTAAACTGAGTGTATTTATGTTATTAGTTTTGTGATTGAGAAAGTATTTGATTTTTTTTTATTGAATCTTTGTTTGGCAAGGAGGATACCATAACAACTTGAATGATATATTTTGATATAATAGATGTTTTTGTATGTTTGTCTTGTAAAGAAAGAGTAGCAAGGGATTACTTTCTTATCATCATTTCGTTATTAGAGGAAAATAATATAATAGTTTATTACTATTTCAAATCACATTGACTTGCAATCTATTGATATTGGTATTCAATATAATATAATTTAGGTAACGTAAAATGAATTTTTATATTTTTTTGCTACTAAATATGAGAATAATAATATTTTTTATATATATGTTGATAAATGTTGAGGTATCATTTGGAATGCATGAAGGGGATTTGACTGTTTATAATCTTGTTTATATTACAATTCCATCAATAATTATTTTGAACCATAAATTTCAACATACTAGGTATTTTCGGATGTCCATCTTGTAAAGAAAAAAAAAAATAAAGGATCGACTTTGTACCATTTTCCTTATGGAAGGAAAAAAATACTATAATTTATGATCTTTCCAAATTATACCGGTATTTAGCATAGCCTGAGTAACTTAAATAAATAATTATTTATGTGTTGTTTTGTTGTTATATGATTTTTGTTGTTATATGATATTAATAATATTTTAAATTACTAATACTATTTTTAATTAAAAGTATTGATAGTTTCAAAATCATCCAAGGATAATAAGGAGCTCTACTACCTTGGATATCCTACTTTTATGTTATTAAAAATTTTCATCCTTAAAATTAGCTTTAGTCCACCAAGATCTATTATATTAACCTTTATAGAAAAATTACTAGTAAGAAAAACCGTATAAAATAAATGCAAAAACATTGAAAAAAAAATGTAACTACCATCCAAGAGACTCTTAAAGTGATAAGGAGATGACAACTATGACTTTCACAAGACATATTGAAATAAATATTTTATTTACCGTTGTTTTATTTATTTTAATTATAATTTTAACTTAAATTTGTTATAATTAGATTATATTTATTCATGGTCACAAATGATTGGTTAAATCATAATGATAATGCATTAAAATGATATAAATTAGTTGTCCTTCCACTATATAAATCAATATCTATACCATCATTTAGGTAGTCAAACTATCATGAATGAGACTAAACAAGATGTTAAAACATGATCGTATGAAAATAACACAAAAAAATATAGTGCTAAGAAAGCTAGAGATTTCAAAAACTACAAAAAAAAACCCGCTAAATACATGATAAAATATAGTTTACCATTGAGATATGATATAAACACATAGTTACCAAAGTGAATCAACTATATGCAGTTGAAGCATGTCAATCAACAGTTTGGCTTAGGTTTCAAACCAAGTCAAAAGGATTATTTAAAGGTGGTGGGAAGAAAATATAAGAAAAGGATGGCCTGGATTGAGGGTCGTGAATCTAAAAAAAAAAAAAATTGATGTTCCACCCATCCATAATACCTTTTCTTATCCAACTTGTATAATACAACCTCATGATAAAGTGAGAAACCTGAATGAAGTGTTTATTGATATCACCATCTATAACCTAAAAGAGAAGGAGATTGAAGACTGTGTCATTTATCCTGAATTGAGGTTGATTTTTTATCAAGTTGTGACCTTGCCTCAGTTGACCATCAACACTCTAGAAGAGACAACATCCATTGAACAACTGGTTAAGAGGTGTATTGAGCATGAAGAATTCAATAATTTAAAGGAAAAAAAGATTCAGATGATGTTCAAATTTAAGTAATTTTACTATTATGTTATCATTATTTTTTTAGTAATTGTAACTCAAGATACTAGAAAAAGGAATCTATATTTGTGTTAAGCTTAGTTTATTTTTATATTAACGAGATCATGTAGTTTTTATCCACAAATCATGCCTTTTTGTGTCATTTATTCATACTTGTTATTTCTTTCTTTTTATTTATAACTTGATTATTCCTTATACTTTTTATTTTTAGGAATCCTAAAGTGCTCATTTCTTAAAATTCTAAAATCATTACATTGAGCATATTTGGCCTAATTTTGGTGAAATTTTAATTGTAATTGATGAAGAAAATGGGAGGATAATGATGTTGAGGAGTTTATTAGGTTAGTAGAACAATCAAAATATGCCATCAAATCAAATTAGGAAAAGTTAGAACAAGTCAATATAGGTACAAATAAGAATAAAAAAGAACTAAAGGTTAGAACTCTGAATTTAGTTAAAGAAAAAAACAATTTGATTAAGTTGTTAAAAAAATATACTGATGTATTTGCCTCATCTTTAGCTAACATGTTTGGGGTAGATACAAATATAGTAGTGTATGAACTCTTATTGATACTAGGTGGTAGGCCAGTGAAACAAAAGTTAAGAATAATAAAGCCATAGATACTGATCAAGGTGAAGGAGGAGGTATATAAGTAATGGGAGAGGCTAGGTTTCTAGAAGTAGTGGAATATCTCAAATGGGTGTTAAACATAATGGTTATTCTAAAAATAAGATAACAAGATAAGAATGTGTGTTAACTTTTAAGATTTGAACAAAGTAAGTCCTAAGAATGATTTTTCCTTACCTCATATCAAAATTATTGTGGAAAATTCTGCTAAGAATCCCACATATTTTTTCACAAATGGATTTTTAGGGTAAAATCAAATCACGATGGAAGAAGAATACAAATAAAAACCACTTTTATTATACCTTAGGGAACTTATTGTTATAAAGTCATGTTATTTGGGTTAAAGAATATAAAGGCAGTTTATCAACGAGTAATGGTTATATTATTCCATGATATGATACATAAAGAAATTAAGGTATATATGGATGATATTATCACCAAATCCATATAAGGGAAGGATCACTTTTAAATCCTAAGAAAATTATTCGAAATGTTGCATAAGTATCAGTTAAAGTTGAATCCTATAAAGTGTACTTTCGACATCATATCCAAAAAGTTATTTGGCTTTATTGTTAGAAATAAGGGTATGATGTTGATCTTGGTAAGATTAAAGCTATAAATGCAATCTCGATACCAATCACTAAGAGGGGAATCTAAAGTTTTTTAGGTTGCCTAAACTGTAAAGCTTAGTTTATTTCTTAATTAACCATTCCATATGAGCCAATCTTTCATCTTCTTTAAAAGAAAAAAAAATCCAGAAAAATAGGATGTATAATGTTAGAAACCTTTAATAAGATCAAATAGTATCTACATAAGCCACCTTTTTTAGTCCTACTTGTATATAGAAGACCTCTCACCTTATATATGATAATCATTGAAGTTGCCACGAGTTGTGTATTGGACCAACATGATATTTTGGAAGAAAGTGACAAGCCATTCACTACCTTAATGCGAGTCTTGCTATAGTACATTAGAAAAGCTAAGATGTGGTCTAGTATAGAGTGCTTGACGACTTCATCAATACATGTTTATTACACCACATGACTAATCTTGAAGGTGGACACTCTCAAGTACATTTTTTAGAAGCCTTACCTATCAAGTTAAATAGCAGGATGACAAGTGTTGTTGGCTGAATATGATATCATTTATATAAAGAGAAATTTTTTTTGAAAGGTAGTGTGATTATTGATCATCCAGTAGACAATGCAATTAACGACCATGCATCTTTCAATTCTAATTTCCTAGACAAGGATATCATTGTGATAAAAGCAAAAATAAATGATATGGAAGATGAATGGTAGAGCATGTACTTTGATGTTGTTATGAATGCCTTCGGGAATGGTTTAGGGCAGCAATGATTTTCCTATATAGGAGATAATACATCTATAAAGCTATAATTTAAATTTACCAACAATATGATAGGGTATAAGACTTGTATCCATAATTTAGAAGTTGTTTTAGAAATGCGAGTCAAGATTGACATATATGATGATTCAATGTTGATAATTTGTCAAGTGACAAGTGAGTGGCAGACTAAAGATAAAAAAATTAAAACCTTACAAAGAATACCTCACCAAACTTGCAGATTAAGACGAGATAAAAATCGACTTACAAATCTAATAACTTTAACTTTAATGGCTAAAATTGATTTTAAGTACAACCTATTTGCATTGAAATTAGAAAATCACCGGCTTATTGTTGCTCAGTCAAAGGGAAAGTAGATGAAAAACTATAATACTATGATGTTAAGCAATATATCAAATGCCAAGAATACCCACTGGGAGAATCTAAAATGGACAAAGAAAATTTAAGAAAGATGGAAGTAGTAGATTATTTCTTGGATGATAAAATCCTATACAAAAGAGCTTTTAATGAAACCTTGTTATAAATTCTAAACACAATATAAATTAAGAAAACTATACAAGAAGTTCATGAAGAAATTTATACTACACACTCTAATGGGCATATGATGACCAGACAAATATTCTGATCATGGTACTTTGGGTTGACTATAAAAAGGAACTGCATTGAATATGTTAGAAAATGTATAAATGTTAGGTGTATATTGACAAGATCAATTCGCCTTAAACACCTTTGTTCAACATGGTATTTTCTTGGTCATTTTCCATCTAGGGATTGGATGTTATCGGTCTAATTAATTATAAGAAAAGCGATGGGCATCATTTTATTATAACAGCGATCGACTAGTTCACCAAATAGGTGGGAGTATCTTCTTTTGTTCATGTAACCTAAAAAATAGTCTGAAATTCATTAAGAAAGACCTAATATGTTGGTATGGTTCATTGAAGATATTGATAACAGATAATGCTCAAAATTTTAATCAGAAAATGATTATTGTACTTTGTGAGAAGTGGGAATTTAAACACTTAAACTCCTTCCCATACAGACAAAAAATAAATGGCATTGCAGAGGTAGCTAATAACAACATGAAGAAAATCATGTAGAAGATGATTTTTACCTATAAAGACTAACATAAAATGCTTCGTTATGTCCTCTATGCTTATCGCATGATAGTAAAAAAATCTATAGGTGCCACTTCATGTTAATTGGTCTATGGAATGGAGGCCATAATGTCACTAGAGTTGAAAATCTCTTATTTGAGAATGTCAATGAAGGCAAAGTTATAAGAGTCAAAATATGTCAAATTATGTTATGAGCATCTAAATATGATAAATGAGGAGAGGTTAGCCACCATTTGCTACAATAAGCTTTACCAAAAAAGGATGGCCATGAAATACGATAAGAAAGATATACTATTTTGTGGATAAAGAGAGAGAAGTAAATGAAAACAAAACCCTCTTGGAAAAAAATAAAGCAAGAAACAACTTGTTTTGTTTTTGCTTCCTTGGAGGAGAGATGGAATAAAAGGAAAGAGTGGTGGAAAACATGTAATATATATTTCATTTATAAAGATATTTCTAAGGATATTTTGGGTACTAAATTAATAATAATGACAAACCTATAATATTTTAAATTTTTTTAATTGATTGAGTTCACATATTCTTAATTTAGTATATAAAGTGGAATCAACTATATACAATAGTAGCATACAAAAATAAAGAATAATAATAAAAAAAAACGAATATATAATAGTAGTGTCAGTATATGTCATATTTTGTGGGCAAGACTTTCACGTAAGCATGCTTCTTTATTTATGTGATATGGTTAAATTTTGTTCATGTATGATAATCCAACATCAAATTGATGAGACTCCTAGCTTTGGGATCTGCCATTAATGTGATTTTGCAATTAGGCTTGAATGATTTCTTTGCTTGCTGTAAAATCATGTTTTAATTATTATTTTAATTTGCATGCCTTGATTAATGGATCCCATCGATGTCAAGTAGACGAGGTTTCTATTTTTGGGATCTGATATTGTAAACTTAATTCACAACATTTTTCAATAAATCTTCTTTAAATTAATTTAGCATGTCACAAAACTACATCCTTCATGCTTTCATATTTTTCCCGTCCTAAATTATAAAATAATTTGATAAATAGTGACTTTCAAATATGAATTTATGAATAAAAACATGTAGGGTAATTTATGATATTTTTCGGTGATTTTTATATTCTATTAAACATAACCACTTCATTATATTTTTTTTATGGAATAGTGCATACTTTAAAATTCTTAGTCTCTTCAAAAATTATATGGTAATTTTTTGTTTTATCTTTTATTATTTTTAGTCTAGAAGTCTCATGGGTAGTGACATGATATGAATTTTTTTATTACAAGACTAAAAAAACTTAACTTGTTAGTTAAAGATAACAGGTTAGAAATTATTTGAAGTTCATAGTTTAAAAATATTTTAATATTAGTTTACAAGCTTGTGCTATCGGATAAAAAAAATAATATGGAAAAAATATTTAAGTCATAGAGAACTATCTGTCATTGTTATTAAACTTAACCTAGATAATCAACCTTAAAATCTCCTGAAATCTTGTCTAGTTCATGTTTAAAATTATATCATATGAAAGTTACCCCGACATGATCTAGTTAACCTAACAAATCTAAAGACAACCTGAATAACAAGTAAGAAACATAGTTTGGCTTTAGAAAAAAAAATTCAAGTTAACTTTTTTTCTTTTTTTTTTAATAGTGAAACAATAACTTATTGGATCAACTTCGTTTTATTGTTTAATCCTTCAAACTCGCAATTCAAGTCATCCAATAGGTTTGATAACTTTGTTTTTTTTAAAATATTTTTACTTAATTATACAATAACAAAAATAGACCCTTATAAAATCGAACACAAACTAAATATAGGGATATTTGTTTGAGAATGTAATAACCTCACAGAAAATAAATCAAAATAAATTATAAATTTTAATTTAAAATCAAATAAATATTGAAAAATAAGATTTAAAAAAAATGAAAAAAAGGAGTAACTTACGTCATTGTTTATATAAATAATGAGGCGTATGAATTAAAACCTCAAATATAATAATGTACAGTATATTCTGTACTTACATGGATGAGATATTTTATTAATGGACTTTTATCTGGATTGGAGTGTTATTAAAATATGAATTTTAAATTTTATGTTGAATGATTGCACATGTATAATAAATGTTACAAAATTTTTTTGATATAAAATATTTTTAAATTTAAAAATAAAAAAGGTATTATTTACACTTAATGAAATAAATTTTTTAAAAAATGTACAATAAACTAAGAAAACATTGTTCATGCTAATTAAATACTGAAATAAAAAGCTATGAAAATATAATTTATTTATATCAAATATAAAAGAAACAAATTTAAAGATAAATTAAAATAATCTCTTTGAAATATTATAAAAAAAATTACTATTTTTTTTAAATGAACTAAACAATTTAAAAAAATAAGAGAGAGAGAGAATTTTAATTTTAATTTCAATAAAAATAAATAAAAATTTTAAAAAATACATAAAAAGAAGAAATGTATTAAATTATAAATTAAAAAAATAATTAAAATTTAAATAAGAAATAAAAAATAAAAAATAAATATTATTGGGTTTAATAAGTTAGTCCCGCGTGCCTAGCCAAACCTAGAATCTAGTCATGCTCGGGCTAACTTTTTTTAATAGAGGAGCTAATCCGTCAATAATCAAAAGAGATCTTCATTTTACCTTGGATGAAAGGCCGTCCTTTTTGACATACGACATGTCATCATGGACAACATGTTTTGATTATCTTTGATGACAAAAAAAATTAGGTTTTGAGTTTTGGAACCCTAAAAATCTCTCTCAACTTGTTTTCAATTGAAAAAAAAACTTTAGAAGCCTTTAAAAATCCATTTGTAACAAAAAATAATCTCTCTAAAAAATATATAAATAGTCAAATAAAAAAATTAGCAATCTCGATCTATCTTTTTCAATATGATGAGAGTGAAAATTTCTCCTCCATCGAATTCCTCTAGAAAAGCTTAGTTTATTGACTTTAAAATCATCTTTTTTTTATAGTAGAAACGTCGACAATCAATAACTCTCTCTTCTCATGAATATTTTTTAGCGACTTTCTTTTTTTTCCATAAATTTTAGGGATTAAAAAAAAAATTAAACTTAAAAATGGGTTATGTTTTGTTTTGTTTGTTAAAATTAGTCTATATTCTTTTAATTTTTATTTTTAACTATCAATAAATTTTTAGTTTGCAAAATTAGTCTTGAATTTATCACCAAATTATATATCTCAAAAGTCTTTTGTATTTATATATATATAAAAAAACAAATCTAAAGATATCTCAACCTATAAAACCATTATCATATAACTTAAAATAATGTATTTGCAATTTAAAAATATGAACAGTGCACACCCGGAATTCTTTGAATGTATTAGTTAATGCAATGGTCAATTTGTAACAAGATAAAGGACTGAAATAGAAATATAAGGCTTTATCAGTTCAACTCCAAAGTTGTAAGCCATTGATCATCTCACCAGCACAGATCCAATAGCATATAAATATATTCTAAATTTATAATTTTATTATCTGAAATTTAAATATATGATGGTTTTTTAAAGAAATTTACAGGATTTTTAAATAGGCCAATAAAATCTATCTCTATTAGAAAACAACCTAAAGTTAAAAGTCATTAAGAAAATTAAAACAGAATCCAAAATAAAAAAATATATAAAAAAATCCTACAAAAAATAACAAAATTAATCAGAACAACAACTTCTGGATCTAATTCTAGAAGATCTAACGGCCCAAAAAGCAATAAAATAGTTACTCATAGAAAAATTGCTTGTAGAATCATCTTGAAAAATTTAATCTTGGTCCAATAGTCAAATGTCTTATTATTTTAGTTTCAAAATAGTAACTTAGTCTAGTGTGACCAAATATTTTTTAAAATTTAAACCTATTTTACTGATACATAAAAAAAAATAATATTAGTTTATCCATGTAGAATAATTAAGTAAAATCTCAATTTAATAATATCATATCTTCACTCAAATATTCCAATCCTTTAGTTTCTACAAACCCGTCTCCATCGTCTTTCACTGGCTTCCAAAGGTGCTTGACTTAATGACAAAAACTATTGGAATTAATAACCATAAGAATACCTTATGATCTCAGGTTCGAATCTTGTGGTTGCTAATATAATAGCAATTAGAGGCTTACATGATTGTTAATTTTAAGGTTCGTGGGATTAGTCGAGGTACGCGCAAACTGACCTGGACACCCACGTTAAAAAAAAATAACCACAACAGTACGCAAACATGTTCATCTGATAACTCAAACCAAGCATGAATCTATTTTTTGTAATTTAGTTATAATTATTGTTATACAATAATATAAATTATATTTTAAAACTTCACTTAACAATTTAAGTTAATGGGTTGAGATGATTCTTTGATATAGTATCGAAGCCTTACCAAGCGGTCACGAGTTCGAATCTCATAATTTTTATTTGTTTGATAAAAATCAAGCACAAGGTAATATGAATCTGTCTAAATTTTAAGTCCGAAAAGCTTTTACTTGATAAGAAATATTAAAGAGTAATATAAATCATATCTTAAAATCTGTTTCTTCTCGTCACCCTCTTGCGAACAACAGCATATACAGGTTTTTTGAAATTTCTGTAACAAAATTCTATGCAATTGACGAACAAACAGCATAGTGGACAACCATGTCCATTTCAA
>Ga0307515_10010398_pt1 | contig 17830 bp, 19 predicted proteins | sample 17_EM_MG_FD_194513 | JGI IMG/M metagenome (GOLD analysis project Ga0307515, IMG submission 194513) | Populus trichocarpa ectomycorrhiza microbial communities from riparian zone in the Pacific Northwest, United States - 17_EM | ecosystem: Host-associated > Plants > Roots > Unclassified | place... | reverse complement strand
CGCGAGCACCGGATTTAGACAGAGTTGACAACGCTCGTGCTCGGAATAAGCATTGTTCTATTCAAAAGTACACTATACGTACAAAGCTTTAGGGGAGCACATCAGTGTGCTTCCATGGACTTGGAAGCGGATGGAGCGGACTGTGGTTCTACTGAAGCAGATAGGTTGTACACAATCGCATAAAATCTGACTGTATATTTTCCTGATGTTATCAAACCCACCCGGGAGTTCTGACGGGATGTGGAGGTTTGGTTCACCCCGACGCGATCACGTCCAAATCACAGAAGATCTCCTACGCAACGGGCGCCGCCATGCTGCTTTCTTCGTTTACCATCGCAGGGATCACTGACATACACATCCTGTCCTGTTTGGCCGCGCTTTTTCACCAGGCTATGGCCTTGCTTTGGTCCCTTCGTAGGTTTCTTGTTATCACCTCTTTTTTCATTACAATATCATTAGTTATAGTGGGGCCATATACTTCGGCATCTTGAACGTCTATCCCGTCTATTCCGCACGCTATCCGTCGGACGTGCAAATTGTTCTCGCTGTGGCCATCAACGGTATTCCTTTTGGCGGGGACAAACAAGTGTAAACAATGCCACGGGAGCTGGCACGCGTTGCCCATCACCATTAATAAAATTTAATTTAAATGGTCGGAACCCCGACGCTCCATCCCTGAATTCCATACCGCTCGCCTCTCGGATCCCGCTTATCGCGGATTTAAACCCTAGGATCGAAAATTACATAGGCAACCACGGGTTTCCGTATAATTATAAAAGCCATTTGATGATCCGGCCTGACATGACATACACTTCCCCTCACACTACGCCATGTCTCCCTCCAGCTCCTTAACTCTACCAAGCGAACGTGAGCGAAGCAATGCCTCACGCCTACCTCCGGTCCCTGCAGCTAGAGGGGTAGATGCCTCTGATGTCGCAAAGAGACCACTGTCTGTTTACGGATCTCGAAAAGCCTCCCTTACGCTCGACATCGTCGTGGTCGGTTGCGGTCTTGGTGGTTTGGCTGCAGCGTTCTGTCTGATACGAGCGGGCCACCGTGTGACCATCGTCGAATCCTCCTCTGTGATAGGGGATATTGGCGCAGGCATCCAAGTCAGTCCTAATTGTAGTCGGTTACTCAGGAGGTGGGGCCTAGGAAAACATCTGGAGGAAATTGCCGTCAAACCGGAATGCCTTACGCTTAGGAGGTACGATACCGGCGAAACTATCGGACTCACAAAATGGGGAGAAGTGATGGAGAGGGAATATGGTGCACCCTATTATCACATCCACCGTGCGGACTTCCACAAACTCCTCTACGACCTTGTTGCCCCACACGTTACCATCCTGTTGGGCTCCCCCGTCACCGAATGCGACCCGGGCCCCGTGGCACCCTCAGTCACCCTCAAATCCGGAAAGGTCGTGAGGGGGGATTTGATTGTTGGAGCGGATGGCGTCAAGAGTTTCATCCAACAGGTTGTGTCAGGTGGACCGAACCCGGCGGAGCCAACTGGAGACGCGGCATATCGGGCTATTATACCGGCTTCGCTCATGATGGAAGATCCGGAATTACGCGAGTTCATCGAACACCCAGAGATGGCTGGCTGGATGGCGCCCAGGAGGCACCTGATGGGATATCAAATTGTGCGTCGATTTTCCTTCCGAAGTAGCGATGACCACATGAACTCTCTTTGTTTCCAGAGGGGGAAGGAGGTGTATAATCTCGTTCTATTGCACCCAGATGATGGGTCGGTAGAATCCTGGGCCGCGGAGGGTAGCGCGGACAAGATGAGGGCCGAATTTGATGATTTTGAACCACGGTGAGACGGTTCCACCTATTCTGGGAGTGTGTTATTCAATATTTCCGGACAGTGTCCGCAGGCTGCTTGGATTCGTCCAGTCCACCCTCAAATGGCGCTTGATGGATCGGAAGCCTCTGGCTAAATGGGTCCACGACTCTGGACGCGTGATCCTGTTAGGGGATGCGTGTCATCCAATGCTAGTGAGGTCTACCGCAGGATTTATTCTTGAACATTACCGTTGATGTTTGTCAAAAGCCATACAGAGCACAAGGCGCTTCAATGGCGATCGAAGACGGTGCCGTACTCGGCAACCTTCTTTCGAGAATTTCCCACATTTCTCAACTGAAACCTCTCCTCAAAGCTTACCAAGACCTCCGACTTCCCCGCACCGCGGAGGCACAGGATTCCTCGCGACTTAACCAGCACATCTTCCACCTCCCAGACGGGCCGGAGCAAAGAGCACGGGATGAAAATATGAGGATGGCAATGGCCCTGGAACTCTCTGGCGATACGGAGGCGTTGCGGTGCGAGTCGACTGGGAATCAAAACCAGTGGGCAGATAAGGCGAAGAGCGACGTTTTGTTTGGTTACGACGCAGATGCTGAGGTGGATAAGTGGTGGACAGCACATGGGAAGGAGTTGGAAGTGCCTGTGAGGGCGAAGTTATAGAACCAGTGACGGTTGCGAGAGGCGGTGTTTGGGTGTTCATCTGTTCGTCTATCCATGTACGTTTTTGTATCCCTTATGCCATGATCACAACTAGGATCTGGAATACTCCGTACCCAGTTATTATATACCGTTCCCAGTAGATCGTTCTGTATTTGCGGGAGATGGTGCAGGTCAGTCTCCCTTCTCGAACAAACACCGGGTTCGGGCCACGTTGGTGTAATGTGGTGTCGACTGGGTGCAACGCTGCTGGCAGTGGAGAGCGCTTGTCGGATGACCAATCGTGGGAATTTCGTATCTGGCGGATTTGGCGCGCCACTCCATTCACAAACCTGCTGCCTCCAACTCCGGCACGATGAGCCAACCGAACCAATACTTTGACGTGCTCGAGCCTTACTTACAGCTCCTACGATCCGTCGTGCCACCGCAAATATACTCTCTCATCACGACATCGTTCTCCTACGCCCTCCAGCTGCTCAACGCGTCATTCAACATCATCGCGGTCACATCCCCTCTATCCGCCCCAAACACCATCATCCCCGCCCTGCTCACCGTACTTTGCGTGTACCTCGCGATTTCGAGCCTTTACCGCTCCGTGATGTTTGCGTTCTGGTTCGTGAAGTGGGGCATAATCCTCGGTGTCCTGTTCTCCGTAGCGACCTGGGTGAACTCCGGTACGCCAGGTCAGATTCTGGCGAACCTCGCACCCGCGGCTATGGAGAACAGGAGTGGCTCAAGTCGGCCAAAGAGTTGGGAGTCGTGGAGTACCCATGATCGATATAAACAAGAACGGAACAGTCAGAGGGAGAAGGACGCGGAGGAGGCACAGAAGTTCATCCAGAACGTCATCGACACCGCCGGAGATGTATACCAGAAGTCAGGGAATTGGTGGGAGACGGCGAAGGGCGTGTATGAGGAGATCAACAAGCAGGGCCAAACCAAGCAGAGTGGCAAGAGGACGAGCTCTACAAAGAACAGATAGCCCCTGGGGCTTTGTGGTTCTGTTCCACTTTCGCATTGTTCTGTGATGAGGTCCATGTGCGTATCCAAATCCATGGAGAGTTTGCAGGAGTACTGATTCACACAACCTCCATCAGTTAACCTGTATCTTTATTTGAAATCTTCCCCGATTCCTATCGCAAGTCGGATATCTATGGCGTCACCCCACCCCCATCCTCTCGAGGGCAGCAACGCCCTTTATACGTAATGATATCACGAGGTTTTCCCCTACTTACCAACCCCTAGTGCGTCGGTAAATTTACTCTGTACACCAGTTTCGTTGTATCCAGATCGACGATCTCGCAATCTAACTTTCCACCGTCTCCTATCTGCGTCTCAACGCAAGTGAGGTCCATCGGCTGTGGGATAGTGAGAAGGAACGTATCATGAGAGCCGCAGGCGAGGTCAAACCTTCTCCAATATCGCCATGGGATGATCTGATCCTGGAGTTCAGCCTCATTGGATGCAGAGGGTGTTCAGTGGAACTTACGCCAAATGCCTGTGTTGTACACGATTCCTTGAGCAGAAGTAGCGATGAACGCTCTTATGGTCTCCAGATCTGGCTTATCGTCTTTGCCATTCTGAGCGACTACGACCAAATAGTCCCTGGCGGTTTCCTTTAGGCCTTCGTCTCCCTCACTCGCAAAACCCGGTCCCATCGGGATGAAAGCTTGGTTCGTATGAAGATGTCTCTCTAGAACCTTGATATCCCAGTGTCCACCGGGCTTGGCATCAATAGGTTGGCACCTATACACGCTCAGCCCCGTAGTCGCCTTGACATCTGCTGGGTAGGAAGACTCCAACAGCGAAATTTTGTGGAACTTGTACGCCGATCCCTGGTTGGCACTCGTGACGCGTACGCCGCGCGGCACAGCATTCACGTCTCCATACCCTTGGACAACCTGGCCAAAAGTAGCAAATGCTTCCGGCGTGAGCGGAAGCGCATGCAGTGTTTTCACCTCCCTACTATCAAGCACCGCGCTCTTGTCTTCTGGATACTACTATCAGCGCACTGAACGAACCCTGTCATCGCCATACCTTGACTCACCTTTTGCGCCGCCAGTCGCCGGCACCTCCCCCTCACCAGAAATCATAGCCTTTTTCTCGGGGGATGTTCCAATACTCTGGGTTCCGATAACCCTAATGCGCTTAATCCCACCATCAGGATGGATCGTGAGCATTACGTGAGTGTATTTGGTGTGACCGGTGTCCTGCAACTGGAAAAAGTGTCGCCTGTGGGGTCCGAGCTTGGTTCGGGGTAAGATTGTCACCCATGAGGGTCCCTCGGTCACCCCAGGGGCTTCTTGGTGATGAAGAGGTATGAGATCGGGTGAATTGATTGCGTGGAGTTCGCAGGATTCAGGGAAGTTTCCCTTGAAGTGGGCGGTATCGATCTCGACGTGGGACAGATACCCGCCATCCCCACTACTGTCATTATATCCGAGCCGTAAAGATGCGGGAGATCGATTAAGAAACAGTGCCTCAATTGTGGAAAACGGGCTTACAGCCTGATGATCGCCCAATCTCTGTGACCCGGTTGGCGACTTCGTTTGGTTTCCCAGCCGTCACCCATGTCCTTCCCTATGGGAGAGAATAAGCAACACAGCCCGTAATGAGATATATGGCGTTGTGATTGTCGTACCTCGGCCAGGGAGGATCAAGTTTGACCCGACGCCGAAGTGCTGATCAGACGTGAAGACGACCCGCCCACCAGAAAACACATGAGCAAGGTCGAATTCCTCGTGTACATCCAAGGGGATCACTGGGTTCACAGCCCCATAAACGCGGAACCGTGCCTGTGGCGTTAAGCTGTCAGCGAAACGGATGGTTCCACGGGTGAGACGTCGCGCGCACAATGCCTCCGTCAGGGTACATATTCAGTTTCACATAGTTGACTGCCGATGAGGCGGTGATTGAAAACAGATGTCTAGAGTTTGGTCCTAAAGGCACCCTTGGAAGTACCTTTGTCCACTGAAACACACGTTGGAGAGGCTCAGCGCCTTCATGAGCTAGGGGTCCTTACCCTCTGGTCGTCGGAGAGCGGATCAGTTTCTCCGTCCGCGGCAAACAATGCTTCAACGGAGACCTCGGGTGCTTCGTTCCCTGTAGTTCGTTTCAACAACGTTCGCTGCTCATGTCGACACGACAGGCGCACCATTGAAATGGGCGGTATCAACATCGAAGCCGGTGATGTTGCCAGAAGTACCGAGTTTGACTATACACCTAGAGGGTCCTTTCTACCAATGTATGTGCGTTTTTAGGAGATGTCTTACCAGTCATAGGTAGGGTTATGCCGCCGGCTTTCCCAACCGCTGTAGAGTGCACCCTTCGGTCCGAACTGACCCTTCAAGCTTGGCGCCGGCTAAGTTAACCAGCCATTTGAGCAGACAGATGCACGAATCCGGAAGCGGTGGACATTACCTCAACGAGGAGGAGATGGTATGCTTCCGCAAAAAAGTCATCGGAGACGGACGTTACTTTGCCACCAAGGGCAACGCTGGACAACTCTGTCCTCCATTATCAGTCAAGGACCTTGGCGCAGAATGCAAGTTGTAGGAACCTGTCTGTCCTCCGAACGCCGTTTTGAAGTCCTCAAGGGGGATCTTCTCGTATTCCATGGCCATGGCTGGTTGTTGACTTTGGGGAGATGCCAGCGATGAACTGATAAGATTCCGGTGGTATCCGATGACAGCTGGAAATGCAGATCCCGATATGGCACTGAGAGAGATCAAGAAAGGAAATCACATGCCAGGAAACAATACCTGCATCCAGGAACTGTGTCAGAGCAGACGAGGGCGAATCCTTTCTTCCACTCCACTATCTGTCTCGCATATTTTTTACCACGTAACGTTCAACTCCCTACGCCACACCATCTGCTCGAATGATTGATCATATCGTTGGCCGCCCGAGCCCATCTTGGAAGCGGACGCAGGTCCGTGTCCAATCGGACCGTTTCAATTTGATTCTTCAGCGCATCCTCACGCCAAGTCATCAGGTATACTTCGTCCTGATGTTTTGGATATGGCGAGTTGTATACGGTCGAGAGATACCGCCCAGATTGCTTTGGTTGAGGAAGATGAACAGGTCACTTGGTCCGCGGATGAATGTTTTGGCTCCGGAACTACGAATGGCTGACTCGCCGCATGTAGCGCGTTTCTCTCCTTGGCAGATTATCGTTGGGACCTTAACGGCTGTGTATGCGTCTCGGAACCTCGACAAGCTTCTCGGTCTTGGAGGTATGCACATCTTTGGCTGTATCTCATTCTTGTGCTAGGCTTACCCACGCACTACCTTCCTCCCCTCCGGTGACCGTGCCTTGAGCCAGCCCCAGAACCCCTGGCTGATCTCGTACGTGCCATTCCCATAATCGTGATCCCGAGCTGAACGGCGATCAATTCTACCCAACTTAGTACTCGCCATCCTATTACCGAGCAACATGGATTGCAACAGGATTTGACGCCGGCTTCGCGACAGCGATGACTATCCGGCCGAAGTGGTTACGGGACATGTGTGCAATCTTGTTCTCAGCCTATTACATCATCTATGCGAACGAGGCGGACGAGAAGGTTTGAAAGTCCCCCTGGTTGGTAATTAAAGATATTTTAACATCTTTGCAGGTTCGGAAGTTCAGGGCAGCGCCGACGGTTGAGTTTCTTCGGACAACGTGGGAGAAGACGTCCAACCCATACGTGTGTCGTAACTGTATCCTTTGCGTTATTGCACCACCAAACTAAGGCGTTCCTCCGGGACGCAGATCCGACTGTTTAGCTGGCTACCCAGAATGTCCATTCGCCGCGTCATCCAAATTCCTCGCCCGTCGTCTTCGAGGTACACTCGGCCCATAACTGCCCACCTATTCTTTGCTCCACATGCATCGAAATTAGCCGAATCGACTGAATTGATCTTGGATATCCCGGGTGGAGGGTTCGTGTCCATGACACCCGAACACCACGAGGAACGGCTTTGCGCGTGGGCCGAAAGAACCGGGAGACCTGTGCTGTCCCTCGACTACGGCAAAGCACCTGAATGTGAGTGTTTTTGTTTCACCTCAGCGCTACCGCCCGCGTTCCGGATCTTCGATCGGAATCTCGGGGATGTGGGAGCGCAGCGGGAAGTTGGACAACTTGCAGATGTTCTGCCACGATTGTTTGAACAATTCTCGATTGAGTAGTGGATGTTGATCAACTTTGTTACATTATAGACCCCTACCCGTACGCGGTTGATGAAGCCTTCGACACTTATCAGGTTCTAGTGGACACTGTTGGTACCGTGATTGGAATGTCAGGACGCAGCCTGGAGATCATTGCCAGTGGCGACTCAGCGTGAGTGTCGCCTGTGCCTTTCACGGAACGTAACGAAAGAACGCTGACTTTGGTTCGTCGGTGCAAGTGGAGCACACATTCTGACGTGTGTAATCATCAAGATTCTGGAGAGCAAGGGCCTTGATCTCAAACTCCCACTTGCATTGGTGCTCAACTACCCGGCACTCGATTTCAACTTCGGGTCTTGGATGAGCAAGGACCACTTGAAGGTGCTGCGAGCGGAAGATACGAGTGGGTACCTGTCTAGCGGTGGCAGGATTGACGATATGCGCGTGCCAGAGCACGAGGACTACATGCACTTTAACACCCTCTCTATGGTCGGCTCGGATGGTCGCGAAAGCCGGCGAGGACGGAGTCCATCGGTTACCACAGGTATGCGGAGGAACCGGAGCTGGGTAGCCACGCTCAAGGATCTTACCGTTGGTGATCGTTCGGACGGCCGAAACCAACTTGTTACCGAAGGCTCTAGTAGCCCACAGAGATTAAGGCTCAGGAGGTCGACCCCAAGTCTTAAAGGCTTGAGTAACGGCGTTTTCGCTGTTCCCCAACAAACCTTGGGTCTTACACCTCTGAAGGCTGAACCCAAACCCAGTAATCCCGAGCGGGTGCCATCCAGATCGGAAACCCTCCCGGGGAGTCAACCAAGCGTCACAGTAACGGGTCGTTGTGGGGAGTTGTCAACAAAAGAGCAGATCGACGTTACAAATCCAAATGTCGCACACATCCGCTTCACGGCAACCAAAGCCGGCGATCTGTCCGAGGATCAGGATGAAAATCACGAGCCTTATATCGGACGTGGGAGATTGACAATGACGAGTCGGACGGGGTACTTCCAGGACAGGACGATTCCCCCGAGTATGGTAGGTTTTTCTCCGGGACCTTTTCGGCAGTCATCGCTAGGTTACCGGACCCCTGACGGTTTATGGCTCAGATGCGCGCCATGGCAATCCTGTATCTTTCGAACAGAAATCCAGATTTCGGCACGGATTACCAGGTATCTCCGATTATGACACCAAGCGAGATCCTAGCGCGATTTCCTAGGGTTTTGATGCAGTGCGGGGAGAAAGACCCCTTTGTGGATGACACCATCATCTTTGGAGGACGATTACGGGAGTCTAAACGGGCGCGTTTACGTGAGCTTAGTACTAGGATGGAAAGGGGAGAGTGTTCGGAGACGGAAGCAGAGGAGTGGGGACGGCTAAGCGGGGAGAGGGAAGAGGACTGGGTGGAGATGGCGCTGTTTCCGGAGTGGAGTCACGGGTACCTGCAGATGGGACGGCTGATGAAGGAAGCAACGGCAGTCATCGACGATATCGGGATATGGATCGGAGAAGTGTTTGAGGGGAGCAAAGCAGCCGGGGTGTCCCAGTCAAGTCACAGCCACAAGCCGAATCCTGGGGGCGGCGGTTTGATACCATCGGACGCCGGTGGCGAGGCAGACTCGGGGATCGGCACTCCATCAGCCTTGTCGTCCTCGACCCCGGGGGGTTCATCAGCCAACTCGTCCGCATCGCAGCAGCAGCAGCAAATGCTCAAGACGATCACGGAGGGCGAGCTGATAAGAAGGAGACGGCTGCTGGCCGCTTAGTGCTACACAGCACCGCATGGGGGATATCGTAAACCACATTATTCTTTAGCGATCAGGGCAGCCGAGGTCAGACAAGGTGTAATAGAGAAATCGACGGCATCCCGAAAATGTTTGAAATACGGTCGTTATATATATCGCACTCCCTATAATCTCTCCCACCCTCCCTCATCCTCCCAGCAGGTCCAAGTCATGTCCTCACCACAGTTCCTCCCTTTCGACGTCCACTCTCACCGTGCGCTCCATCCCCACTCCATCCTACCTCCTCCGCCACCCCTGCCCCAGTCCCAGCAACAGCCCATGCCGTCCAAACCCCAGCTACCCCAGATGCAGATACCCCTCCAGCAACCGCCACCCCAGTCACAGATGATACTCACGTCCTCTCCAATTCTCTACTCTCATCCCAGCCAGATCCATGACTCTCAGTCCCCATCAAACTCATCCCAGTTCGCTGCCCTCCCATCTATGCCCCGTTTGCCCCCAATCCTCCAGGTAGAAAAGCAACAAGTCACAACATCCGCCACCCAGGCTGCCTCCGCCAGCAGGAGGCGGAACGAGGCGCACTTCATGTGCCCTGTTCCAGGCTGCGGCAGCACATTCACGCGCAGGTTTAATCTCAGAGGTACTCTCTCCGCTGTTCACCATGTCCTTTCCTGATCGGATTCCACGCGTCTGTTTCGCACAGGCCATCTACGCTCTCACACCGAAGAACGGCCGTTTGTGTGCGAGTGGCCTGGGTGTGGTAAGGGATTTGCTCGGCAGCACGATTGCAAGTGAGTGCGGTTCTCACGCGCCGGCGCGCCGGCGTCCGAGAGAAGAGAACGGACGGTCTGGTGCTCATCCCCGTCCTCTTCGCACTTTGGGCTCTAGACGTCATCAGAATTTGCATTACTCAAAAGCACAGCAACACGTCTGCCATGGTTGTCGGAAGACCTTTAGCAGGCTTGATGCGCTCAATGTCAGTGCCTGGTCCATTGCTGTACACCTCTCCTAGTCTGCCAATCTCATCCACGCTGACCCTCCCTTTTTTTGATCCTTGCTCGTCAATTTCTGCCTTTGGTCGCTTCCGCACAATTCCCAGCGACACCGTAAGTTTGTGGATCTCTGATCTCCGGTCCGAGGCGCTAATCAAAATCCTCGCATTCTTTTCTCCCCTTTCCCGTCCTCTAGTTCGCTCAGAGGGTGGTGTAGAGTGCCGGCAAACTCAAGACGCTGCAATCGTTGCGGATCGCTTGAGTGCCAGCCCCGACGATGATGCCTATGATTGGCAGCAGCGATCACCTGGATCAGCAAGCACCCCGAGTTTATCACCACGATGAACAATGGGAGGATGCTGTGCTCACCCTCGGCCGCCTTGGCCCCAACGGCTCATCCACCTCGCTTCCATCCGTGATTTGTTGGGCACCTATTCTATTGGTTTCCCCCACCCTGCTGCATGTCTGCCATGATTCTCGCCTCCGTCAATCTTAGTAACGTCTACTCTATGCAGCCTTTCATATCACCACGCGATCCATCTTTATCGATTTTCCCACATTTATACTTTCATGCTCTGGGCGTGATGGGCGAGGCAAAGTATACACATGACCTGTATCACCTCTCCTCTTATATTCCGACACGAGTATCGTAGTCAAGTATTGTATTATGGGCCGACCTCGTTATCAGCGTGTCATGTATACCCCCGGCTCCGTTATACAGTTGTAATGGACACCGTTATCATGCATGTGTAGTGGGGTGCATGCGCGTGCCCCTCGCACCTATAGGAAACAAATTGGATTTTTAATCGTGGGAAACGACTTCCTTGTTCTCGCTACGTCACACTGGCGTCCCGTTCCTGCTTTCGAGAGCGAACCTCGTTCGATTGACCACCACACTCACCATGTCTCTGCCGTTACTCGTTGGCGGCAACGCGGAATGCGGGCCTTCGGCTAATAATCCTCTCAGGAGCCTGACCAAAACCTTCGACAGGGATCGTAGCGCGCAGCAGGTACGCACCACCTCCCCATAGCCGGTCCCATACTGCCACCGAACATATCATTTCATTCAGGATTTGCCGAGCTCGAACCGCGCTGGACCTTCTAGCCAGGTGAGACGTCCATGGCGCAGTGCGTGGGTGGTCCAACTGACCACAGGTTACCCCGTTTCCAGACTTTCCGAACGAATACTAACCCCGTTTCGAGCGAGAACCTCCAGGAGGCTGCTAGTTTCTTCTCGGCTTCGAACTCTGCCCCACTGCTACATGCTCCTTCATCGCCATTCGAGTTTTCCAGCCTCAGGAATGCGCTCCCAGTTGTCAATCACCAGAGTCCCCAAGTTCCTATGCCGTTCCCGGAGGCGCTGCGGGAAACGACCCAATCTGGCTCACCTGGTGCTACCTGGGCATCTGATTTCATGAGTTTTCAACACACCCGGCCCACTTCCTCACCCAAACAAGTCATGACCACTTCCCCCTCCGTTGGGACGCAGCATGTACAACAGCAACCCCTCCAGAACCCGGGTTTGTGATCATGACGTACCGCTTCTATTTGTAGCTGACCCACACTAGTTGTAATGTTTTCGCCGGTGGGGGTGAATGCGAACTTCCCCTTCGTCCCGCCCCCAGTGGGGATGTCCATCCAGTTCCCGGACGCCGCACAGATGCAGCAATCGCGTGCCGAAGCGGCAGTTAAGCAGGAAAACGATCGTGAGATTGCTTTCACTGGCCCCACTGCGGTCACTGACGGCCGGAGCTGTAGACGCATGGGACAACTTCCTTTCGGGTTTGGAGGAAGAATATCAACCGGCGGAACAAGCACAGCCGGCCCCCATTCGGATCTCCGAGGATCAACAACAGCACCGACCTTTTGATTCTGCGGACCAGGACGCGCTGGCTCGAACGGCCGGCTTGCTCGTCGAAGCCCTTCGCGAGGAACAGAACCCCAAATTCAAAAACAGCGAGTTCATGGGGCTCATGCGATCACTCGCGGATAGGACCTCAGTCGTAGAAGGGGACAAAATCGTTTCGGCATCTTCTGTCCCGGCGAACATCGCATCTGCAAGCGCGGGTGCCGAAGAGAAAGGGAAAGAACGTGCTGACACCATCGGCACTTTCGGTCAGATTACTCAGGTTAACCCCTATTTTACTAATATTGGGGTGACCTCCGGTAGGCAATTCTCGACATTGTCTCATACACAAGGCCAGACGTTGGACGGCGCGACCACGTCCGATGTCATCCAAGATTCATACGACGATATGTACGAGTACTTCAAGCAGGAGAACGAAGACTACATTGCCTACCAGCGTGACGCGAGCAAGGTAGCCGTCAATACAAACCAAGGGTTATGGGACGACAGCTCACAACAACACGAATGGGATAAGCTGCAGGGTGAATGGGATGCCTGGGAGGCTAACGCGGTTGGTGTGAGGAAGATGTCCAATTACCAGTTTACGTCGGAGAATCCATACGTCCTCGGATCTAGTACAAGAACACACGAGATGCATTCTTCATTTGATCAGGTGGGTGTCCCTAGCATGTGGATCACATCAACGATCAAAGAGGCTGACTACTAGTGTTGTTGTAGATGAATATCCTGGAACTCGAGGCCGCCGTCCAGCGGGACCCCAAGAACGTCCAAGCCTGGTTCGCCCTGGGTGTGAAACAGCAGGATAGTGAACGAGAGCAGAGGGCCATCGATGCGCTTCTTCGAGCGGTCGAACTCGACCCGGAGTACGTTCCCTCCTGGTTGGCTCTGGGGGTTTCACATACAAACGAAGCAAACCGAGCAAAAGCATATGGGGCGATTCGAGAATGGGTAAAGAGGCATCCAAATTTCCCCCAGACCACCGTGGGGATGAGTGGAGGCTTCAAGGACGAGGTTTTCGAGCCCGGATCTGAGAGGAGCCAGAGGGGGATGTATGAGGGACTGATTTCGTGCTTGATTGAGATCGCTAGGAATGCCAGTGGAGGAGGAGAAGAGCAAGGAGTTGACTCGGATGTCCAGATCGCCCTGGCTGTGCTGCTCAATTCTAACGAAGAGTACGCCAAGGCTACTGATTGCTTCCTTACAGCACTAGCTGTGAGACCACATGTGAGCCTCTCTGAATTTCTGCCCGTAGGACCGCTTCTGACTCACGTCTACCACCATTGAATCTTTCATTGGGGTAAATAGGACTGGGCGTTATACAACAGAGTGGGTGCTACGTTGGCGAACAGCGGAAACGCCGATTCGGCGCTGGAATACTATTATCGGGCGTTGGAGTTGAATCCAGTATACATTCGCGCGAGGTGAGGGCTCTGTTCCCCGTACTCCTTCCCTTCCATCAGTGGGCTTTGGTACGGCGCACCCGCACCAATTTGTGACCCTGATCTCGATTAACGTTGATCGGGCATCCCCTTGCTGTGGCCCTACCTGGTGCCCGATGGATTTGAATTCTGGTTGAACGTTTTCGACTCACTTCGTGATGTTCTGCAGATTCAACCTCGGTATCTCATACATCAACCTTCATGTGAGCAGGCGGTTTCTTTTTAATCCATGATCCTCTCTCGGAGGTTCTGAATGTCAATTTTCGGAACTCGCTGATGCCTTTGTTTTTTTTTCCGTTGGTGTTGGTCTTTCCACCCATGCACGCGTACCGATGGGACTGACCTCTTCACACTGTGAACCATCTGATTCGGACCGGGGTATCCAGCGTTACGAAGAGGCCGCGCGGCACATTCTGGACGCGCTGACGCTGCAGAATAGTGATGCGGTGGGCGACCTCCGGGGCGGCGTAACTTCCGACGCGCTTTGGAACTGCTTAGAAAGCGTGTGCGGTAAGATGGGGCGGTTGGATTTGATTGGTGCATGCGAGCAGCGGGACCTAGACGGTGAGTACCTCCGCATAGATTTCCCTCCGCAACTCCCGTGTGCAAGACCGGTGACTAACCGGGCTCGTTCGACAGGCTTGAGGGTGAAGTTTGAGGCCGAGACTTCGAGCGGTTAACGTGCAACAGGGCTCAAGGCCGCTTTACTGTTGTCTGATGTTATCTCGAATGTTATATTTTATGTATACGCCTGCTTTGGATAGAGTCGAGAGTGGCCCTGAATATTTATTTTAATCCCAATCTTTCCTCCTTTGACATTGCCTTCCGCTCTTTCTCGCTTTCAGCGGCGGCATTTCTTCCATCACCGTCCTTGGGCGCATCTAAATTACCCTTGCTGCTTCCACCCTCTTCCACACCAGTAGTAGAGGAGGAAGGTGGATCCGTAGTGATCGCCTGTTTCCTCGCCTGTACGAAGTCTTTAACTTGCTGAATATCAGCTTCCGTCATTGGGATGAGTGTCGGTGGTCTGCGGATCATATTGGCCGTTCCCCGCTGCAAAGTTAGAGGGAAAAAGGCTGCGGGGCAAATCTCGTAATCAGTCAGATTGCAACCACCGTGGGTGCTACGTGGTGTGTTCTACCTGCGTGTCTGCGTGGTCGTGTTGCTGCGGGCGTGGATGTCTCGTTTTATGCGGACGCGGTTGCGGAATGGACTGCGGGTGGCTGAACCGGCGATCTATCCAATATAACCTCTTCACACACACCTTTCCCTCTCGCCACCCCACCTTCGCCTTAGCAATCTCTTGAGGCTGATCGTCTCCCATCTCCTCTGATCTTTCTCTAGACCACTCATCCAACTCTAGCACACAAATCTAAACGGTTTGGCATCATGGAGGCTGCGTTACGCGTCGCAGAGGCCTTTAAATCTTTCCGGGTTAGTCGGCCCCTCTTTCCCGTTATCTTACGTTTTTCCACCTCAATGAACACCCCTCGCGCGTGCGATTCATATCTGAATGCGCCGTAGAGCGTCGTGTGCTGTGATGGGATAAACTAGACACCGGATGATCTTGTTTCTGAACACAGTTGGGCTGACGATTTGGTATTTTTGGTGATTTTTCTCATGCAGGAAACCCGCTTGAATGGGTTCCGATCCCCGATGGAATTCTTCGATTTCAACAGGCTTTCGAGACCGGCTGACTTCAATACTGCCGTTTCCGTGAGTCTCGCTCGTACGGCCTTTGTTGCCGATTGAAACGGGTTCCACGTTATTGACTGATGGCCTCGCCGCGGTACCGGTTGCAGCGTATATCATACAACACCCGATACTTCTCAGGTGCGTCAAACCCGTGTTATTTTATGTGTAAGCCTAGGCGACCACCGGTTTACGCGGGTTTTTATTAGGAAACTACTCATTGATCATCCTGATCCTTGCCGTCTATGCTATGTGTGTTTTGACGCCTGCACCCCTGATGCCTTGCAGAGGTTTGACCCTCGATTTTTGTGCAGTTTGAATAACCTGTGGTTGTTGGGTTCCCTCGTCTTCCTTGTCGGGGGTTTCTCTCTCGTCAACAAGTATGGTAAGTGTTGTGGCGTCGCTGTTTTGTTTTGCCCCTTTCCTTCATCACCCCGTTTCACCAAACTAATCTTTTGGTGCCGTAATCCCGCAAATGCTGACTCTACACCGTGTAGGCGCGGACCCCCTCCAGTTCGGAGACCGTACCGTCACCCAAAAGTCCCTCTACACCGGTCTGTTCGTGATTGGAATCCCGCTCCTCCTTTGGGCATCGCCTTTGGGAACCTTCTTCTGGCTCGTTGGTGCCTCATCCATCATTATTCTCGGCCACGCGAGCATCATGGAGCCTGGTGTCGAGAGCGAATACGCCCAGGTCGACGGTGGTGTGTAAACACTCGAAGCGAAGGGCGGAGTTGTCGTGGAGCTCCCAAGAACGGGTGCTGGTGCGAAACGAGTTGGTTACCCTACGGTTTGCCTTTGCATACTCTTGCGTTCGTATCTTCTGAGACTAGTATCGTACACGTGTTTGGAGGGCGGCGCGCGCCAGTAGTGTGAGTTTATCCCATGATGTATATCCATATCACTTGCCCTTTTGCATCTAAAGCTCGAGCCTCCAAAATGCGTCCGATTCTGAACACACATTTCGAGAGACGTTAGCACGGTTTTCACGAACCCCTGGACGCCACTTTTTTGAAAATTCCCAAGGCCGCCATCGTCCAGACTCCAACCACTTGACGAGAGCCCACGACAGTTTCAATGGATCCCGCCCGCAAGCGTTTGAGGGTTCCCGACGAACTCGCTGGCCAACCAAACATCTCCTACCCCGTTGTGACCGAGGGTAGCGTTTTGAAGATACCTTCAGGTTCAGACGACGCACGCCGACCCTCGGGATCTGGCACAAGCACCCGATTTTTTCGCCGCGCCCGCTATGCCGTAGCTCGTGGCCGTAGGGACACAAGACCTCGGCCAAGCTTGCGCTGGTATGCACTGGTACAAATACTCGCCGTCATGCACTGAGGTCTGCTCCCGTTGCCGGTGTTTCTGGGAGTGTGAACATGAACTTCTTCAAAGTGATTCTGTTCCCCTTTTCGCTGATACCGACAGAGACTGTATCTTTTCTTTGTGACGTTCCCCCGCTCAAGCGTGGTGTGCATTCTACCCAACTACGCAAATTTGCGACGACGCCGAGATGACCTTCATACCAACACCCCTGACCGTTCCGGCCTTCCTGCTGGTGTTTTTTCCCCGGTTTCCGCCGTGCATCCTCCCCCAGATTCCCCACCAACATAAACCGCGGGTCCCCCATCCCTACCCCCCCACCGTAAGCTTGCGGTGGCATGGACATAGGGCCCAGGTGTGGCCAATACCAGCCCGTAAGGCGTTTGTGACCGGTCTCTCAGTTCTCAACCTGTAGACCCGGCCAACCCATCCTGTCTCCACGAGCAGGGAATTGACGACCCCTTCCACCCGGTTGCGCAAACGCATTGTTCAGTGCCGTACGATTGTGTTCTTGTGAGAGTCATGCTATGATATATTTCACTGATTGTACTTGGGCGCAAGTTTGCGAAACGCCACTCACCGGACCGTCGGTTTCGTTACTCTCCCTGCTTTCATCCGTTTACGGGATACTTTAGTGGCGATGTCGTTGCATGCTCACCGCACCTTACGAACTACTGTAAAACCGTGGGTTGACAACCTCTAGCTTTAAGATGTGCAATTTCTAAGGGGTGTATTCTCTCCGGGTTATCACCACCCCTCATTCTTGGGAACATCGGATTGGCCAGGAGTGCCATCTACATCTATTTTGGTCTCCAGGTAGCGCGTAATAGCACTTGAGTGGGATGCTAAACTCGAGAAACGTAAAAACAGACCCCAGAGAGACCCCCAGGGAACGGAACAAAAAACCCAAGGCAGGTCACCTTTTTCTTTTCCTCACCCCATATTCCACTGATTCTGATCTTTTCCTTATCAGATTTTGTATGATCGAATGAAACGGAAAGATCCTCCTGGAACGAATAGCCTCCTTGATCAAGGACCTTACCCCTTAGTACAGGCGCAGCAGTACCAACCAAAAGCAGTTCCCTGCTCCCCGTTCCCCAAACCCGCAACGGACTAAGTAACTCGGTATCCGGCGGATCTGATAACGGGATAGGTTCCCATTCTC
>Ga0307515_10010397_pt1 | contig 17833 bp, 14 predicted proteins | sample 17_EM_MG_FD_194513 | JGI IMG/M metagenome (GOLD analysis project Ga0307515, IMG submission 194513) | Populus trichocarpa ectomycorrhiza microbial communities from riparian zone in the Pacific Northwest, United States - 17_EM | ecosystem: Host-associated > Plants > Roots > Unclassified | place... | reverse complement strand
CAGCGCCGGCGGAATCATGATCCGGACCACGCCTGGTGTGCCGGACTCCGTCGACATCATGTTCTTCGACAGCCAGGGCGCCGACCTCTCGCAGGGGAGTCAGCGCAAGCTGGACCGGGTGTTCGCGCGGCAGGAGTACCGGCGTGCGTTCCCCGGTGAGATCGGGGACCTGCACTTCCCGGCCAGCGTCTTCGACTCGTACACCGGGTCCCTGTTGCGGAACGTCGACACGACCGGGATCGCCGACTCCGGCCTGAAGGTCGTGGTGGACGCGTCGAATGGCAGCGCCGGGCTCGTGCTGCCCAGCCTGCTCGGCAAGCTCGGTGTGGACTCGCTGACGATCAATCCCGGTCTCGACGAGTCCAGGCCGACGGAGACCGCTGATACGCGGCGGTCCGGCCTGGTGCGGCTCGGTGAGATCGTGGCCTCCGCGCGGGCCGCGTTCGGGGTGCGGTTCGACCCGGTCGGTGAGCGGCTCTCGCTCGTCGACGAGAAGGGGCGGATCGTCGAGGACGACCGGGCTCTGCTCGTGATGCTCGACCTGGTGGCCGCGGAGCGGCGCAGCGGGCGGGTGGCACTGCCGGTGACCACCACGAGGATCGCCGAGCAGGTGGCGGCCTATCACGGGACCCAGGTCGAGTGGACGACGACCTCGCCGGACGACCTGACCAGGGTCGGGCGCGACGAGACGACCATCTTCGGCGGGGACGGCAAGGCCGGGTTCATCATCCCGGAGTTCAGCAGCGTCTTCGACGGCGCCGCAGCCTTCGTACGACTCATCGGGCTGGTGGCGCGGACGCAGTTGACGCTCAGCCAGATCGACGCCCGGATTCCGCGGGCGCATGTCCTGAAGCGGGACCTGGCTACTCCCTGGGCCGTCAAGGGACTTGTGATGCGCCGGGTTGTGGAAGCGGCCGGCGATCGCTTTGTCGATACGACGGACGGTGTGCGGGTCGTGGAGACCGACGGGCGCTGGGTGATGGTGCTGCCTGACGTCGCCGAGGCGGTCACGCATCTGTGGGCCGAAGGGCCCGACGACGCCTCCGCGCAGGCCCTGTTGGACGAGTGGTCGGCGGTCGTGGACAGCGCCGGTCGGTAAAACACGGAGCACGCGTGCGTGCCGGACATGTGTCCCCAAGGGGGCCTGTCCGGCACGCCGGTGGGGCCATTCGGAGGTACAGGCCACCACGTGCGACGATGTGCGGCATGCCGCAGCAGCCCCCCGTTCGGAGCACACCCACGCGCCCTTCGCGGCTGGACGCGTCCATGTCGCTGCTCACCAATGTCATGGACCACAGCCTCGATGACGGTTATGCCGAGGCGGCCGCGCGGAAGAAGGCCGCGGGCGAGAGTGGCCTGCCGAAGACCCTCCGGGCGAAGCTCGGACTCGCCGCCGGCCTGGTGCTGGCGGCCCTCGTCGTGACCGTGGGCGCGGCACAGGCGCGTGTGGCCGCCCCCGTGGTGGCCAAGGAGCGCCAGGAGCTGATCGACCGTATCGACAAGGAGACTTCGTCGGCGGACAAGCTGGAAGGCACTGTCGACGACCTCCGTGACGATGTGAGCGCGCGACAGCGGGCGGCGCTCAAGACGAGTGGCGGCAGCGGCCAGGCGGACCTGGTGAGCATGCTGTCCGGTGCCACCGCCGTGCACGGCCCTGGTGTGAAGCTCGTCGTCGACGACGCGAAGGAAGCCAGCTCCGGTGGGGGTGACAATCCGCGTGAGACCGCGGACTTCTCCGACACCGGGCGGGTGCGGGACCGCGACATGCAACGCGTCGTCAACGGACTGTGGGCGGCAGGGGCCGAGGCCGTGTCCATCAACGGACAGCGGCTGACGGCGCTGTCGGCGATCAGGGCCGCGGGTGACGCGATACTGGTCGACAACAAGCCACTGGTACCGCCCTACACGGTGCTCGCGGTGGGGGACGGCCAACGGCTGAGCACCAGGTTCCAGAACGGTGCCGACGGGCTTTATCTGCACGCCCTGGAAGACAACTACGGCATCAGGGCGACCATCGCCGTGGAGAGCGATCTCCGGCTGCCCGCCGCGCCGAGTGTGATCGTACGTACAGCACAGCCGAGAACTGAGAAGGGCACATCGTGATCGCCGTACTGGGCCTCATCGTGGGAGTGGTGGCCGGAATCCTGGTCCGGCCTGAGGTGCCGGTGGTCGTCGAGCCTTATCTGCCGATCGCCGTCGTCGCGGCGCTCGATGCCGTCTTCGGTGGGTTGCGGGCCATGCTCGACGGGATCTTCGACGACAAGGTCTTCGTGGTGTCGTTCCTGTCGAACGTGGTGGTGGCCGCGCTGATCGTGTTCCTTGGCGACAAGTTGGGCGTCGGCGCCCAGTTGTCCACGGGGGTCGTGGTCGTCCTCGGTATCCGGATCTTCTCCAACGCGGCTGCCATTCGCCGGCACGTCTTCCGGGCGTGAGGTCGATGAGCAACGAGGACGAGCGGCCGGAACACCGGCTACGTAGGGAACTGCCCGAAGAGGTATCGGCGTCTGCTTCTTCGGAAGCGCCGATTCCGGAGGAGCGGGCGGTGTCCACCGTGACCGGTCGGCAGCGGCTGGTGCAGGGGCTGTGGCCGCCGCGAGTGAGCCGGGCCCAACTCATCGTCGCCGTGCTGCTGTTCGGGCTCGGTTTCGGGCTGGCGGTGCAGGTCGCTTCGAACAGCAACAGCGACAGCGCGCTGCGTGGGGCACGGCAGGAAGATCTCGTGCGCATTCTCGATGAACTGGACGACCGTACTCAGCGTCTTGAAGACGAGAAGCAGGGTCTGCAGAAACAGCGCGACGAGCTGGAGAACAGCTCCGACCAGGCCGAGGAGGCCCGCAAGCAGACGGCCGAGAAGGAGAAGCAACTCGGCATTCTGGCGGGCACCGTGGCCGCGCAGGGACCCGGCATCACGATGACCATCGACGACACGAAGGGAACGGTCGAGGCGGACATGTTGCTCGACGCGGTCCAGGAGTTGCGCGCGGCCGGCGCGGAGGCGATCCAGGTGAACGACGTACGGATCGTGGCCGGCACGTATCTGACGGACTCCGGCAAGAGCGTGAGTGTCGACGGGAACAAGATCAACGCCCCCTATCGTTTGAAGGTCATCGGCAAGCCGCAGGATCTCGAACCGGCGCTCAACATCCCTGGAGGCGTGGTGCAGACTCTCGAGAAGGAGCAGGCCACCGTTACCGTCGGGCGGTCGAGCAAGATCGTCGTGGACGCCTTGCGGGCCGCGAAGCAGCCTGACTACGCTCGGTCGTCCTCCCGGTGAACCGCAGGTGCATGGGGGCCGTTGTTCGAGGGCATGAGGTTGCGGGGGGTCGACGCACCGATTGGGTGGTGCGTGGTGGAAACTGTCTGGTGGATACGGACGTTGTGAGGATGTCCGGGTCAACCGGTGTGTTCAATCAGGGTTCGTCCTGCCCCACGGGCGGGTCTGTTTCGGTCAAGGGGAATCGCCCGTGAAGTTGTTTGCGAAGTTGTTCGGCAAGAGTGCGAAAGAGGTCAGCGACAACCAGACCGCTCGCCATCGCGCACAACCGGACGCAGAAGGTCAGCGCCCGCTGTTCCGCGACCAGGTCGCCGGCCAGGGCGCGCCGTCGGTTGACCCTGCGCAGTCCGGCGACATAGGTTTCGGGCAACCGTCAACCTCAAGTACGGGTGGAGGGTTTTCCCCTATGTCGGCCCTGGTGTGTACGAGGTGCGGTAACCGCAACGCGGAGAACAGCCGCTTCTGTTCCAACTGCGGTGCGCCGTTGCGCCCCGGCGCGACTCCGGAGCGTCCGTCCGAGACGACGTCCACGATCTCCATCTCCGGTCTTGAGGCCTACGACGCCGAAGTGACCGGTCAGACGCAGATGCCCACGCTCTCCCCGGAGGCGCAGGCCGCCGTCGACGCGCTGCCGTTGGGCTCGGCGCTGCTGGTGGTGCGTCGTGGTCCGAACTCGGGCAGCCGCTTCCTGCTGGACGGCGAGCTGACCACGGCCGGTCGTCATCCGCAGAGCGACATCTTCCTGGACGACGTGACGGTCTCGCGCCGTCATGTGGAGTTCCGGCGCGCTCCTGACGGTTCGTTCACGGTCGCCGACGTCGGCAGCCTGAACGGCACGTACGTCAACCGTGAGCGCATCGACTCGGTCTCGCTGGCGAACGGTGACGAGGTGCAGATCGGCAAGTACCGGCTGGTGTTCTACGCGAGCCAGCGGGGTTACTGACCCTCCCTCGGACTGGGTCCGGGGGGATTCCCCCAGGAAGGTCCATGCTTCAAACACCGAGCGGCGGTGCCGGGCACGGTACCGCCGCCGCGGACACTGGGCTGATGATGAGCATCGGCACGGTGCTGAACGTGCTGCGCGACGAGTTCCCCGAAGTCACCATCTCCAAGATCCGTTTCCTGGAGTCGGAAGGACTCATCGAGCCGCAGCGGACCCCTTCCGGGTACCGCAAGTTCAGCCCCGCCGATGTCGAGCGCCTCGGCCATGTCCTGAGGATGCAGCGGGACCACTATCTGCCGCTCAAGGTGATCCGCGAGCATCTCGACGCCATGGAGCGCGGGGAGGCCGCGCCCTTGCCCACAGTGGGGCGTCAGCGGGACGGCGAGGTCGGCCTGGAGCCCGTGGAGGCGCCCACGGCGGCCCGGATCGGGCGGGCCGAGCTGCTGGCCGCCGTCGGGATCGGCGAGCAGGAGCTCGACGAGTGGGAGTCGTACGGACTCATCGCGCCGCTGCCGGACGGCGTTTACGACGCGGAAGCCGTCACCGTGGCCGGACTTGTCCTCGAACTCGGGCGGTTCGGGATCGAGCCGCGGCATCTGCGCGCCATGAAGGCCGCCGCGGACCGTGAGGCCGGGCTCGTCGACCAGGTGGTGGCCCCGCTCAAGCGCCACCGCAATCCGCAGACGAGGGCCCACGCGGAGGCCCGTACGAAGGAACTGGCGGGGCTCACGGTGAAGCTGCACGCGGCTCTGGTGCAGACCGCGCTGGGTGTACGCCTGCCCTGAGACGGACGGCCCTGTGACTGCCTGATCGGTCACCCGATCTCGGCCCGACTACCCAAACGTCCCGGGCACGGCCTAGGGTTGCTGTGTGAACGAGCTCGATGTCGTAGGTGTCCGGGTCGAAATGCCCTCCAACCAACCGATCGTGCTCCTGCGTGAAGTGGGAGGCGACCGCTACCTCCCCATCTGGATCGGGCCCGGGGAGGCGACGGCGATCGCCTTCGCTCAGCAGGGCATGGCCCCCGCACGACCGCTGACCCACGACCTGTTCAAGGACGTGCTGGAGGCCGTCGGCCAGGAGCTGACCGAAGTGCGCATCACGGATCTGCGGGAGGGCGTCTTCTATGCGGAGCTGGTCTTCGCCAGCGGCGTCGAGGTGAGCGCCCGCCCGTCCGACGCCATAGCGCTGGCGCTGCGCACCGGGACGCCGATCTACGGCAGCGACGGTGTGCTCGACGACGCGGGCATCGCGATCCCGGACGAGCAGGAGGACGAGGTGGAGAAGTTCCGCGAGTTCCTCGACCAGATCTCGCCCGAGGACTTCGGGACCAACAGCCAGTGAGCTGAGGGTCGGCGAGAAAATGCTGGCATTTGCCACCGGCGTGTGAGAGCGTCCTGCGGCTCTCCGCGAGCGCATTCGGCTAGCCTTTCCCCGCGGTGGGACACGGGAAACCACTCCTTGGGTGATTATCACTCGGCGTGCCGAGTGTGGCGATCGTTGACGCACCCCTGGTGACTGCCTACCGTCGAGAAGGCAGGTCAAGGACGGAGGTCGGCGTGAGAAGCAGCGGCGACGGTACGGCTGGGGGTGCCCCGGAACGTAGTTTCGGGGACAGAGGTCCGTACCCGCTTCACGGCAGTACGGCCGATCGCATTCCGCAGCGGCCGGCGGCAGTGCCGAGCAGCGGAGGGGCGACGTCCATGGCGTCCGAGGAGATCGGCTACCGGGGGCCCACGGCCTGTGCGGCGGCCGGCATCACCTATCGGCAACTGGACTACTGGGCGCGTACCGGGCTCGTCGAGCCCAGCGTGCGGCCCGCGCACGGGTCGGGGACACAGCGGCTCTACAGCTTCCGGGACGTCGTCGTCCTGAAGATCGTCAAGCGGTTCCTCGACACGGGTGTGTCGCTGCAGAACATCCGCAGCGCCGTTCTGCACCTGCGGGAGTGCGGCTTCCGTGATCTGGAGCGCATGACGCTGATGAGCGACGGCGCGACGGTCTACGAGTGCACGTCGCCGGACGAGGTCCACGCGCTGCTCCAGGGCGGTCAGGGGGTCTTCGGGATCGCCGTGGGGGTCGTGTGGCGGGACGTCGAGAGCGCCCTGTCACAGCTGCACGGGGAGCGCATCGACACCGGTGAGACGCTCGTCGGGTCCAACCCCGCCGACGAGCTGGCCAGGCGGCGCAACCGGGCCGTCTGAGGGCCCGGCGGGAGCCGTAGCGGGGCATTGTCAGTGGCGTAGGGCAGCATCGGAGATGTGAGAACCGCGCCCACGATCCTGCATCTCGACATGGATGCCTTCTTCGCCTCGGCGGAGCAGGCGTCCAAGCCGAGCCTGCGCGGGAAGGCCGTCGTGGTGGGCGGGCTCGGGCCGCGTGGGGTGGTGGCCACGGCGTCGTACGAGGCGCGGGTCTTCGGGGTGAACTCGGCGATGCCCATGGCCCAGGCGCGGCGGCTCGCTCCGAACGCGGCGTATCTGGTGCCGCGGTTCGGGTTCTACCGGTCGATCAGCGAGCAGGTGATGGGGCTGCTGCGGGCGTTGTCGCCGTTGGTGGAGCCGCTGAGCCTGGACGAGGCGTTCGTGGACCTGGAGGCCGGGGGAGCGGCCCGGGACGCGGAGTCGGCGCGGGTGACCGGGGAGCGGCTGCGGGCGGACATACGGGCGGTCACGGGGCTCACGGGATCGGTGGGCCTCGCCGCCTCCAAGATGATCGCGAAGATCGCCTCCGAGCGGGCCAAGCCGGGCGGGCTCGTGCTGATCGAGCCGGGGACCGAGCGGACGTTGCTCGGGCCGTTGTCGGTGCGCACGCTGCCGGGGGTCGGACCGGCGACGGGTGATCATCTGCGGCGGGCCGGGATCACCACTGTCGACGAGATCGCCGAGGCGGGCGAGGACGAGCTCGTACGGCTGGTGGGCAAGGCGCACGGGCACGGGTTGTACGCGATGGCGCTGGCGCACGACGAGCGGCCCGTGGTGGCCGAGCGGGAGACGAAGTCGGTGTCGGTCGAGGACACGTACGACGTCGACATCCACGACCGGGTGCGGGTGGGCCTGGAGGTGCAGCGGCTGGCCGACCGGTGTGTGCGGCGGCTGCGGGCGGCCGGGCTGTCGGGGCGGACCATCGTGCTGAAGGTACGGCGGTACGACTTCTCGACGCTCACCCGGTCCGAGACGCTGCGTGGGCCCACCGACGACCCCGGGGTGGTGCGGGAGGCGGCGGCCCGGTTGCTGGACTCCGTGGACACCACGGGCGGGGTACGGCTGCTCGGGGTGGGTGTCTCCGGGCTCGCCGACTACACGCAGGAGGACCTGTTCGCGCAGGCGGCGGGGGAGCAGGCCGACTTCCTTGAGGAGGAGCACGCGGAGGAGAAGCGGGGGGAGGAGCAGGCGGCGCCTGTGGAGAGACGCTGGCCCGCTGGGCACGATGTGCACCACGCCGGTTTCGGGCACGGGTGGGTGCAGGGGAGCGGGCTGGGGCGGGTCACCGTGCGGTTTGAGAGGCCTGAGGATTCGGGGCCGGGGCGGGTGCGGACGTTCCGGACCGACGATCCTGAGCTGGAGCCGGCGGAACCGTTGCCGTTGGTGGCGCGGGCGTCGGGTGAATCGCCGGGGGTGGTGATGCCGTTGGCGGGGCGGGGGCCTGATGAGGGGCTGGCCGAGCCGTTGTCGTCGGTTGCACGGGGTCCTGATGTGCCGCCTGCGGTGCCGGTGGCGAGCCGAGGACCGGACGAGTCGCCGGACGAACCGGCATCATCGGCGGAGCCGGGTCTTGGTGACTCACAGGGGGAGTTGCTGCAGTCGGTCGCGCGAGGTCCTGGTGCCGGGCCTGTGCAGCCGACGCCGTTGGCGGTGCCGGGCTCCGGTGACCCACAGGGCGCGCTGTTGGCGTCGGTTGTGCCGGATACCGGTGCCGGGCTTACCGTGTCGCTGCCAGTGAACCCGCCGGCCTTTGACGACCGGCAGAGCGAGGCACTGTCGTTGATCGCGCGGCGCCCCGGCGTCCAACCTGCCTCGCCGACGGCCCCGGAGATTCGAAGCCCCAGCGACGCCCTACCTGCTGGACCCGCTCACGTGTCTTCCGAGCCCGCGAGTTTGCCGAAGTCGTGGTCCGGGAGGGATGGGGGTGGGCCGACGTCGAGGCCGTAGTGGTGGTAGAGCTGGAGTTCCTGGTCCGGGGAGAGGTGGCGGCCTACTCCGAAGTCGGGGGCGTCCTTGATCAGGGAGCGGTCGAAGGGGATGTGCAGGGTGCCTTCGATCAGTTCGCTGGGCTCCAGGGGGACGAAGGCGTCTCTGGAGAACAGGCCGGTGCGTATGGCCGCCCACTCCGGTTCGCCGGTCGCGTCGTCGAGGTAGACCTCGTCGATCGTGCCGATCTTGGCGCCGGTGCGGTCGAACGCCTTGCGGCCGATCAGGTTGCGCGGATCGATATCGGTCTGCACGGGCCCTCCTCCTGGTCGCAACTCATCCGTAAGCACTACGAAAGAGCACATTGGGAAAGGTGGCCACTCGAAAGCTCGGCTCCAACGCTCACTGGTAGGCTGGCGGACGGCTGCTGACCCCGTGCGGGAGAGTCCTCCAGACTTCATCGGAGGCGCCGAAGGAGCAAATCCTCCCCGGAATCTCTCAGGCTCACGTACCGCACGGACGAGGTCACTCTGGAAAGCAGGGTGCGTGTCGTTGATTCTGTCGACGGCTTGCGCTCTCACCGACGGTGAAAGCCGGTGACCCTCGGGTGGCCGGTGAAGCTCTCAGGTTGAGATGACAGAGGGGGAGGCCGTCCGGCACCCCGCTGTCGTGGTGCCCTCGAAGGTCGTGTCCGACCAGGAGGCCTCCCTGATGACTGTCCCTCGCATTCCGCTCTCCGAGCTCGAACAGGGCATCCCGTTCGAGCAGCGTCACATCGGGCCCGACCAGGAGGCGCGGGCCAAGATGCTCGCGCAGGTCGGCTATGGCTCGCTCGACGAGCTCACGGCCGCCGCCGTCCCGGATGTGATCAAGAACGCCGACGATCTCGACCTGCCGGGCGCCCGTACCGAGGCCGAGGTGCTGGCCGAGCTGCGCTCCCTCGCGGACCGCAACGAGGTCCTCGGTTCCATGATCGGACTCGGGTACTACGGGACCTTCACCCCGCCCGTGATCCTGCGCAACGTCATGGAGAACCCGGCTTGGTACACGGCCTACACGCCGTATCAGCCGGAGATTTCGCAAGGGCGGCTCGAAGCACTTCTCAACTTCCAGACCATGGTCGCCGATCTGACCGGGCTGCCCACCTCCGGTGCCTCCCTGCTCGACGAGGGGACGGCCGCCGCCGAGGCCGTGGCGCTGTCGCGGCGCATGGGGAAGAACAAGAAGGGGCTGTTCCTGGTCGACGCCGACGCGTTGCCGCAGACCATCGCCGTGATCGAGACCCGCGCCGAGCCGGCCGGTGTCGAGGTCGTCGTCGCCGACCTGAGTGACGGGATTCCGGCCGAGCTCGCCGAGCGGGAGATCAACGGCGTGCTCGTGCAGTACCCGGGCGCCTCCGGTGCCGTACGCGACATCAAGCCGCTGATCGAGCAGGCGCACGCGCTCGGTGCGCTCGTCACCGTCGCCGCCGATCTGCTCGCGCTGACGCTGCTGAAGTCGCCGGGTGAGCTGGGGGCGGACATCGCGGTCGGTACGACGCAGCGCTTCGGAGTGCCGATGGGCTTCGGCGGGCCGCACGCCGGATACATGGCCGTGCACGAGAAGTTCGCGCGCAGCCTGCCCGGGCGGCTCGTGGGCGTCTCCGTCGACGCCGACGGACACAAGGCCTACCGCCTCGCCCTGCAGACGCGCGAGCAGCACATCCGCCGTGAGAAGGCCACCAGCAACATCTGTACCGCCCAGGTGCTGCTTGCGGTGATGGCCGGTATGTACGCCGTCTATCACGGGCCCGAGGGGTTGAAGGGCATCGCGCGGAGGACGCATCGGTACGCCACGATCCTTGCGGCTGGGCTCCGCGTCGGCGGAGTGGAGGTCGTGCACGGCGGTTACTTCGACACGCTGACCGCGCGCGTTCCGGGCCGGGCCGCCGAGGTCGTCGCCGCTGCCCGTGAGGATGGGGTTAACCTCCATCTCGTGGACGCCGACCAGGTGTCCATCGCCTGCGACGAGACCACCACGCGTGCCCAACTGGCCGCCGTATGGACCGCGTTCGGGGTCGATGGGGACATCGAGGCGCTCGATGCGTCCGCCGAGGACACGTTGCCCGAGGCGCTGCTGCGCACCGACGCGTATCTCACGCACCCGGTCTTCCGGGACCACCGTTCCGAGACCGCGATGCTGCGGTATCTGCGGCGGCTCGCCGACCGGGACTACGCGCTCGACCGGGGCATGATCCCGCTCGGCTCCTGCACGATGAAGCTCAACGCGACCACCGAGATGGAGCCGGTCACCTGGCCCGAGTTCGGGCAGTTGCACCCCTTCGCGCCCGCCGAGCAGGCGCAGGGATACCTCACGCTCATCCGGGAGTTGGAGGAGCGGCTCGCCGAGGTCACCGGGTACGACAAGGTGTCGTTGCAGCCGAATGCCGGTTCGCAGGGGGAGTTGGCCGGGCTGCTCGCCGTACGCGGGTATCACCGGGCCAATGGCGATGAGCAGCGGACTGTCTGCCTCATTCCGTCGTCCGCGCATGGGACCAATGCCGCGAGTGCCGTGATGGCCGGGATGAAGGTCGTCGTCGTGAAGACCGCCGAGGACGGTGAGATCGACGTCGAGGATCTGCGGTCGAAGATCGAGCAGTACCGCGACGAGCTGTCGGTGCTGATGATCACTTACCCGTCCACGCACGGGGTGTTCGAGGAGCATGTCGCCGACATCTGTGCGCAGGTGCACGAGGCGGGCGGGCAGGTCTACGTCGACGGTGCCAACCTCAACGCCCTTGTGGGGCTTGCCAAGCCGGGGCACTTCGGTGGGGACGTCTCGCATCTGAATCTGCACAAGACGTTCTGCATTCCGCACGGTGGGGGTGGGCCGGGGGTCGGGCCGGTGGGTGTGCGTGCGCATCTGGCGCCGTATCTGCCGAACCATCCGTTGCAGCCGGCGGCCGGGCCGGAGACCGGAGTTGGGCCGATCTCGGCGGCTCCTTGGGGTTCCGCGGGGATCCTGCCGATCTCTTGGGCGTACGTCCGGCTCATGGGTGGGGAGGGGCTGAAGCGGGCCACGCAGGTGGCTGTGCTCAGCGCCAACTACATTGCCAAGCGCCTTGAGCCGCACTACCCGGTGCTCTACACCGGGCCCGGTGGCCTTGTCGCGCACGAGTGCATCATCGATCTGCGGCCGATCAGCAAGGCGACCGGTGTCAGCGTCGACGACATCGCCAAGCGGCTCATCGACTACGGCTTCCACGCGCCGACCATGTCGTTCCCGGTGGCCGGGACGCTGATGATCGAGCCGACCGAGTCCGAGGATCTGATCGAGCTGGACCGGTTCTGCGAGGCGATGATCGCGATTCGTGGGGAGATCGAGAGGGTCGGTGCGGGGAAGTGGCCGGGGGAGGACAACCCGTTGCGGAACGCGCCGCATACCGCTGCCGCGTTGAGTGGGGAGTGGGGGCACGCGTATACGCGTGAGGAGGCTGTCTTCCCGGCTGGTGTCTCGGTTGCCGACAAGTACTGGCCGCCGGTTCGTCGGATCGACCAGGCGTTTGGGGATCGGAACCTGGTGTGTTCTTGCCCGCCGTTGGATGCGTACGAGGACTGAACTTCTGCTGGGAGTGCCGCGAGGCGTCGTCTTTGGGGCGCGGGGCTTCTCAAGCCGGATATGCGTGCGTCTGCGTTGCCTTGACCGTTGCCCAGACCAATGCGCCCTGGTGCAGATCCAGTTCGGCTGCCGCGACCGTCGTTAGGTCGGCGGCCAGGGGGAGTTCGCCGGTTAGGTCTACGCGGATCTGGTCGCCGTGGGTTTCCAGGCCCGCTACCTCGCAGTGCCAGAGGTTGCGGGCGCTGGCACCCGTCGGGCGGCTCCCGTAGAGAGTCACCCCACTCGGCGGGAACGCTACGAACACCTCGCCCTGGAGATCCTCCGTGGTGGTGATCACGGGGCCGGTGTCGAGCGTGACCGTGTGGCCGTCGGCCCGGCCCTTGTAGAGGTTGAGGCCTACGAGTTGGGCGATGTAGTCCGTGCGTGGGTGGCGGGCGATGTCTGCCGGGGTGCCCTCCTGGACGATCGAGCCCTGCTCGATCACGACCAGGCGGTCGGCCAACACCATGGCGTCCAGCGGGTCGTGGGTGACCAGGACGGCGACCGCCTCGAACTCGGCCAGGTGGCGCCGGAGTTGGGCACGTACGTCGAGGCGGGTGCGGGCGTCCAGGGCGGCTAGGGGTTCGTCGAGGAGCAGGAGGCGTGGGCGGGTCGCCAACGCCCTTGCCACGGCTACGCGTTGGGCCTGGCCGCCGGAGAGTCTGCGGGGCTTGGCGCCCGCGTGCTCGGCGAGGCCCATGCGGTCCAGCCACTCGGCGGCAATGGCTCGGGACTCCGCCTTCGTCGCGCTCTGGCAGCGGGGGCCGAAGCCGACGTTGTCGAGGGCGGTCAGGTGGGGGAAGAGGAGGTAGTCCTGGAAGACCACGCCTACGGGGCGGGACTCCGGTGGCGTACGGTCCAACTCCGCGCCGTCCAGCCGTAGATGACCATCCGTCAGGTGGACCAGACCCGCCAGTGCGCGCAGCGCTGTCGTCTTGCCCGCGCCGTTGGGGCCGAGCAGGGCGACGACGTCGCCGGGGGCGGCGGTCAGTTCGATGTCGAGGCGGAAGGTGCCGCGGTCCACGATGAGATGGGCGTCGAGGCCCTTGTCGTCCGTGCCTTCGATGGCGGTCGTACGGAGGTTGCTCATGATGTGGTCATCCAGCGGTCCCGGAGCCCTGCCAGGACCGCGATCGACACGGCCAGGAGGACCAGGCTCAACGCGATGGCCGCCTCCGGGTCGTTCTGGAGGGCCAAGTAGACCGCCAGTGGCATCGTCTGGGTGCGGCCGGGGAAGTTGCCGGCGAAAGTGATCGTCGCGCCGAACTCGCCCAGTGCGCGGGCCCAGGCCAGGACCGCGCCCGCCGCGATGCCCGGGGCGATCAGGGGGAGCGTGACCCGGCGGAACGCGGTGAAGCGGGAGGCGCCGAGCGTTTGGGCCGCCTCCTCGTAGCGGGGGTCCGCGGCGCGCAGGGTGCCCTCGACGCTGATGACGAGGAAGGGCATCGCTACGAACGCCTCCGCCACCACCACACCCGTTGTCGTGAAGGGGAGGGTGATGCCGAACCAGGAGTCGAGCCATTGGCCTACGACGCCGTTGCGGCCCAGTGCGAGCAGCAGCGCCACGCCTCCCACCACCGGGGGCAGGACCAGCGGGAGTGTCACCAGGGCGCGGAGGAAGCCGCGGCCGGGGAACTCCGTGCGGGCCAGTACCCAGGCCAGCGGTACGCCCAGGACCAGGCTCACGGCCGTCGCCGCGGTCGCGCTGAACAGGGAGAGTTGGAGGGCCTGCCAGACCTCCGTGCTGGTCAGTTGCGATGGGAGGGAGCGCCACGGGGCCCGTACCAGCAGGGCGACCAGGGGGAGGAGCAGGAACGCCAGGCCTACCAGCGCGGGGATCAGGAGGGGGAGTGGTACCCCGCGGCCGGTCATCCGGACACGGCGACGCCCCGGACCGCCCTTCAGGGTCTCGGCCGCGGCATCGGAGGTGTCGAGCTGGGTCACGGCTTGAGGAAGCCTGCCGCGGAGAGCACCTTCTGGCCCTCGGCGGACTGCACCAGGGCGATGAACGCCTTGGCGGCGACGGCGTTGGGCGCGTTCTTGAGGAGGACGATCGGGTAGTCGTTGATGGCGTTGGCGGACTCGGGGAACTCCACGCCCTGGACCTTGCTGCCGGCGGCGTGCACATCGGTCTTGTAGACGACCGCCGCGTCGGCCTCCTTCAGCTCCACCTTCGTCAGCGCGCTCTTGACGTCGGCCTCGTAGGACACCGGGGTGAGCTTCAACTTGCTTGCCGTCAGCGCCTTTTGGGCCGCCGCACCGCACGGCACCGTCTTGTCGCAGAGCACGACCTTCAGCGAGGACTTCGTGAGGTCCTTCAGGGAGGTCACCTTGTCGGGGTTGCCCGGCAGGGTGGCGATCTCCAGCTGGTTGCGGACGAAGGTGGCCGGTGTGCCGACCGCGTCCTTCTTGTCCGTGACGATCGCCATGGTCTTGGGGCTCGCGGCGGCGAACACGTCGGCCGGGGCACCGCCGGTGATGCTCGCGGCGAGGGTGTCGCTGCCGCCGAAGTTGAAGGTGACCTTGGTACCAGGGTTGGCCTTCTCGAACTCCTTGCCCAGCGTCGTGAACGACTCCTGGAGCGAGGCGGCGGCGAAGACGGTGACCGTGCCGGACATCTTCGGGGACGCGGACGCCGAGGAGTCGGACTTCGAGGAGGACGAGTCGTCGCTGGAGGAGCAGGCGCTCAGGGCCAGCAGCGCGGCGGCTCCCGCCCCGGCAACCTGCAGGGTCCGGCGGGTCCGACGCGCGGAACGGGTCATCACGGTTCTACTCCTCTGGTCTCTTCATGAAAGGGGCTCATGAAAGGGGTTGTCGCGCCCTGGGACGACCGCAACGGCCGTGCCGCGATGATACTGCCGCACTTGCAAGGCATAAGTCTCCTGTCACATCGCATGAGCTGCACTGTTCGCTTCTGGGGTGCGCATGTGCGTTTGTACGGGAGTGCCGTCCGGGTACCACATTCCGGGAGGTGATGGCTCGTGACGCTCGCGCAGCTCGACCTGACGGGGGACCTCGCCCGACCCACCCGGCTGACCGTGCCCGACCTGTCGAACTGGCCGCTGCACCGGGTCCGGGTCAGCTTCGAGTGCGCCACCAGCGGCACCCAGGTGCACCGCTTCGCGGGACCCCGGCTCTACGACGTCCTGTCCTCCGCCGGGCCCGGCTTCGACCCCGTCCGCCGCAAGGACCGGCTGCGCTTCCTCATGGCCGTCAGCGGTGCGGACGGGCACCATGCGCTGCTGTCCTGGGCCGAGATCGACCCCGACTTCGCTCATGCCCCTGTTCTGCTCGCCGTGAGCATCGATGACACCCCGCTGGACCGTGCGGGACCGCAACTGGTGCTTCCGCAGGACCGTTGCGGGGCCCGGCACATCAGTGGGATCAGGGCGATACGGGTGGACGGGAGGTACGGGGCGACTCGGCCAGTGCCCGCCACACCCGGTCTCGGGTCAGCGGAAGTTCGGTGAAGCGGACGCCTGTCGCGTCCCGCAGGGCGTTGGCGAAGGCGGGCGCGACCGGGTTGAAGGGGCTCTCGCTCATCGACTTGGCGCCCAACGGGCCGATGGCGTCCGCCGTTTCCATGAAGTGGACTTCGGTGCGCGGCACGTCCGCGTACTGCGGGAGCCGGTGGCGGCGGAACGCGGCCGTCTCGACCGCGCCCTGCTCGTCGATCCGTACGTTCTCGAAGAGGGTCGCGCCGAGGGCCTGGGCGACCCCGCCCTCCACCTGACCCCGGCACTGCATCGGGTTCATCACCTTGCCCGCGTCGGCCGCGTGCACACTGCGCAGGATGCGGATCTCGCCCGTGTCCGGGTCCACGGCGACCCTGAACCACTGGGCGTTGAAGGCCACCGAGCGAGGCGTCCCGCCGAAGTGCCCGTCGGCGGCGAACTCCACCCCGACCGCCGCACCCGCCGCGTGCAGCTCCTTCAGGGTGAGACGGCCGCCCGGGTGCAGTACGGCCTCCTCGGCCAACGTGCAGTCGGCGCGCGGGAGTTGCAGATGGGCGGCAGCGAAGTCGAGCAGCTGGTCGGCGAGGGCGCGGGAGGCGCGGAGAGTGGCCTTGCCCGCGACCACCGTGCCCGTGGAGGCGAACGCGCCCGTGTCGTGCCGTACGACATCCGTGTCGGACTGGCGGACGGTGATGCGGTCGACGGTGGTGGCGAGTTCACCGGCCGCGATCTGGCGGTGGACCGTGGTGGTTCCGTTGCCGAACTCCGCTGTGCCTACGGCGAGATCGAAGCCGCCGTCGGGGAGGAGGCTCGCCTTCGCGTCGGCGATGTGGCCGCCGGGTGGGCCCGTCGCGATCATCGCCAAGGCCGCTCCCTCGCCGACCAGCCAGCCGTCGGGAGCCGCGTCCCAGGGGTCGGTCTGCGCGCCGCGCACGATCGACACGCACTGGTCGAGGCCGTAGCTCGCGATGTGCAGGTCCTCCTCCTCGCCGCCGGGAGACAGCATCGGCTCGCCGGGGCCGATGATGTTCTTCGCCTTGAACTCCAGCGGGTCCAGGTCGAGTTGGCGGGCGAGTTCGTCGAGGGCCGACTCCACGGCGAACATCACCTGGCCGAGGCCGTAGCCCCGGAAGGCGCCCGCCGGGACGGTGTGGGTGTAGACGGAGAAGGCGTCGACCTTCTTGTGCGGGGCGCGGTAGACGGCCATCGACTCGCCGACGCTGTGGAACATGACGGCGGGGCCGTGGTTGCCGTAGGCGCCGGTGTTGGAGACAACTCGTAGTTGGAGTGCGGTGAGTTGGCCGTTGCGGCGGGCGCCTGCCTTCACGTTGATCGTGAAGGGGTGGCGGGTGGTCGCGCCGTAGAACTGTTCGGCGCGGGTGTACTCCAGTTTCACCGGGCGGCGCAGGCGTAGGACCGCGAGGGCCACGATGTCCTCGACGAGCATCTCCTGCTTGCCGCCGAAGCCGCCGCCGACCCGGCCGGCGACGACCCGGACCTGTTCCTCGGGGAGGTCGTACAGTGCGCAGAGGGCGCGGCGGGTGAGGAACGGGGTCTGTGAACTGGTGTGTACCGTAAGCCTGTTGTCCTCGTCGAACCAGGCCACCGCGCCGTGCGTCTCCAGGCTCGCGTGCTGGACGCGCTGGGTGCGGTACGTGTCCTCGTAGACGGCGTCGGCCTCCGCGAAGCCCGTCTCCACGCTGCCGATCTCGCCGTGTGCCTCGCCCACGACGTTGTTCTGCGGACGGGAGATGCGGGCCGTAGCAGCGTCCTTGTCGTGGACGACCGGGGCGCCGGGGTGCATCGCCTCCTCCGGGTCGAGGACCGACGGCAGGGTCTCGTACGTCACCTCGATGCGTCGGCAACCCTCCTCGGCGGCGGCCTCGCTGTCGGCGACTACGGCGGCGACGCGTTGGCCGATGTAGCGGACGGTGTCGTCGAGGACGCGGGTGTCGTCCGGGTCCTCGGTGGGGTGCTCGTGGCGGGCCGTGGAGAAGTGGCGTTCAGGGGCGTCGTAGTGGGTGAACACCGCTTGTACGCCTGGGACTTGGAGAGCCGCTGTGGTGTCGATGGTGGTGATGCGGGCGTGGGCGTGCGGGGAGCGGAGGAGCTTCATGTGGAGCAGGTCGGGGATGTCGATGTCGAAGGTGTAGCGGGCGGTGCCGGTGACCACTTGGGGGCCTGCGGGGGCGGGGAGGTTGCGGCCGACCGCCTCGCCCGCGCCCGGTGCTTCGGCGTGGCGGACGCCTCGTACCGCGTCCTCGATGGCGCGGTAGCCGGTGCAGCGGCACAGGTTGCCCTTGAATGCCCTTGGCAGGTCGGTGAGTTGGTCCTCGTTCAGGGCCGCCGTCGTCATCAGGAAGCCGGCCGTGCAGAAGCCGCACTGGAAGCCCTG
>Ga0307515_10010395_pt1 | contig 17834 bp, 1 predicted proteins | sample 17_EM_MG_FD_194513 | JGI IMG/M metagenome (GOLD analysis project Ga0307515, IMG submission 194513) | Populus trichocarpa ectomycorrhiza microbial communities from riparian zone in the Pacific Northwest, United States - 17_EM | ecosystem: Host-associated > Plants > Roots > Unclassified | place... | reverse complement strand
CTTGTCCTAAGTCCCCAACCTAGGTCCCCTATGCACATCCCCAACCAAAGATGTAGAGGAAGACGAAATACCGCGCGGGTAAGTCCAGGCCGTCGGGTAGGATGGGGAATGAGAGGCTCATCACAGGCCTCCCACCTGCGAGGTGTATATGGTTCGATTGCGCGTATAACGTAGTTATACCGTATAGGAGGAAGGGGTCGCCGGAGGCAGAGATTGCCGTGGTTCGATGGCTCGAATACGTACGTTAAGACGTGGTAGCCGTGTTCCTAAGTCTCCGCCGGGGCTCACCCTCCCAGCAAGAAAATTCTTCCCGTCACCACTACGTCGCAGCGCCCACGATGCGCTGCTGTACGTAATGTCTCCGCGTTTGCTCTAACAGTCTATTGGCACGATCCCAATGGAACACCAATAGTAGCTGCTGGGTTCCCGGGCTCCACCGCGTGGAGGTGCAGAGGCCGATTTCATGGAGCCCTCCTTGTAGTATTTAGTAATATCCTTAATAGAGCCCTCCTATGTCCCTTATGCTCCAGGGTGGTTTTGGATAATCCTTAACGTAATCCACCACCATGTGGCGCCTCACCAAAAATTAGAAAATTCGTACTTTAATATCTCAACAACCACTTATTAATAAATTCTAAAATTTTAGATTTGGACTTTTATATACGCTCTATAGCTTCTATTAAAGTTATATAGTAATTAGTTGGGTGGTTTTTAAAATATTATAATTTGGGGGCTAAAACAAAGCTAAATTCCTATATTTAAAAAACTACTTAACTAATCACTATGCAACTTTAATAGAAGCTGTAGAGCGTATATAAAAGTCCAGATCTGAAATTTTAGAATTTATTATTAAGTGGTTGTTGAGATATTAAAGTACGAATTTTCTAATTTTTGGTGAGGCGCCACATGGTGGTGACCACCACTTGGTGGTAGATTACGTTATCGCCCGTATCCTGTCACTTACGTCCTATAAAATGTGGCCCGTGCGTACCAATCAATAAGCCGCATTCCTAGGCGGTTAATTGTTCTACCGCATTACTAAAAGTCTTAACTAAAGCTACGAATATATTAAAATATTAGTATATATTATATACAGACACTTATCCTTTAGTGTTAAGCCAATCTACGTGCTCCTGCTAATACAGGCCGTCTTTATATAGTGGTATCCAATAGAGTCTACACCCGTACTATGACGGTGCTGGTGCGCGTCACCTGCCACATTTAACCAATCAGGATTTTCCATGCCCGGCATGGAAAATCGCTATTGGCTTGCTTACCACTAGCGCCTTGGCGGCCCTCGCGACATGTCTACCTACTGCCCCTGAACGATTCTTCTTCTTCTCCTTAGCTTAGTATCTTTACTAGATAGCAATCCACAAGCTTTGGTTTAGAGGCATTTGTGCGAGCCGTCACATTATACTAAGCTCTCCTTACACTGCCTGGGAAGGCCTTAATAATATCCTACCCCTAAAAAAGAGAAGATCTTCGTCTGCAATGACGCGTCGACGCGCTATACTTAGACATTAAAACAACTCTACACTGCCTGCGAAGGCCTTAATAATACCCCACTTTGCGAGCTAGATAGGACTGGACCTATACCCCCCAGAATTAAAACCGAATTATACAATTTTGATAAACCCTAGGAAGCCAACGATGGCACCTAAAGCGAGCTTATCTAAAAGAGCTGCCCCGACCTAAGAAGAACACGAGATTTAATTAGGATCTAAAATTAAAGATAACGATAATATTATGGACGTATATAAGCAGATTCGTGCCCTAACGGCTAATTAAGAAGCTGACTGTCTTTAAGCTTAAAGCATATAGGAGACCCTATAAGAGATCCTAGATAGCCTTATAGCTCTTTAAAGCAGCTTAGCTCCCCTTTCTAGAAGTCCTAGTTAACCTATTTACTTAACTAAGGATGATATACTAGGGAGTATAGAAACGATAACGAAGTAATTAAAGTCCGTTAAGCTTCTTAACCCCTAACTACTGTCTAACGGGATAGACCCTACCTTTAAGAATTAGAGGATTTAAATACAAGGAAAGCTCCGTATTAACTATAACTATTTCCTTTCTAAAGAAGCTAAGATACTTTACCTCTTTAGTCAAACTACTAGGGACGCCTAAAAGCACCTCTAAGCCAAGTTTAAGGATAAGTTACTTATTCGGTTTACATCCGTTAACGAGATACTACAGTACCTAGCGGCTATCTATATAAACCCAAATAAAGTACGTAACGCTAGGTACGACTATAATCGCCTAATAATAAGACCGAATTAATTCTTTACTAAGTTCTAGACCTAATTCCTATACCTAGTAGGCGAAGGCTAGGTCCCCCTTAAAAACTACTAATTAGACCTATATAATAAACTAATAGTTTAATTATAAGAGAAGATTGCGGTAGCCCTAGACGACCTACTAATCTACTAAAGACTTACAGCCTAATGTCTATTATTGGATTTAAAACTATGGCGAATTAAGGCCCGCACTGATCGGTAGAAGAAACCCCATAGTGATTAAAAACCAATAATTACACCTACTAGGGCTGGCACTGGAAAACTAGTAGAAAGTACCCCTATACCTAAAGTAGGTATAACTGCCCTTTGGCGGGCCTCTCCTAATTAACCACGTACTACGCCCCCAACTAATACCTACTATAACACCCTAATTGACCCTGCTATAGCCACGTGCTTTAACTGCGGAAAAGATAGATACTTTGCCTTATCTTGCCCGGAGCCGAAAAATATAGGCAATATTAAGGAGATAGAGGAAGGAGAAATGTCTAATGAGTTGGGAAAAGAAGAACTTTAGGGAAAGACTCCCCCCTAGGGTACCCTATTGATCTTAAAGAGATTAATCTAAGTTAGTTAATGGGTGGAAAATACTTTATAGTTCTATATATAGTATCTTAAAATATATATAGAGTTAACATAACCGCCCTTATTAACACTAGAGTAAATAGCTTTGCCTTTATAGATACTACCTATATAACTAACGTTACTAGGTTCCTAAATATAAAAGCCACCTAGCTAAAGAAGCCTATTTAAGTAAAAGGCTATAACGGCTAAGCCAGTAAGCTAGTTACCTACGTGTTAAAGTTATATATTTCTCTTAACGGATAACGCCTATATAGTATACCCTTCTGTATCCTAGACCTAGGTTCCTATAACATAATCCTTAGTTAGAAGTGGATGTCTTATTTTAATATCTGGCTAAACGTATAATAAAGGCAGCTTATTTAGCTAAAGGATAGACCAAAATTACCCTCCTTTATTAAAGAGATCCAAACTAACTATAGGACATTAGCCGCAGAGGCGGATCCTACCTATAAGTAGGATATTAGGGACCGGGACCTAGCCTTTATATAGGAAGACGCCCGTTACGAAGCTAGTAAGAACCCTATACTAATAAAGATACTCTCTTATAGTGCTATGGTTAAAGAGGACTCTATATACGGAAGCGGAATAGATAGTAATGTAGAAGTTGCCTAAGTTGCGGAGATCCGACCTATATAGAAGAGGACCTACTAATAGGATACAAGGGATAGCCTCCGGAAGATGCAGTAGGAGCTAAAGGGAGGAATAAGAAGGTTAATACCCTAGAAGCCTTAGAAATTACATATACCCCTACTATTACGTAACCCCCCTACGTTAGATATCGCGGCTATTAGTGCTATAGGGTTCCACTTTAATATATACTAGAAGGATAATAAGGTTTTTATAACTAGCTTATACAAAATTAACTAGATTATTAACGAGAAGGAAGAAGGGCTAGCTAAGGAAAGTAACGAGGAGTTGGTTAAGCGCCTCCTTCCTACCTACCTCTTAAGCCATAGAGACGCGTTTTTGAAAGCAGCTTTAGATATACTACCCCCCTACCGAACGTATAATTATAAGATTTAATTAAAAGCCAATAACTCGCTAAGATATAGCCCCCTTTACTAACAATTAATAGACAAGCTAAAGGTAATAAAGTAGTACTTAATTAATAACCTTAATAAAGGGTTTATCGAGCCTAGCTAAGCCCCTTTTACTTCCCCTATTCTATTTATAAAAAAGCCTAATAAAGGCCTTTGTTTTTATATTAACTATTAAAAGCTAAACGCTATCACTTAAAAGGATTAGTATTTTATTCCTTTAATTAACGAGACCCTTACACGTCTAAGCTAGGTAAAGATCTTTACCAAACTTAATATCCGCTAAGCTTTCTACCGAATTAGGATAGACCCTATATCTAAAGATTTAATAACGTTCCGTACCTGTTATAGGTTCTATAAATATAAAGTTTTTCCTTTCAGGTTAATAAATAGGCCGGCTACATACTAAAGGTATATAAATAATATCCTTTTTAACTACCTTAATAAGTTCTGCACGGTATACCTAAATAATATCCTTATATACTTAGACAACGAACTTAAGCATAAAGTTTATGTTAAGAAGGTCCTAGAGAGATTACAGAACGCGGGCTTATAAGTTAATATTAAGAAATATAAATTTAGGGTAAAATGTACAAAGTATCTTGGGTTTATTATAAGTATAAATAGGATTAAAGTTAACCCTAAGAAGGTTAAAGCAATCCGTAGCTAAAAGCCCCTTTATACTATAAAGGGGATCTAGTCCTTCCTTAGCTTTTATAATTTCTATTACCAGTTTATCCGTAACTATAAAGTTATAGTAAAGCCTCTTATATAACTTACCTGGAAAGATACGCCTTTTATATTTAATAATAACTATATAGAGGCCTTCGGAGAGTTAAAGGATTGGCTTATCTCTTCTTTAATCCTACGTTATTATAACCCGGATCTTAAATTAATACTAAAAACGGATGCTTCTAATAGAGTTATAGTGGGAGTCCTATTATAGTTACATCTAGACGGTAAATAGTACCCTATTACTTTCTTCTTAAAGATAATAGACTTGGCTAAGTATAACTACAAAGTACACAACAAAAAAACGCTGGCTATTATTTAATTGTTGTCCCAATAGCGCGCAGAGCTTAAAGGCATAAACTCTTAGATTAAGGTTTATATTAATTATAAAGCCTTAAAGTATTTTATAATAATAAAGCAGCTTACCAGCTAATAGGCTTAATAGGCTAAAATACTCTCTTAATTTTTCTTTACGATTATATACCACCTAGGTATATAAAACTCTAAGAATAATGCTTTAACCCGGAGAGAATAGGACGTAGGCCCCTAGGACGAGCTAAAGGCGCAATATTGGATACGCGCCCTCCTCTGTCCTAAATAGCTTAACCTACGTATTCTTAAGGAACTAAGCTCTAAGAAGAATAAGCTAGTACCTATAGAAGGAGAGTTCTTGGACGAGCTAATGGGATTAGTTAACCGCATCTTAACTATAAATCGTATAGTTAAATCCCTAAAGGCCCTCCGCGACTAGGCCTTAAAAGGTAACCCTAATTTGGAAATAGAAGAAGGACTGCTCTTATATTAAGAACGGCTTATAGTTCCGGATATTAATAACCTATAGATAGAGCTAATCCGTAAGGCCTACTGTTAAGTTTTAACGGCGCACCTTAGTTAGGATAAGACCTACTAACTACTAGCGCCCCGTTACTATTAGTAAGGACTCCTATTTAATATAAAACGATTTATTAGAAACCACTACGCCTATAAACGCGCGGATGCCCCTAGGGATTAAACTCCTAGGTGGTTACGTCTATTGCCAGTTTTAGAACGCCCTTAGTAACATATTATAATGGACTTTAAGTTGTTTTTAAAGGACGCCTACGGCTATAACGCGGCCTTTATAGTAATCGACCGACTATATAAGCAATCCGTCTCCCTCCCTTACTTTAAGACTATAACTGCAAAGAATATAGCTCGCCTTTACGTTAATAATATCTATTAATTCTACGGCGCTCCCGAATTAATTATCTTTAACTATAATCCCTAGTTTATATTAGACTTCTAGAATAAATTCTGCTGTATCCTTAGGATTAAGATTAAGCTCTCTACCGTATTCTACCCTTAAACTAATAGCTAAACTAAGATTATAAACTAGTACCTTAACTAGCGACTACGTCCCTTTATAAACTACTATTAGGATAACTGGTTGGAATTACTGCCTATAATAGACTACGCGCAGCTTACGCTCCCCTATAATAGTATAGAGATATCGCTATTTAAACTACTTAACGGGTACGCACTACGAACGTCCTTTAATTGGGATAGGCCTACTAAACCCGCTATAGCTCGCAAACGCCTTAGCTACAAAAAGGCCTAAGTATTTACTAAGAGAATGTACGGGGCCTAGGAGACTGCTTAAATAATTATAAAAAAGGCGCAAGAGAAGAAAGAGGCTGACGTAAATTAGCATTGTCGCAAAGTAGACTTCTAAGTAAGAGATAAGGTATAGGTGTTAATAAAGAACTAGAAAACCTAGAGGCTAAGCCGCAAGTTAAACTACTAAATGGCTGGTCTATATAAGATTTTAGAGAAGGTAGGACACTTCTTTAGGGTTAAACTACCAAATTTAATGAAGATCCACCCTATTTTCTCCCTAGACTAATTATAAAAGGCTGTAAACGACCTATTACCTAAATAGTATAACGACCCTCTACCGCCAATTTAGATTACAGAGGATAAGGAATGGGAAGTTAAAGAGATCCTAGCAGTTAAGAAGGTCTGTAGTATCTTAAAATACTATATAAGCTGGGTTGGCCATAACGAGGACCTAGAATAGTATCCTGTATCTAATTTTAAGTACTCCCCCTATAAACTATAAGACTTCTACCTAGCCTACCTAGACCTCCCTGGACTACTAAGTAAGTTAGATAGCTGGATTAAATGCTAGGAAGAAGGGTTAGATAATTATAATGATCTAGACAATAATAAGGAACTCGGACAACGCCTAAGGGCAGGCTTTTTTAAGAGGGGGGGGTAATGTGACGGTGCTAGTGCGCGTCACCTGCTACATTTAACCAATTAGGATTTTCCATACCCGGTATAGAAAATCGCTATTAGCTCGCTTACCACTAGCGCCTTGGCGGCCCTCGCGATATGTCTACCTACTGCCCCTAAATGATTCTTCTTTTTCTCCTTAGCTTAGTATCTTTACTAGATAGCAATCCACAAGCTTTGGTTTAGAGGCATTTGTATAAGCCGTTATACGTACGTTATTCTTAGCAACCTTTAAGGTCTCTTAAACTCCCTACTATTATACGGTCTCTTTATTATATTTACTAAAAGCTTACAGAGAGGCTTCCTACTTAAAAGCTTCTTAATTTAGCTCTTTCTTTTTACCTCTAAGCATATAGAGCAAGTCATCTACTTTGTATTAATATTAACTGCCTTATATCTATAATATATCGCTAGGTCCACTATATTTAATCTATAGAAACCTACACACGATTACTTTAAGGTATTTAGGTAGAGAGCTTAAGTAGAGAGTTTATAAGTCATTTAAGGAACTTCTTATAGCCACTTTATCTCGGCCAGCCGTTGATAGCGTAGGAAGATAGCTTATAGTAATTAGTAATAATTATATTAAGGAGGAAATAGAGTAGAGGCTTTTAAGTCTTATAGTAATATTAGAGGGAGCTATAATAAGATCTTATCTAATTAGTAGTATTAACGCCTTTTATATAGTAATTATAGAGGTTAATAAATAGCGGAATCTATAACTCCTTAACTATATTGCTGCTAAAGATCTTCTAAGTTATTATAGTATTAGTAGAGGTCTTTATAGGGCATTATCGTCGCCGTTTAATTAAGATCCTATAATAGATGACGTTAGATACTATTTTTAGTAGCAAAGCCTTATCTTAAGTCTTACTTACTATTAAGGACTATACTTATAAATAGCACTATATTTAAATATTTTTAGGCAAATTAAGTAACTGTAAAGTCTTTAAAAAGCTCTCTATATAAGGAACCCTATAGTATTTATTACGGCGCCAGTAGAAACTAGTAGATTGTAGCTAGTAGATATTAGTAGATTGTAGCAGATAATCGTAGACAGTTTTAGATAGTTTTAGACAATTACTGTTATGTAACTAGAGGATTATATATAACATTAAGCGGCGCTACCTTTTGTCCCCTTTCCTTTCTCTAGCTTTAGATCCTTATTTATAAACAATCTAATTATATAGGCTTGTGTCCCTCTTATTATACTTATGCCTTAATTAACTAAGTTGCTAATATTATTTAAAGCTTATCTACTCTTCTTCCTAAGAAGGAACTTAAATATATTTATAAGACTATAAATAAAAATAGGATATAGAATTAGACCTAAAGAACGGACTAGAACTAGAAAGAATAGAAGAAAAAATAGGACCTATAGAATAAGTATAGACTAGGACCCCTGTGGAAACCTACTAGAAATTACTTAATATACCTACTACTAAGCTAAGAAATATAGTAGCCGTTAAAGCAGCTATAGAACCCTTAAATACCTCTAATAGTAAAATAGTAACTAACCTAAACTCCTAGGGGGAGCTTACAGCAGCTAATGCTAAAATTAAATAACTTTAAGAGTTACTTAAAGCTAGAGAACCCCTTATACCTAGTAATAAGTTATTAAACACTTAGAGACTTACTATAGTCCTTAAGGCCCTAGCCTAACGTATAGTATTAATATTATTATAGTCCGCGAAGATTGTAGACCCCCTATTACTTATAGATAGAACTAACCCTATATTTAATAATTAGAAGCTTTAATTATAGGACAAGCTTAAAGTTAATGCGGATTACTTCCCTACTACTTAAGCTAAAATGGCTTACGTCTTTAGCCGCACCGGTAAAGATATATAGATATACTTACGTCCGTAATACGTATAGGACTTAATAGATCCCTTCCTCTCTAGAGAAAAAATAATTATTTACCTATCTTCTATTTATAAGGACCCCTTTAAAGTATAGAACGCCCGGCTTAATTATAAAAGCCTAAATATAAAAATAATAGAGACCTTCTTAGCTTTTTAGACCCGCTTTCTATACCTAGCTAGTTAGGCCTAAATTCCCTAAGAAGATCTAATGCTAGACCTATTTAATAAGCTTATCCTAGACTTACAGCGAGCTATACTGCTAGTTTATACTACTATATAGACGCTAAAGGAACTTATAAATTAGTGCTTAGCCATTAACTAAGGCCTCTATTAAATTAAGGTATACGCTAAACGGTATAAAGCTAGAAACCCTTTAAATTAGACTATAAGTAATATATAAACGGCCCGTAGTGCCCTAGTATAATTAGTAACTCCTATACCACTAGCTATATAGCCCGCCGCTAATTTAGTAACTAGCTATGCGGCTAGTCCTACTATAGGTTTAATAAATGCTCGGCCTATATACAGCAACCCCTATATATAGGCCCTTAGTAATTAAGGCGCTTACTTTCTTTATAGTTAAAAAGGCTATTATATAAAGAATTACCTAATAAATATAAAAGCGGATAAGGGTTTGTTAATTTAGGAGGATAGTAAAAAGTTAGAAAAAGAGGAACTTTAGAGGAAGACTCCTTTTTAGGGTTAAAAGGGATTAATATGTTATATATTAATCTAGGTTAGCTAGTTAGTAGAAAAGGCTGCACTATCCCTTATATATTATTCCGTAATAAATATTAAGTTTTAACCTCTACTTTAGCTAACTTTAAAGTAAATGCCTTTACCTTAATAGACACCTAGTATGCTATAAAGCTAGCTAACTTCTTAAATGCACCTATTAAAGAACTGCCTAAACTAATTCCTATTTATAGGTATAATAGATAAATAGGGCTACCTATTATAACTATTTTATAGATTTACTTCCGTATTAACGGATAAAGGTAGTATAATATCCCCTTTCTTATTACGGATCTAGGAAGCTATAATATAATCTTAAAGAGGAAATAACTAGCCTATTTAGGCTTATAGCTTAACGTATAAAGTAGACGGCTTATCTAGCTAAAAACCCTACCTCTAACCCCTTCCTTTATAAAAGAAATTAGTATTATAATAGAAAATCTTATACGGCCCTAGATTAATACTATTTACTAGGCTTTTAAAAAGGATATATAGCTTAATTCGCAATAGATCCGTATATTACGCCGCCCCTAGACTACCTATATTACGCTACCCGTATTAAAGACTTAGGAAGTCGGTAGTAACCTAGCTAAGTCCCCTATAGAGAACTTAGGCCCTATGCAGCTATAAAGGAAGGCTAGGAATATTAGATAATATATTAAACTAATAGACTAAGAGGATAACTTACGGAAAATAAAATGTAAGCTAAGAAAGACTATAAACCCTATACCGTAAAATGCGACTTAATAAATATTTATAAAGAAGCCTGCAGACCTTCTACCAGTTAATATCTACTATATTAGCGCTATGAGATTCTACTAAAACCTAGTTTAGCCTAATACTATTGCCTTTACGACTAGCTTATATAAAATCAATTAAATAATTAAAGAGAAAGAAACTATAGCTAAAGAGAAAGGCAAGCTTATAGATAAGGAGCTAGTAGAATAAAAACCGCCTCATTAATACTAGAAATTTAAAGATACCTTCTTTAAAGCAGCGTTTAATATACTTCCGCCTTACCGACCGTATAACTATAAGATTAAGATTAAGCTAGATAAGGAAAATAACCTTAGCTATAGCCCCCTCCGTTAATAATCTACTACTAAATTATAGGCCATAAAGTAGTATCTTATTAATAACCTGGATAAGGGCTTTATTGAGCCTAGTTAAGCCCATTTTAACTTACCTATTTTTATTACTAAGAAGCTAAATAGAGGACTTTGTTTCTATACTAACTACTATAAGCTAAATAATATAACCCTTAAAGACCGCTACCTACTGCCTTTACTTAATAAGACTTTAGCTTAAATAAGTAGAGCTAAGATCTTTATAAAGCTTAATATCTATTAAGCTTTTTACTAAATTAGAATAGACCCTAAATTAGAAGACCTTATTATATTTTAGACCTATTACGGAATGTATAAATATAAAGTACTACCTTTTAAACTAACTAACGGACCGGCTACGTATTAGCGATATATAAATAATATACTCTTTAACTACCTTAATAACTTCTATATAGCCTACCTAGATAATATTATAATTTACTCTAAGAATAAGTTAGAATATAAGGAGCACGTCTATAAGGTTTTATAACGGCTCCATAAAGCTAGCCTTTAGGCTAATATTAAAAAGTTAGAATTTAGTATTAAGCGTATAAAGTACTTAGGGTTTATTATTAATATAAATGGAATTAAGGCAAACCTAAAAAAGACGGCCATAATTAACTAATAGGAACCCTTACTGTCATAGGAGTCACCTATATATGTTCGTCCCGTAACACCTACGCACGTCCTATAACTACCCCTATTTCTTTAACCACGTTAACTAGACCTATTCTGTTCCTACATTAAATGTCTTTATATTAACTACGTATAGTTACGTATACATAGCCTTCTTTAATTACTACCCCGTTTAGTATATTGTATTCTAGCTTATTCCCATTTCCGTAACACTTATAGACCGTAAAGGAGGTATAGTTATTTTTAGGTTTTTATAACTTCTATTAACGCTTTATAAAGAACTATAGTAGGATTACTTAACTTCTTACTTACCTTACTAGAAAGGACCGGCCCTTTTATTTTAACGCCGTATATAAGCAGGCTTTTACTAGGCTTAAAAAGCGGCTAGTCTCTACTCCTTTACTCGCTTATTTTTACCTAAAATGGCCTTTAATGCTAAAAACTAATGCCTTAAATAGTGTAATAGCTAGTATTTACTCCCAGAAGCAGCTAGATAAAGAATAGCATCCCATTACCTACTACTTAAAAACTATAGTAGATACTAAGCTAAACTATCTAATCTATAATAAAGAAATGCTAGCTATTATCTCTAGCTTTTAGTACTGGCAAATATAGCTAGAAGGAGCCCCTAAGCCTATTTAGGTAGTTTTAGATTATAAGGCCTTAGAATATTTTATAATAATAAAGGCCTTTATAGCCTAGTAAGTATACTAGGCGGAGGTCCTATCCTAGTTTAACTTCCTAATTATATATAGGCTAGGCGCTACTAACTGCGTAGACGCTTTTATAAGACGTAAATAGGACCTAGATAACCAGGCAGCGGTAAAGATTTTATTACGGACTTAGGTGCTACTACAACTAAAATACCTTAACCTTTAAATATAGGCAGTGTAACGGCGCTATCGCACATTACCTGCTAAATTCTGCCATATTCTGCCGACCTGCGATTAACCCGCCTAAAGCTAGCGCCTTGGCGGCTCACCCTATATATTTGTTTACATCGGTCCTAGCAACCCCTTTTCCTTCTCTTTAGCTTAGTATCTTTGTAATACAGTATTTGTTTAAGCTTCGGTTTAAAGGCATTTATTTAAGCCGTGACATTATACTAAGCTCTCCCTACCTTACCTGGGAAGGCCTTAATAATATCCCACCCTAAAGAAACTTTATCTGCAACAACGCATTAACGCGCTATACTTAGACAATAAAACAACTCTACATTACCTAGGAAGGCCTAGATAATATCCTACCTTATAAGCTAGATAGGACTAGACCTATACCCCTAAAATTAAAACTAAAGCGTATAATACTGACGAACCTTAGGAAGCTAATGATAGTACCTAAAGTAAGCTTATTTAAGAGAGCTACCTCTACCTAAGAGGAACCTGAGATCTAATTAGGATTAGAAATTAAAGATAATAATAATGTTATAGACGTACGCGAGCAGATTCGTGCCCTCGCAGCTAGCTAGGAAGCCAATCATCTTAAAGCAAGAAATATACAAGAGACCCTATAAGAGATCCTAAAAAGCCTTACGGCCCTATAAAATAGCCCAGCTTCCCCTTCTTAAAGCCCTAGCCGACCTATTTACTCCACTAAATATAATATACTAGGGAGTACGGATATAATAATAAAGCAATTAAAGTCCGTTAAGCTCCTTAACCCCCTACCACTATCTAATAGGATAGACCCTACCTTTAAGAATTAGAGGATTTAAGTATAAGGAAAGCTCTACGTTAACCACAACTATTTCCTTTCTAAAGAAGCCAAAATGCTCTACCTCTTTAGTTAAACTACTAGGGACGCCTAACGGCACCTTTAAGCTAAGTTTAAGGACAACTCCTTTATCTAATTTATATTAGTTAATAAGATAATACAGCACCTAGTGGCTATCTATATTAACCCAAACAAAGTACGGAATGCCCATTATAACTATAATCGCCTAATAATAAAACTAAACTAACTCTTTACCGAATTCTAGATTTAATTCCTACACCTTATAGAAGAAGGCTAGGTCCCCCTTAAGAACTACCAATTAGACCTATATAATAAGCTAACAATCCGGGTATAAGAAAAGATCGCTATAACCTTAAATAACTTACCAACCCACAAAAGACTCGCAGCTTGTTGCCTATTATTAGACTTAAAACTAAAGCAGATTAACGCCTACCCTAATTAGTAAAAGCGACTCCGTAATAATTAGAACTCACTAGCTATACTTATAAAAGCTAGAGTAGGAAAATAAGTTATAACTACTCTTTTACTAAAGGCGGTTATAACTATACACTAATAAGCCTCGCCTAACTAGTTACGTACCATACTATTGACTAGTATTCGCCGTAATACTCTAATTAACCCTGCCTCGGCTACGTGCTTTAACTGTATTAAATAGGGTTACTTTATCTTATCCTACCTAGAGCTAAAAGATATAGGCAATATTAAGGAAATAGAGGAAGGAGAAATGTTAAATAAGTTAGGAAAAGAGGAACCCTAGGGAAAGACTCCCCCCTAGGGTACCCTATTAATCTTAAAGAGATTAATCTTAGTTAGTTAATAGGTAGAAAGCATTTTATGTTTCTATATATAGTATCTTAAAATGGATATAGAGTTAATATAACCGCCCTTATTAACACTAGAGTAAATAGCTTCGCCTTTATAAATACTGCCTATATAAATAATATTGCTAAGTTTCTAAATACAGAAGCCATCTAACTAGAGAAGCCTGTCTAGGTAAAAGGCTATAACAGCCAAGCCGGTCGGCCTGTTACCCATATCTTAAAATTGCATATTACTCTTAACGGATAATATTAATATAGCATCCCCTTTTATATCCTAGACCTAAGGTCTTATAATATAATCCTTAGATGAAAATAGATATCCTATTTTAATATCTAGTTAAACATATAATAAAGACAGTTTATCTAGCCGGAAGATAGACCGAGGTTACCCTCCTTTATTAGGGAGATCTAAACTAACCGTAAGACACTAGCCGTAAGGGCTAACCCTACCTACTAGTAGGATATCTGGGCCTGTGACCTAGCCTTTACCTAAGAAGACGCCCGCTGCGAAGCTAGAAAGAACTCCGTACTAATAAAAATACTCTCCCAAAGCGCTATATTTAAAGAGGACTCTACGTATAAAAGCGGGATAGATAGTAATATAGACGATATCTAAATTGCATAGATCTAACCAATATAGAAAAGAATATATTAATAGGATATAAGGGATAACCTTTAAAAGATATAATAGGAGCTAAAAGGGGTAACGATAACGCTAGTACCCTAGAAGTCCCTAAAGTTATATACGCCCCTATTATTAGGCAACCCCCCTACCGTAAATATTACCGTAATTAGCGCTATAGCGTTCCACTTTAATATATACTAGAAGGATAATAAGGTCTTTATAACGAGCCTATATAAGATTAACTAAATTATTAATAATAGAGAGGAAAGGCCAGCTAAGGAAACTAATAAAGAACTAGTTAAACGCCTTCTTTCTACTATTTATACAAACTATAAGGATGCATTCTCAAAGGCGGCCTTAGATAAGTTACCCCCCTACCAGATATATAATTATAAGATTCAATTAGAAGCCAATAACTCGCTAGGCTATAGCCCCCTCTACTATTAATTAATGGATAAGCTAAAAGTAATAAAGTAGTACTTAATTAATAACCTAGATAAAGGGTTTATTAAGCTAAGTTAAGCCCCTTTTACTTCCCCTATCCTATTCGTAAAAAAGCCTAATAGAGGCCTTTATTTTTATATTAACTATTAGAAGCTAAACGCTATTACTTAAAAAAACTAGTATCCTATTCCTTTAATTAACAAGACCTTTATACGTTTAAGCTAGGCAAAGATCTTTACTAAACTTAATATCCGCTAAGCTTTCTACTAAATTAGGATAGACCCTATATCTAAAGATTTAATAACATTCCGTACCTATTATAGTTCCTATAAATATAAAGTTTTTCCTTTTAGACTAATAAACGGACTAGCTACGTATCAAAGGTATATAAATAACGTTCTTTTTAATTACCTTAACGAATTCTGCACGGTATACCTAGACAACATTCTTATATACTTAGATAATAAACTTAAGCATTAAGTTTATATTAAGAAGGTCCTAGAGAGACTACGGAACGTAGGCTTATAAGTTAATATTAAAAAATATAAGTTTAGGGTAAAACGTATAAAATACCTTAGGTTTATTATAACTACGGAAGGAATTAAGGTTAACCCTAAGAAGGTAAAGGCAATCCGTAACTAGAAGCCCCCTTATATAGTAAAAGGAATCTAGTCCTTCCTTAGCTTCTATAACTTCTACTACTAGTTTATCTATAACTATAGAATTGTGGTAAAACCTCTTATATAACTAACTAGGAAGGATACGCCTTTTATCTTTAATAATAGCTATATAAAAGCCTTTAAAGAGATAAAGGATCGGCTTATCTCTTTTTTAGTCCTTTATTACTATAACCTAGACCTTAAATTAATGCTAAAAACGGACGCCTCTAATAAGGTTATAGCGGGAATCCTATTACAGTTATATCTAGACGGCGAATAGTACCCTATAGCTTTTTTCTTAAAGATAATAAACCTGGCTAAGTATAACTATAAAGTATATATTAAAAAAATACTAGCTATTATTTAATTACTCTCCTAATAGCGTACAGAGCTTAAAGATACGAATTCCCGGATTAAGATATATATAGATCACAAAGCCCTAGAGTACTTTATAACTATAAAGCAGCTTACTAGATAATAGGCCTAGTAGGCTAAAATACTCTCCTAATTCTTCTTTACGATTATATATTATTCTAGTAAGTAAAACTTTAAGGCTAATACCCTAACCTAAAGAGAATAAGACGTAGGACCCTAGGATAAGCTAAAGACCTAATATTGGACGCGCGCCCTCCTCTATCTAGAACAGCTTGACCTACGGATCCTTAAGAAGCTAGACTCCTAGTAAAATAAGCTAGCACTAATAGAGGAGTCCTTAGATAAGCTAATAGGGCTAATTAACCGCCTTCTAACTATAAACCGTACGGCTAACGCCCTAAGGGCCCTCCGCGAACAAGCCGCGAAAGGAAACCCCAATTTTAAGACAGAGGAAGGATTGCTCCTATACTAGGAGCGGCTTATAGTCCCTAACGTTAATAATCTACGGACTAAACTAATCCGCGAAGCTTATTGCTAAGTCTCTATAGTATACCCTAGTAAGAATAAGACCTGTAAAATTATTAACTACCGCTATTACTAGCCAAGAATAGTTATAGATATTAATTAATATATACGGAACTGCAAAAACTGCCGGAGAGCTATAATCCCACGGGATAAGACCCTAGGACTACTTAAGCTACTCCTAATACCAGAGCGCCCTTAGTAGTATATCTTTATAGACTTCTATAAACTACCTAGGGACCGTAATAGATATGATATAGTTATAGTTATAGTTAACCGCTTTAGTAAACGCCCGTTCTTAATTCCCTATTATAAAAATATCGATACTAAAGAGGTAGCCTAGCTATTTGTCTATTACGTCTACCAAATCTATAGACTACTAGATACTATTATATCTAATTATAGGCTATAGTTTATATCGGCCTTCTGGAATAAGTTTACCTAAATCCTAGGTATTAAGTTAAAGCTTTCTACGGCTTATTACCTCCAAACAAATAGTTAGACAGAGATTATAAATTAGTACCTAGACTAGAGGCTTAGGCCCTTTATTAACTATTTCTAGGATAACTGGTCTAAACTACTACCCTTAATGGACTACGCGCAAGCAACCTTACCCTATAACTCCATAGGGTTTGCCCCGATTTAGCTAGAAATGGGATATTTACCCCGCATAAGCTTTAACTGGAAAAGGCTAGAAGAACCCTAGACTATATAAGAGAAGCTATCCTATGCCGAGGCCTAATAGTACGCCAAACAATTAAAGGAGGCCTAGACGGTAGCCCGTAAGAACCTAGAAAAAGCTTAGAGGTTAATAGAATAGCAGGCAAACAAACACTATTAAGAGCCCGATTTTACCCCTAGCGATATAGTCTAGGTTATAATAAGAAATTGGAAGACTGAATAACCTAGCCGTAAGCTAGACTACTAGATAGTAGAACCATATGGGGTTTTTAAGAAAATAGGTAAATTATACAAAATAAAGCTCCTAGATTTAATTAGGGTTTACCCTATTTTCTCGCTAGATAAGTTACGGAAAGCTATAAATAACCTATTACCTAAATAAAAGAACGAGCCTCCCCTACCAGTTTAAGTAAACGGTGATAGTAAATAGGAGGTTAATAAAATACTGGCCTATAAGATAGTACGGGGAACGCTAAAATACTATGTCTAATAGAAGGGCTATAATCCTAACCTAACCTAGTACCCTATATAGAACTTTATAGGCTGCCCCTAGAAGCTTAAAAAATTCTATAACTAATACCCTAATATACCTGGACCCCTAAAGTACCTAGACAAATAGATGGAATGCTAGTATAATAAAGACAATAAGTTACCGGAAGAATATAGGGATAAAAACGCCCTAAAGCCCTAATACAGCTGTCTGCCA
>Ga0307515_10010394_pt1 | contig 17836 bp, 1 predicted proteins | sample 17_EM_MG_FD_194513 | JGI IMG/M metagenome (GOLD analysis project Ga0307515, IMG submission 194513) | Populus trichocarpa ectomycorrhiza microbial communities from riparian zone in the Pacific Northwest, United States - 17_EM | ecosystem: Host-associated > Plants > Roots > Unclassified | place... | reverse complement strand
GTAGTAGTTTAGACTAGTTATCCTAGAAATAGTTAATAAAGGGCCTAAGCCTCTAGTCTAGGTACTAATTTATAATCTCTATCTAACCGTCTATCTAGGGGTAATAAGCCGTAGAAAGCTTTAGCTTAATGCCTAGGATCTAAGTAAACTTATTCTAGAAGGCCGATATAAACTATAGCCTATAATTAAATATAATAGTATCTAGTGGTCTATAGATTTGGTAGACGTAATAGATATATAGCTAGGCTGCCTCTTTAGCATTAATATTTTTATAATAGGGAATTAAGAACGGGCGTTTACTAAAGCGGTTGACTATAACTATAACTATATTATATCCGTTACGGTCCCTAAGTAGTTTATAAAAGTCTATAGAGATATACTACTAAGGGCGCTCTAGTATTGGGAGTGGCTTAAGTAGTTCTAGGGTCTTATCCTGTGGGATTATAGCTCTCTAGCAGTCTTCGCAGTTCTATATATATTAATTAATATCCACAACTATTCTTAGCTAGTAGTAGTAGTAGTTAATAATTTTACGGGTCTTGTTCTTGCTAGGGTATACTATAGAGACTTAGCAATAAGCTTCGCGGATTAGTTTAGCCTATAGATATTAACGTTAGGGATTATAAGCCGCTCTTAGTATAGGAGCAATTCTTCCTCCGTTTTAAAATCGGGGTCTCCTTTTACGGCTTATTCGCGGAGGGCCCTTAGGGTATTAGCCGTACGGTTTACAGTTAGGAGGCGGTTAATTAGCCCTATTAGCTTCTCTAAGGACTCCTCTATTAGTACTAGCTCGTTTTACTAAGAGTCTAGCTCCTTAAGGATCTATAGGTTAAGCTGTTTTAGATAGAGGAGGGTACGCATCCGATATTGGGTCTTTAGCTTATCCTAGGGTCCTATGTCTTATTCTCTTTAGGTTAGGGTATTAGCCTTAAAGTTTTGCTTGCTAAAATAATATATAATCGTAAAGAAGAATTAGGAGAGTATTTTAGCCTAATAGGCTTATTATTTAGTAAGCTGCTTTATAGTTATAAAGTACTCTAGGGCTTTATAATCTATATATATCTTAATCCGGGAGTTTGTACCTTTAAGCTCTACGCGCCATTAGGAGAGTAATTAAATAATAGCTAGCATTTCTTTATTATATACTTTATAGTTACACTTAGCTAGGTCTATTGTCTTTAAGAAAAAAGCTATAGGGTACTATTTGCCGTCTAGATATAACTGTAATAGGATTCCTACTATAACCTTATTAGAGGCGTCCGTTTCTAGCATTAATTTAAGGTCTAGGTTATAGTAATAAAGGATTAGGGAAAAGATAAGCCGATCCTTTATTTCTTTAAAGGCTTTTATATAACTATTATTAAAGATAAAAGGCATGTCCTTCCTAGTTAGTTGTATAAGAGGTTTTACTATAATTCCGTAGTTATGGATAAACTATTAATAGAAGTTATAAAAGCTAAGGAAGGATTGGATTCCTTTTACTATATAAGGGGGCTTCTAGTTACGGATTACCTCTACCTTCTTAGGGTTAACCTTAATTCCTTCCGTAGTTATAATAAACCTAAGGTATTTTATACGTTTTACCCTAAACTCGCATTTCTTAATATTAACTTATAAGCCCGCGTTTTGTAGTCTTTTTAGGACCTTCTTAATATAAACTTAATGCTTAAGTTCATTGTCCAAGTATATAAGGATGTTATCTAGGTATACCGTGCAGAATTTATTAAGGTAATTAAAAAGAACGTTATTTATATACCTTTAGTACGTAGCCGGTCCGTTTATTAGTCTAAAAGGAAGAACTTTATATTTATAGGAACTATAATAGGTATAGAATGTTGTTAAATCTTTAGATGCAGGGTTTATTCTAATTTGGTAAAAAGCTTGGCGGATATTAAGTTTAGTAAAGATCTTTGCCTAGCTTAAATGTGTAAGGGTCTTGTTAATTAAAGGAATAGGATACTAGTCCTTTTAAGTAATAGCGTTTAGCTTTTAATAGTTAATATAAAAATAAAGGCCTCTATTAGGCTTTTTTATAAATAAAATAGGGGAAGTAAAAGGGGCTTAACTTAGCTTAATAAACCCTTTATCTAGGTTATTAATTAAGTACTACTTTATTACTTTTAGCTTATCTATTAATTATTAGTAAAGGGGGCTATAGCCTAGCAAGCTATTAGCTTTTAATTAAATCTTATAATTATATATTTGGTAAAAGGGTAACTTATCTAAGGCCGATTTTAAGAATATATCCTTATAATCTATATAAATAGTAAAAAGAAGGCGTTTAACTAGTTCCTCATTGGTTTCCTTAGCCGGCTTTCCCTCCCTATTATTAATAATTTAGTTAATCTTATATAGGCTCGTTATAAAGACCTTATTATCCTTCTGGTATATATTAAAGTAGAACGCTATAGCGCTAATCTTAGCGATATTTATTATAGAGGGGTTATATAATAATAGGGGTATATATAACGTTAGGGGCTTTTAAAGTACTAGCGTTATTATTACTCCTTTTAGCTTCTATTACATCTTTTAAAGGTTATCCCTTATATCCTATTAATACGTTCTTTTCTATACTGGTTAAATCTACGCGATTTAAATATTATCTATATTACTCTCTATCCCACTTTTATATATAAAGTCCTCTTTAAATATAGCGCTTTAGGAGAGTATCTTTATTAGTATAAAGTTTTTTCTAGCTTTATAGTGGGCGTCTTCTTAAGTAAAGGCTAGGTTATAAGCCCGGATATTTTACTAGTAGGTAAAATTAGCCTTTACGGCTAGTATTTTATAATTAGTTTAAATTTCCTTAATAAATAAGGGTAGTTTCGGTCTATCCTCTAGCTAAATAAATTATCTTTATTATATATTTAGCCAAATGTTAAAATAGGATATTTATTTTCAGCTAAGGATTATATTATAGGACCCTAGGTCTAGAATACAGAAAGAGATACTATATTAGTATTATCCGTTAAAAGTAATATATAACTTTAAGACGTAGATAACCGGCTAACCGGCTTAGCTATTATAGCCTTTTACCTAAATAGGCTTCTCTAATTGGGTAGCTTTTATATTTAGAAATTTAGCAATATTATTTACATAGGCAGTATTTATAAAAGCAAAGCTATTTACTTTATATCTATTTTAAAATACTATATATAGAATGGTAAAATGCTTTCTACCTATTAAATAAATAAAATTAATCTCTTTAAGATTAATAGGGTACCCTAGGGAGGAGTCTTTCCCTAGGGTTCTTTTTTTCCTAACTTATCGGACGTTTCTCCTTCCTCTATCTCCTTAATATTGCCTATATCCTTTAGCTCTAGGCATAATAAGGTAAAGTAACCCTTTTTATTATAGTTATAGCATATAGCTAAGGTAGGGTTAATTAGGGTATTATAATAAGTACTAGTTAATAGTATAGTACGTAGTTAGTTAAGTAAGGCTTACTAGTGCGTGGGTATAACCGCTTTTAGTATAAGATCTATTATAGCTTATCTTCCTACTCTAGTTTCTATAGGTATAGTTAATAAGTTTTAACTACTATAAGCCCTTTTATAACGGAATCCCCCGAGAGGTATATATCTGATAAGATAGTAGGAGGTTTTATCTATATCCCATCTATGTTCTAGAAGACATAGTTAGACAGGTTAGGGGCGAAAGGTTTTACTAGCGTCTTAGAAGAAATATATAGGAAGCTGGTTCCCCTCTAGAGAAGAACTAGCGATTAGTCTCTAAATAGAAGTGGTTAAAAGCATTTGTCCTTTAATACGTGAAACTTATTTTACCTTTAACTTACCTTTAACTTACCTTCTACTTACCAGTAACACTATTAATTAGATAATTATATATTCCGGTTAGGCTAGCCTCTTATAATTCTAATCGCTTATAATCCGTTAGGAATATACGGCTATTAATTAACAATAACGGACTATACTCCTATACCCTATAAAGCAACGCCCTTACCATAAGAGGCTTAAAGAGTCTCCCTAGAGGAGCGCATTCCCTCTTCCTATAAAGAAGCTACGGCTAGTCCGTCTAACCTTGCAAGACCCTTAAAAACAATTACCACTAGGGAGTTATTAGAGCGGTCGCTATACGAGACCCTATAAAAAATAAAGAAGTTAGAGATATAATTAAGATAAGTATATTAAGACTACTAAGAATAATTATAAGGATAATTAGGGGAAGTATAGATACCCCAGACACAAAGCGGACTTAAAGGGGTAACGCTATACTATACTATAACGTTAAAAAAACCTAAATTCCGCATAAAGGAACTTAATAAGTACTATAGTAATAGTCTTTGGAACTATAATCGTTTTATCTAATAATATAAAACTAAGTTTCGGCTAGATCTGAAACGTTACTTTAATAAGTATAATTAGACACTAATTGCTTCTACCTTCCTGTGTAGCACCGTTAAGAGTTTATAGATATGCTACGAGAAGAAACTTACTATACCCCTTAAATTTAGTAAACTTAGGACCTAGTTGGTTGATTAGGTTTAAGACCCTACTAATTAAGGAATAGACTATAACTAGCGATACTACAACGCCAAATAGCGGGATGGTTAGACTATAGTCCAGTTCGTAAACTACTTAGAAGAACTAGAAGATAATATACCCTACTTAGATCTATAGGATAACGCTATATAACTTTACCAGCTACTCGCTAAGCTATAACCTAAGATTCAACAGGCTATATAAGAGAAGGGCGAAATTCCTACCTCTTAAGAAAAGCTTATCTCTAAAGCTACTTGGATTAAGAGTGCTAAAAGAGACTATTTAGGCAAGTAAAAGGAATAAGACGCCAATGATAAAGAGCGTAGGACTAGACCTAGCTTTAATAACAGGGGTAGATTCTAACCTAACCGCTTTATAGAAGGATAACATAAGTAGGCCTTATAGCCCTAGAGCAACGCTAGTTAACCCTAAAATAATAATAGGCAAAGACCTAATCCGTAGGAGGGGAACCGGGAGACACATACTTATTATAACTACGGCAAGAAGGGCTATATAAGCCGCTTCTACTAGTAAAAAAAGTAAAAGTTAGCCTAATTAAGAAAAGAGATAGCCTAGTAGATCTTTACTCCCTTACACTAGGCTAGTAAGAGAAGGAGGGAGTAAACTACCATATAGTTATTCCTGTCTCTATTTAAGTTAATAATAAATAGGTAGCGCGAGACTGCCTTATAGATAGCAGCGTGAGTATAGGGTTTATTTCTTAATTACTAGTAAAAGAATTAAATTTAGACCTTAGCGGCTTATAGGTGCGCACTATTTAAAGCATTAGAGGCTACTAGATTCTATATTATAGGGAATAAGCTTTTTCCGTAGCTAGCTAGGACCGCGATAGTCTATAGGACACGCAGGAAATGCGCTTTTATGCTGTAGAAATTAAGGGGTATAACCTTATTTTGGGATACCTATAGCTTCACCAAGTTAATCCGGACATTAATTAGCCTTCGGCCTCGTATTAACATTAGAAGTCTTAACCGCGCATTATAGTTAAAGATTAAGAGACTTTCTTAAACTATATATAAGAAGAAGGGTAGGTATATGCTATATATGCCACTCTTAATACTAAGAATGGGACACGGGATATTTATTTTTAGATGTCCGGCTATATATAGTTAAGGAACTAGAGATTCCATAGAAATATACGGACTTAGAGGATATTTTTAGTAAAGAGGCTGCATAAACCTTACCTAACCCTATATTAGTTAAGTATAAGATAGATATAGGGGATAAACAACCTCCTTTTAAACTACTATATAACCTATTAGAAAATAAGCTAGCGGTACTACGTTAATATATAATAGACAATCTTTAGAGAAGATAGATTTGGCCCTCTATAAGCCTAGTAGGGGTACTAATTATATTTATACCCAAAAAAGACGGGACCCTTTACCTCTATATTAACTATTGGGCACTAAATAAGATTACTATAAAGAATTACTACCTATTACCCTTAATAGGGGAGCTTATTAATAGGCTGTTAGGCGTAAAGATATTTATAAAATTAGATCTAAAAGATATATACCATTAAATCTGGATTAAAGCCAGTAATAAGTAGAAAACGGCGTTCTAAACACAGTACGGCCACTTTAAGTACCTAGTAATACTATTTAGGCTTACTAACGCACTAGTGATATTTTAGGCCTATATTAATAAGGCATTATTAGGCCTATTAGACACAATATATATAGTCTACCTTAATAATATTATAGTCTACTCTAATAACTATAAAGCATATACGTACCATATATAAATAGTACTAGAAAGACTACAGGAATATAAGCTCTATATAAACCTAAAAAAGTATACGTTCTATACTACTAGTATTAATTTTTTAGGCTTTATTATTAGCGTTAACGGAGTATTAATAGAGAAAAGTTAGGTAGACGCTATTAGGGAATAGCCCTACCCTATAACATTTAGAGAAATATAGGTTTTCTTAGGCATGGCGAACTTCTACTAAACGTTTATTATTTACTACTTATAAGTAATACTCCTAATTACTAATCTACTAAAAGGATCTAAGAATGGTAAGAAGTTAGAACCCTTTATATTTAGGGAAGCTACTAAGTAAGCTATAGACTAGTTAAAGGATTTATTTATATTAGCGCCTATCCTAATATACTTCTGCTAGAAGCTATATATATACCTTAAAACGGATATATCCGGCTTTACCCTAAGGGCAATTATATCTTAATTAAAAGACGGAAAATAGCATCCTATAGCGTTTTAGTTAAGGAAAATAACCCCTATAGAGCAGCGTTATATAATATATAACTAGGAGCTACTCGCGATAATTATAGTAATAAAGCACTGGCGATATTATTATATAAGAAGCAATTATCCTATTAAAGTCCTTATAGACTATAATAACCTAAAATACTTTATAACTATAAAGGTATTAAGCGGTTAATAAGCAAGATAGGCAGAGGCACTATTATAGTATGACTTTAAAATTATGTACCGCCTAGGGAAGACAAATCCTGCTAATAGGTTATTAAGACGTCTAAATTACAAGATAGGGAGAATCTAGGACAGTATAGGGGAAATAATTCCTATATTACAAAATTTACTTAAAAAGAAAGAAGACTCTTTCCCTAAAACTATAGAATTTTACAACAAGATAGAGGTCCTAGCGATGCAGCTATAAAGTAATATAATTATAGAGCTGTAGGATATAGTTATAGACTAGGTTATAGACCAAGTAGATATTACAAAGTTAGCGTACCCTAGAATTAGCGAGAATTCTGTAGGAGGTGCTAGAGGTATTACGGCACCTTTAACTTAACGGCGTATTAGCTGCGAGTTTTTGGATCTAAGGGGGATAGGCAAGATACCTATCCGCAGCGTGGCACACGGTATAATGGTAGGAGAATCTACTAGCACTAATAGTTTAAAACGTCTCATGCTACGCCTTAAGTTTATAATAGTGGTAGGCGAAATAGAAGTAAGTAATCTATATAAAACCTTTTTAGATCTTCTTCTTTAAGCTTAATAAAGGGACGCCTTCGCCTCTAGGGAGAGGTAAAAAGATATAGTAGAGACTAACTTAGCCAGAGTTACTAAGAAGCTATAGCAGCAAGACTAAAAGGGTCTATTATACTTTAAGGGTGCTATATATGTCCTAAAGGACTAAACAATTTGAGATAAAATTCTAAAGGTCTTCTATAATAACCCTTTTAGGGGTCACTACAGTACTAATAGAACCCTTAAGGCCGTTTAAAGGAAATACTTTTAGGACAGAATATCTAAAGAGGTTAAGGACTATATATTAAGGTGTAATATATACCAAAGGATATAAATATCCAAGTATTACCTATATAGCGAGTTATTAGTGCTTCCTATTCTATAAGGACCTATATTAAAATTAATAATAGATTTTATTATAGGCTTACCCCCTACTAAGATAAGAACTAGAAAGGTTACTAACGCTATTCTAGTAATCGTTAATAGGTATATAAAGTTTTTAGAATACTTTACTATTATAATAATAATTATAGTAGCAAAACTGGCAGACCTATTTTTAGAATAGTGGCTCTTATTTAGCACACTAAGGGGAATCGTATCTAATAGAGGTACCGTATTTAATAGTGCATTTTAGTCTTTATTCTGTCTCTTATTAAAAATATAGTAAAGGATAAGTACTACCTTCTACCTATAAATAGATGGGTAAATAGAGCGTCTAAATACGTTATTAAAACACTACCTCCGCTGCTATATTAATTATTAACAGGATAATTAGACATTATAGTTAGCTCTAGCGCAGCACATATATAACATAAGCATTTATAGTAGTATAAAAATGACCCCTTATAAAGTATTGTTTGGGGTAAAAGCAAATAACCCCTAAAACGTTAAGGACATTATTCCCAAAAGAGAGGCACTAGCAGCGTCCGAAAGAATTAAGCAAATAAGAATTTGCAGAGAGGAACTTAAAAAGCACTTACTAGACGCCTAGGCTATATAAAAAAGGTACTATAATAAAAAATATATGCCGAAAGAATTTAAGATAGGAGACGAAGTTTTACTATCTATAAAAAATATCCGAATAAAATGCATTAAGAAGAAGCTGGATTACTAGTAGCTTAAACCCTTTAAGATAGTTAAGAAAACTAAAGGAAACTAAGCCTATAAATTAGAATTACCGAAATCTTATCTAATATATCCTATATTTTATATTTCCTTACTAAAGCTATACCGGAGAAGAGATAGTGCGGAACCGCCCCTACCTAATAAAATTAATAGGGAACTGGAATAGAATATAGAAGATATTTTAGACCAAAGATAGCGCTAAAAGAAGTATAAATTTTTAGTTTATTAGGAAGGATACTCCTAGGTGTATAACAGTTAGGAACCTAAGGAGTACCTTTAGCTAGGATACAACACTGCAATTAAAACCTTCCTAAAAACTAAAGGTAAAGACTTAGAAATGGTTCCAGATATGCTATAGGTAAAGTAATAGAGAAGACCCCATAAATTAAAACTATAGGATTAAGTATAGGCATTAAAAATAGAAACGTTTTACTATTATAATAGGGATCCTAAAATCCTATAAGAGGAAGCCTATAAGGATCTATAAGAGAACTACTAGGGATACTGTTTAAAGAAGACGCTATATAAAAAGGAGTAGTAGCACTATAAGAAGTGGCCTTGGGGATTTAGAAAGATCCCCTAGGGATAAAAGGAGAGTATCTAGCCTAGCACCGGAGATACGCAGTAGAGTTAATAGTACGAAGAGGAGCAAAAGGACAGCCTATAAAGAATTAGAAATTTTAAGGAATTATAAGGCACCTATAGAAATACTACCCGTTTATTATATATAGGGATTATAGTAGTATAATACGTTTATATAGATTATTACCGAAGCTTAAAATAAAGGCATCCTTAAAGTATAAAGTTAATTTTTAATAATAGGGCATCCTAGAGGCACCTAAGAGGCACTATATAAAGCTATTCTATAAGAAGAAGGAAAAAGCTAGGTAATAACTTAAACACCAGTAGTAATAATAGGAGCCTCCTTGTCTATCTTAATGTTATTATTAACGGTATTATCGGCTCCTCCATCCCTAGAAGTATTAGCACTTTTACTAATATTCTTCTTAGAACAACAGGTACTGGAAAAACTAGTATAGGTAGGAGACTGGCGAGGAGAATGTTTATCTTAACCTTTATTACTATCCTTAATATCCCTAGGTTCTAAATTGGCGTCTAAGTAGGGATTAGAGAGATATTAGCTAAAGGAGTTAGCATAGTTCCTAAGTAAGTTACTAGAGAAACTTACCTGGCTAGAGTAGCCCGCGTAAAAGTATAAATATTATTATTAATAAGGACGAGCTATTTATATATACGCTCCTAGACACTATATATCTAAGAACGTTATATCTCTATAGTAGTGGAAACCCTTATAGAATTAAAGAGTCTATAAGTAAGGGAAGACACCTTCTATCCCCGCCTATTACTATTAGGATATTAGCGGAAATCTTAGATGGCGCGTTAGAGTCTATAAGTCTTATATATATAAACAGCGGGGATTTAGTATAATTAGCGAAATCTAGAATAGGACGGAATAGGAAATACTAGGACGTAAGTCTTTCTCCTACTACGACAATAAGAGTACTTAGATTTGTTTTTACTAGAGTAAGGCATCTTATAAACGTAGGAAGGATTCTACGTAAGAGTATAAATGTAGCAATAATAGTATTTTAGGGAAACTGCTATAGGAGCAACAGACGCTGTCTAGGGCGTTACTAAGATATTAACAATACTGCTGCCGGTCTAGGGACGCGCAGAAGAACCACGAGCTATTATAAGAGAATACTCTAAGAAGTTAGCATCGTTATAAGAGATAAGGTAGGGATCCTATTACTTATAAACGCGTTAAGAAAAGATAATAAGGTAGTAATAGAAGTATAGCTAGAGATATAGAAGCTAAAAGGCAAGATATAATAAAAACAGCCTATTTAAGAACGAGACGAATAGTGTTGTTAATGGAAGGATAAGGGAGAGACAACAACTTATAAATAGAAAGAAATTAAAATAAAAGACGTTATTATTAAGGCCTATTTAAGTAAATAGAAATAGTAGTTAGTTAACGCGTTGTACCGGACAACCTTTAAATCCATTTATAACAAATTCCTAAAATTAAAGAGGTAAATCCCACCAAATTTTTATTACTATTATTAAAATCCTATTATAAAAACACTATAAGGAGCTAGGGTAGGAGAAGAGTAGAGGAATAAAAGATAAAGTAAAGTTCCGCGCTAGTAAAGAGTTAGCAATAAGTCATATTATAAAGTACCTTTCCACTAAGGGTTTCCCTAGTGGTTTTAGCTAGAACTTTATAAAAGCTTAATAGAGGCGAAGTCTTAGAGAACTAAAACCCTAAAAGGGGAGGCAATTATAATGGAATCCCCTAAGAGGTATATATCTAATAAGACGGTAGGAGGTTTTATTTATGTCCTATCTATGTTCCAGAAGATATAGTTAGATAGGTTAGGGGCGAAAGGTTTTACTAGCGTCTTGAAAGAAATATATAGGAAGCTAGTTCCCCTCTAGAGAAGAACTAGCGATTAGTCTCTGAATAAAAGTGATTAGAAGCATTTATCCTTTAATACATAAAACTTATTCTACCTTTAACTTACCTTTAACTTACCTTCTACTTACCGGTGACACTGTTAATTAGATAATTATACGTTCCGGTTAAGCTGGCCTCTTATACCTTTTTTATTAATTAAAATAGGTATTAATTTACTTTAGTTCTAAGTTAAGTAATAGGTATTAGACTATAAATTTTTAATAGGTTAGTAAGTTGTCTAAGTCTACTACAATCTTCTCTTATAGTTAAACTATTAGCTTATTATATAGGTCTAAATAGTAATTTTTAAGTGGAACCTAGCCTTTACTTACTAGGTATAAGAATTAAATTTAAAACTTAGTAAAGAATTAGTTTAACTTTATTATTAAGCTATTATAGTTATAACGTACGTTTTATGCTTTATTTGGGTTTATATATATAGCGGCTAAATACTATAGTATATTACAGATATAAAGCGGATAGGGAAGTCGTCCTTAAATTTAGCTTAAAGGTAATATTAGGCATCTCCTATAGTTTAACTAAAGAGGTAAAGCATCTTAGCTTCTTTAGAGAGAAAGTAGTTATAGTTAACGCGGAGTTTTCCTTATACTTAAATTCTTTAATTTTTAAAAGTAGGGCCTATCCTATTAGATAGGGGTTAAAGGTTAAAAAGCTTAACACATTTTAATTACTTTATTATTATATCTATACTCCCTAGTATATTATATTTAGTAGAGTAAATAGGTTAGCTAGGGCTTTAGGAAGGGAAAGCTAGGCTATTTTATAAGGCTATAAGGCTTTCTAAAATCTCTTATAGAGTCTCTTATATATTTCTTACTTTAAGATAATTAGCTTTTTAGCTAGCTATAAGGGCGTAAATCTGCTTATATACGTCTATAATAATAATATTATCTTTAATTTCTAATCCTAATTAGATCTCGGGTTCCTCTTAGGTAAAGATAGCTCTCTTAAATAAGCTTACTTTAGGTGCCATTATTAGCTTCTTAGAGTTTGTTAGTATTATACGCTTTAGTTTTAATTTTAGGGGTATAGGTCTAGTCCTATTTAGCTTATAAGGTGGGATATTATCTAGGCCTTCCTAGGTAGTATAGAGTTGTTTTAGTATCTAAGTATAGCGCGTTAACGCGTTATTATAGATAAAGTTTCTTTTAGGGTGGGATATTATTAAGGCCTTCCTAGGTAGTATAGGGTGAGCTTAGTATAATATTACGGCTTATATAAATGCCTTTAAACTAAAGCTTATAGAATGCTATATTATAAAGATACTAAGCTAAGGATAAGGGAAAGGAGGTTGCTAGGACTAATGTAAATAAATATATAGGATAAGCCGCTAAGGCGCTAGCTCTGGGCAAGCTAATTATAGGTCAGCAGAATATAGCAGAATTTAGCAGGTAACGTACGGTAGCGCCGTTACACCTTTCTTAATAGTAGTGCTATCTTTGGCCGGAGGAGTTACTCTATCTCCCTTTAACTAGTATAGTATATTTAAGAATATAGGATATATAAATAAGAAGGGCTTGGAATTTTTAGATAGTTTACCTTTATTACATACTAGTAAGGTATAAGTAATTAATCTCTAAGTAAACTTTTATATTAAATTAAACTAAAAAGCAGTTAAGGAATTAATTGGCCTATTAATTTAACTATTCCTAAGGTTATAAGTTACTATATATTATATATTTGTTCTATTTATTGCCCGATTTAGTCCCTTTAGTAAGTCTATACAGGCTTCTACCTTCTATTTATAGGAAAAATCCCTATAGGGGAAAAACCTAGGTATATCCTTTTAGCTAGTCTTATGCGCTCCGCCTACGCCTAGCCTATTTACCTTTATTATATATCTACCTTTTATACTATACTTTTAAGGTATCTTAGAAGGTCTAGGGGGTAGTAAAAGGGTCTAATAGGTCGCCTATAAGCTACCTTTAGCTTAGTAGGGAGGTTTAGTTCCTAAGTATTATGGACCTTAAATCGGCAGTAGTACGACTACTAAGAAGAGATATATATAGGTTAGTTAAGATAGTATAGGAGGCGCTAGAACCGATCGAGCTATAGGATAAAAGGTAGCCAAGTTATATGGCTAGTTACGCTATAAGTTTAGAATATAGGAATATAGGAACGTAAGAACGTAACGTATTAACGTACTAATATACTAATATACTAATATACTTAGTACATTTCTTAGGCGCAGTATTATATATTTAAAGGACTATAGTCCCTACCTAGATAGTTCTTTTCTTTATAGTAAATCTTAGAATATAATTAGAGTTAATCTATTAGGTAACCACTCTACTAGTTATATTTATGTTGTTAACTATTCTATACCTATATTCCTAGCCCATTAGTAAGTCTACCGTAGTATTTCCTATAAGGCTTTATTATACATTTACTACTAAGGTTACGGTAAAGGAAGTTAAATAATATAATACTAAAAGCACTAGTTATAACGCCGTTAATAATAGTAACTACTTTAAGAATAAGTAGGGATACTAGTATACGGAATATAGATTCATAGCTAGTTACGGTAGATTAATTATAGGAAATAGTTAATTAATTAATAGATAATAATTAAGTACTTAAGGACCAAATTAAGGGAATCGGAGTAGTAAAGGTTAAGTTACTATCTATTAAACGATTCTTAGGAAAAAAGTTAAAGCTAAAGGGCTTTCTTATATAAATACACTTTAAGGTCTTACAGGAAGGGGCGAAGTTAGTAATACCTATAGATTAGGTAGTATACGCAGGATTATTCTTAATAAGAAAAGCACTTAAGTGGTTTAAACTATACCTTACGGAGGTATAACTAAACGGGATAATAACCACTAACTAGGAAGTATGATATATATTTTCTAGCTAAGGTGGATTTATAGAACGGTTAATATAGATATTTAGAGACCCTAAGGCAATAACCATAGCAGAAAGAAAGCTTTAAAATCTAACCTAATAAACTTTAGCAATTAAGTATATAATACAATTTCAGATACTTGCGATATAGGTTAAGTAGAATAATAAGGCGCTTATAGAATAGTATAAGTAGGAACTTAAGGTAAAAGTCTAGAATATAATAATTTTTATAGAAGATGCGACTACTATGCAAGAATTAATTAATTAAGTAATTAAGATAGATAACTGAATCCATTAAAGGGAATAAGCCAAAAGAGGGTAAAATAGAGTTCTATAGTTATATAAGGCGTAAAGTACGTAATAACTAAGTTAAAAACTATAGAATAATAGACTAGAGCTAATAGACCTAAGCGGTACCAAAGAAAATAAAAAGTAAAAAAGACGACTATAAAAACCTAGAGGATAAAGATTAAGTAATTAAAGGTCTAAAGAGTAAAGGCTAAACTAGGGATCTCGGCAGTAGAAGATATTTAGGCGGACTCTATAATAAGATAAATGGTTTAAAGAGGGAGCTTATATAAACTATAGAAAATAGGGTTATTTTGCTAGTGACTATAAAGGTAGTTAGAGTAACTATATGGTAAATGGAACTAGACTAGTAGATAATATATATATATATAGAGGGATAATAGTATACTATAAAGAACAAAAGAATATTTAATTAAGAGTTTCGCGTTTTTATAACGGAACCTTATAGCAAGTACTACGGTAAGTCCTGTTATTAGGCTAGGTGTGTAGGTAATGCGTAAAGTCAACAACGTAATAACGACTAGTAGAGTGGTTGCCCAACAGATTAACTCTAGTTATATTCTAAAAATTACTACAAGGAAGGAACTATCTAGGTAGGGACTAAGGGTCCTTAAATACACGACCGTACTCCTATAAAATCCTTCTTATACGTAAGGTACGTGTGCTCTATCTACTCTACCACGCAGATTATATAAATTACATAGATTATATAGATTACATTACGTAACTCAGTTACCATTCCTCGTTATATAGTTCTACCGGATCTATCCTAGACCGTGCTTATATTAACTAACTAGCTTCTTCTAACTCCTCTCTAAGTAGTCATAGCATCGTACTTAAAGCGTCCGTAACACTATCTCCCTCCTCTTTATCTTCGTCCTTAAAGATCCCTAATATCTCTAAGTTATTTACTAGAGGTATAATATCCGTCTAATTAATTTAGTTAACATTGTTACTTATAATACCTTTAAAGGTTTCTAAGCCTCTACCTTCTTCTTTTATAGCTTATTAGTCTCGTACCATTGCTATAATATTATCTCTAAGTGGAATAATACCATCTTTATATTCTCGTTATGCGAAAGAGGGGTTAGTTTATATTACGCTAGCGAGTCCTTTATCCTAGCAACCCTCTTCTTATTTAGAGTGTACTAAAGTAAATATTTATTTATCTTGCGACGTTTGCTCTATATCTAACGCTAAGTATATATATCCCATAACTCTTAATAGTCGTTAAGTTCCCTAAGTAATTTATTATAGGGTCTTATATTTAATCTACCGCTATAAAGCTTAATAGTAAACTTACAGATGCCCTAGGTAAGATTTATCGTCTTTAATATAAAGATTAAGCTCGCGCTAAACGGGTAAGAGAAGAGGACCGTTAAGCTCTTAAAGCCCGCGCCTCTACTTATACTTAGCTTCTTTATCTTAAACGGGTTTATAAGAAGATTTATTCTAAGGAGTAGAAACTTATAGAATAAGGTCTGCGGGAACTTAGTAATAAAAGAACGGATTCTCTTTAATTAGCGAAGAAAATAACTCTAAGTAGTTTAGCAATCGCTCTTCCTAGGTCCCCCTTAGGTAACTCGTTCTTTAGTAATCCTTCTTTAATATTACCTAACCTATTCTCTTCTAATACTCCTATACCTTTCCTATAGCGTTCTTTAAATTTTCTAGTGGCTCCTAGGTAGTCTTATTATAGCCTATCCACTTAACCTTATACCATATTTTATTATTAACATCCTTATAACTAATAATCCTTAAAACTTGCTATTTGTCTTCCTCTTATCCTCTATATATGTCTGCTTCATAGCCTAATAGCTTAACTTTTCCGTATACTAGCTCTAGTATAGCGATATGCTATATAGGGTAGATCTTTATCTTAGCTAATAGGTTTAACTTAAACATAACCAGTGAAATCCTTTAACTAATTTTAAAAGGTCTTAGTCTAACGTAGTCCAACTTCTTACTTAGTCGTCGACTCTTAAAATTTTTATATAGTAGCCACACTTTATCTTCCTCCTTAAGATCTGGTCCCTTAGATCTCTTAGTATCGTAGTATTTCTTTATTCTTTACTATACTACCTTAGCTGTTTCCGTAAGGTTCTTATAAAGATTTATTAATATCTCCATCCTTTACTTAGCTATACTACTTATCTTCTTTACTTAACGTAGCAATAGCGATGTTCTTAGCTTATATTTATAATTCGCCTTAAATAGTAACGTACCCATTTCTTCTTATAGTGTTGCATTATATACAAACTGTATAACTAGTAATAGTAATACCCAATTATTCTATGCGTGATTAATATAATATCTTAGATACTACTCTAGTGTCTAATTTAACCTTTCCGTTTAACCGTCTATCTGCAGATAATATACGGTAGAAGTTGCTGCTTAAACTCCTTGCTCTGCTAAGAATACCTCCTAAAATACTACTACGAATCTTAGATCTCTATCCGATATAATTTTGCTTAGTACTCTATGCCTTACAAACACTTCTTTAACATAGATTCTAGCGACATCTTCCGCTAATATTTCTTCTATACATGCTATAAAGTATCCCCACTTTATAAGCTTATCTACTATTACTAAGATCGCATTATAATCTTGTCCGGTAATAGGATCTTTTAACTTTAATAACTTAACAATAAAGTCCTATAATATAACCTCCCATAGTCTCTCTAGTATTTTAACAGGTTATAGCCCTTCGTATAGCTTATACCTTATTAGTTTATTTCTTTAGCAATCTAAATACTCCTTAATAACCTTTCTAGCTATCCTCTAGATTTCGTTAATAATATACTCCTCCTAGAGTCTTAACACTAGGCCTATAGCTCCATTATATCCTTAAGTTAGTCCTTTATAGAAATCTTCTATAAATTGCTCTACTATACTTCTTAGGATATACTTTGCTTCTTAGTTTTTATATATATCTATCTATAAATCTTCTAGCTATACTTCTAAAATTCTTTATACCTAAAAGCTTTCTAGTAACTTATAGATTTTCTCTAACTCTTCCTAAGTTGCTATAATTTTTAGATAATTATACCTAATTAACCCGTCTATATCTTTTTGTAATAAAGCCCCTAATAGCTTTTCGTCATTTTATAGTTCAGCCTTTTAACTTAGAGTATCTGCTCTCGTATTATCTATACCCTTAGTATACTAAATCTTAAAATAGTATTCTGTAAGCATCTCTGCCTATCTAACCTATCTTTAGTTAAGTTCCTTCATTATTAGGAATCCTATTAGGTTCTTATAATCCGTCTTAACTATAAATAGTTTCTTTATGCCTTATAAGAATGCTCTCTATTCCTTTAGTGCTGTAACTATACCTAACAACTCCTTATTATAGATGTTATAGTTTAGTTCCGGTAGTATTATCTTCCAACTATAATATACCACTAGGTGCTATCCATCTAGATGCTTTTATATAAAGTATGCCCCTAGTATAAAGTCTAATACATCTATCTTAACAACCGTCTCTAGACTTAGTTAATAGATCTTAAGAACTAGCTCCTGGGTAAATAACCTTTTAACTTCCTTAAATAGTTCTTATTATTCTTCTCCC
>Ga0307515_10010393_pt1 | contig 17836 bp, 8 predicted proteins | sample 17_EM_MG_FD_194513 | JGI IMG/M metagenome (GOLD analysis project Ga0307515, IMG submission 194513) | Populus trichocarpa ectomycorrhiza microbial communities from riparian zone in the Pacific Northwest, United States - 17_EM | ecosystem: Host-associated > Plants > Roots > Unclassified | place... | reverse complement strand
ATCGAACAGGTAAGAGCCGTTCGTTTGGTAGAATAATCGGCAGGTCAAGGACGGGCAGTAAGTCGTGATTATATAAGCCGCGTCTGAGCTTATGGACGCTAAAAAAACACCTAGATAGAGCCCGTAGTTAGACCCTTATTAATATACTTAATTTCTTTGTGAAATACTTGCTCCTTCTAATGGCCGAGCTTGGTACGTCTACTAAGGGCAGCTCCGCCGACCCTGCTGCCTTACCTATGGCTCAATCCTTACCCATATTAGACCCACCCAATATATACAATTTAACTACTCCCACCGCTGCCACCACCACCACCCCTACTGAGCTAGTATTAGCGCCTGCGACAAGACAGATAAGGAAGCGAGGGAGGGCGAAAATAATAAGGGATGAAGATGGGCAGGAGCCTATTGCTGCTAAGCTACCAGCTAAACGGGTCCGGAAGAAGAAGGTAATAATGGGTGCGGATAGTCCTAATAGGCCTTAATTAGTATGGCTTCCAGCCTTAAATAAGGCCTTCTTAACCTACCTGCGGGTACTGGTGGATTAAGGCAAGGAGACCAACGGTGCTACTTTTAAGGCTACCGACTATGTAAACGCTATTGCCTTTATTAAGATTAAATTGGGTTAGGAGCTTATAATTAACCAGTTAACCAATAAGTATAATTATTGGAAGGCTGCTTTCCGTAAGTTCTTAGCCTATAAGAGGGTATATTTAGGCTGGGGTAAGTATAAGATTACTTTATTGCTATAGACGGATGAGGAGGGAGTTATAAATAACTACTTTCACTAATATATTAGAAGAAAACCTTTTAAGAATAATTGGCCGGCTTATTATAAGTAATTAACGTATCTACTTGCTGGTAAAATAGCTAAAGGTAACTACGCCGCATTAATTGATGATATGCTTAATAAGAATTTGTTATAAAATATAGGTATAAGTAGAGCTAACGACAACTCTAATATTGAGGTTAATAATTATAATATAATTGATGGCGGTAGGAACCTAAATTTAGCACTTGGATTAATTGAACGGAGTCCTTCTGGTACGCCATTTAAAAACTAAAGTATAACTCCCTTACCTACTTTATTATCTGCTTCCTTATCTATATTAACGCCTTTAACTCTATTACGTTCTCTATTAGTAGCCGTCTCTTTCTTAATATAATTGCTATTATCTGCACCTAGTGCGGTAGGTACTGTAGGAAAGAAGGCTTAAGTTACTAAGAAAGGAAAGCGACTTAACTTGGTAAGGCGATTAATAAAGAACGCTGCTATAGCTGCTAATAGAAGCTGTTTGTTAAAGTCGTTAAAGGTAATAGATGTATTAAATAAGACTATCTTTAAGGCGACTGTAACATTTAATTCTTTAAATATAACGCTGTTGGCAATATAAAGCTCACCAATTAAGCGAGCTGTAGGTGACTTTATTAAGGATTTTAGGTACCTTCCTACTAGTAATTAGTAACTTGTTTTAAAAGGATTTAAGGTTAAAAGCAGGTCTTTTATCTTTAATTTACTTACTAGTAAGGTTTGGAAGGGGTATATTAACTAGCTGGTAGCTAATATAAAGCGGCAGCAGGTGCTTCTTAATTAATTTAAGCCAAATAAGGAAGGATTGGAGTTTAGTAAAGAGCTTAAAGGTTAACCTAAGGTTAATTTTAGAAGAATTTAAGTAGAAAGGCTAGTAATGTAATTAATCTGTAGATAAATCACCTATTGTGACTTTTTTATTAGTGGTGTTATATATTAAATTAATGCTCTAAATACTACGCTTATAGCTCGGTTATACCTATAGCTTCTTGCTCTAATATAACTACTAAATATTAACTTCCTTAATATTAACCTCTGCTTCCTTAACGTCTACCTCTGCTTCCTTATTAATACTTACCTCTTGCAGCTAAAACGTCGCGATACTGTACCTATATTACCTCTGCTATATCCTCCCACCGCTAGCTTATTAATCGCTCGTCTACCTAATACGGAATTGGATATTAGTTAGTATCTTTATCCTTAGCGCTTTTATACCCAGAGTCCTCCTTATATAGGTTCCACTTATTTTAGTTTATAAAGTTATAAACTGCTATTAGCGCCCAAACGATTTTAATCTGCGTCTTTTTATTAAACCCTTAACGGCCTTTATTAAATATAAGGAAGCGTGCTTTTAGGACTCTAAACGTATATTTAATTATATTCCTTAGAGATATATAGCGGAGGTTAAAGAGCTTATACTTGTCCTTTAGCCTTATATTTACTTTAGCTTATTCTTTTAGATAATATTGAATTTTCTGATATAGTACTAGTAGTATAGGATCGTCTATTATATACCTAGCGTTGGCTAGATAGTAACGTCCTGGTAGAGTATAAAAGCCTTAATCCTTTACAAAAGTAAACACTCGGCTGTTATGGGCAGAGCCTTCCTATCCGGGCAATATATATACAAAGTTTATATCAAAATCGCACGCCGCTAATACATTCTGCGATATCCACGTCTTCCTATTTTGCTATGCTAACTACTCTAGTTTAGGAACTAATATTAGTATATGCGAGCCGTCAAGCGCGCTAATACAGTCTGCAAAAAAGGGCTATATTTTATTGTCGGATTCTACCCATTTAGGTGTTTAATTAGGCGGTAGCTTAATAATATCCTTATATAGCTTATATAGCGCAGTAAGGACCTTATAAAAGGCACTAATAGAGGTTAGATATAGTATCTTATTTACTAAATATTAACTACTAATAGGCTTACCGTAGACGTTGAGTGCTAGAACTCCTATGCCACGAACCCTCTACTTAAACTACCCCTATATCTAGCTATAAACATTATTAGCTTCTGCTCCGCCGATATACCTTCCTGCGTATATAGCCCGTAGTCGTTAATAAGCTGATTAAGGAGTAATTTAAATATTCGTTGGTTAAGGCGTGTTACCGTTTTAAGCGCCTGCGGAGGACCGTATAACAGCTCTACCGTCTTTCCCTTACCGCGCAGAGGATTAACGAGCTGCTGGCGCTTGCCACTAGCTGCGGGAAGGTTATTTGTAGCTTTTATAAGCATATGGAGGAGCCCCAGCAGCGCCTATAGGCCTACAGTCACTGTGGCTGGTATATAAGGCCTCATCGTTAAAGTTAGGTAGAATTACGTAATGGAAGAATTGTTTAAAAAACACTAAAATAGAATTGATCTGGACGCTGGCGCAGGTAGATAAAATACTGCCCCCTTGTTTAACGGAGGGTGTAGGTAAGATTTCGCCTGTTCAGCGGCGCAGGTAGGCAAAAGGGGCCCGTCTATACTACATTAAGTAATAGAATCGCGGTAGACGCGAGAATCCACCTGCGCCCTATATAACGCTCGATTTTAGTTGCCAAGACCGCCCAATAGGTAAGAATCCACCTGCGGTAATGAACGGACACCTTCTACCTGTTGGCAATTTGATCCTCCGGTCGATATTGCGCATGTGGGCCCTGTTCGCCATTTTCGGGTGACGAACAGGTGGGCGCCAATAGGTCAAAAAAAGTTATCGAACGAGCCCTAAGAGGGTTTAGCGAGATTTGTTAAAATCCTAAGCAAAATCCGTAAAACAGAGATTGCGGATATCTAATTTATTTATTCACACAACGCGTTATTATTAAACCCCATAGTCACTTTTTTTTAAGACTTAGGGCTTTTAAATAGTATAAATTTTATTATATGGCTACCACTTAGTCCTAATATTAATTTCGTTAAAGTCAAAAAACGCGTTATTAAAAGCTTAAGCACATATTGTATCTTATTAAATAGTCTACTAATATAGATAAAACTATATAGATATATAGATATCTACTACTTAAAGCTATTATAACACCTAGTAGGTGCTATAGTTGGGTCCTTCCTCAAAAATATCCTCCCTTAGCCTAGAGTGCCTCTACTACTACTAGACGCTATATCCGTATAGAAAACCACTATAGCTTAAAAGAAAAACACTAGTCGTTAGGGTTAGAAGACTATAGTTAAATAGGAACGCTAGTAGGTCTTACGGAGCTCGTAGGAGCTAGATAATTGTATATAGGAGGATCTTACGTCCCTAGCAGAGAGGCAGTTATAAGACGTATAAGACGAGCTTTTGGCCTTACGGGAGGCAAGTAAGGACGAATAGTTAAGCGCGATAGATAGAGCTATTAAGCTTCTATATCCGTACAGCGGATAACCTAGTTAAATTAAGGTGTTAAGACGGGTAATATATAGGCGGAGGGACTTATTTCTAGCGGCGAAGATATTATAGGGTAAGAGTATAATAATGCAGGCGATTCCATTACTAGTTTAAGCTTCCGTTGCTATTATTATATTACCTCTAAATATAATTAGAGAGGAGTAGCTATTAAAGATACGGGCTATCCTAGGAGTAAATCCCGTATTTATATATGCGGAGGTAATAAAAGTGTATGCGGATATCCTAAAACATATTAAGGCGGGTCGGTTTATATATATTCTAGTATCGCCAGAGTTACTATTAAGTAAACGGTTCCACTATATCCTTACTTAGCCCGCTTTTCGCTCGTATATTTCCTTAGTTATAATTAATAAGTATTATCTAGTTGCTAACTAGGGTAAAGGCTTCCGGCCCTATTACGTACAGCTCTTTAAGGTCTGATTACTGCTTAGTTTAACAGTACCATAGTTTGTATATACTATAATACTTAATAAGGAGATATATATAAAGGTAATAAAGCTAGCGGGGTTTTATTAGAGTATGACGGATCTTAAATAAATAGATATTAATCGGCCCGACCTATCTATTATTAGGGGCTATATTAAGAGGAGGGATAAGAATAATTATAAGGCACTATTCTTTGTTATTAAAGAGGTATTTAAGGAGGTGGTAGTAGAGGAGGATTATATATTTATAACCCTTGGCTAGATATCCGTAGGGTCTAAAAAGATATCCGTATTATTTAGCTAAACGCCCGTAGTACCTAGTAGGATATCTACTACCTCTATTTATTAATTAGTTGGGCGGATCCAAAATCCGGTAGGAGGTACTGTATAGCTAAAGGGACGGAAGATTCTAAGTCCCGAATTAATTCCTAAGACGATTATCTTTCTTTATACCAAAAATTATATCCGTGGGTGTATAAATACTATCCGTTCGTAGCTTATAACTAAGGGCTATACTATAAAGCAGGCCAAAATAGCAGTACAGAGTTATTATGTGATATTATCTAAATCTAATAAGAGCAGGGAGTATCAAAATTTCTATATAGAAGACTTACCTACCCGTATTCTTATTACGTCGGACGCCCTAGCCCATAGTGCGGATATTTTAAATATTATCCATTCTAGTATATACGGTTACTATCCTAACAAAAGCCTAAATATAATACTGCAGCGATTTGGACGGGCTACCTAACGCGATAGTATTACCGGATATATAATTATCCTTATTAAAGACTAGTATAAGGGTACTCTTATGGATATTGTACCGCTAAAGCGAAAGTCTTAAAAACCTACAGCCTCTCTATCTACCCGACTTGGTTGTAACTTTATTACTGCTAGAATGGCGATACAGAAGGATAGGGTAGTGGATTTCGCCAATAATCTGGCTTTATTTATTATAATTAACAGTAATATTATCTTGTAGGTATCTGCTTAGGAGGAGGAGGATTAAATACTTAATAAGAATATAACATTATTAGCCCTACTAATTAAGTATATAGAAAAACAGAAGAGGGCAAAAACTAATATAGAGAAATGGGTAGTACTTCTAGATATATTATACGAGCTCGCGAATAAAGCTACTAGATGTCTACGTAATATTCTGCTTAAGCTATATAAGGAGACGAGTCCGTTATCTAGAGGTCCACGCTATTGCTTTAATTATAATAATTTGTTATAGGCTTATAAGGAGTATAATATTGTCGCACTATATACTGGGAATATTATAAAGAGTAAGTACTTAAAGGATCTATTTATAAGTATTAAGAAGTGGATTAAAGGATGGCTTAATATAATATACTAAGATGTAGTTTAAAGTCTAATTTCTAGTTATATTATATCTAACGATTAAATCCGCGTGCTTTATATCTAACCTCCGCTAACTTATAAGGGCCTTAAGCGGATATTACCTAAATAGGATTACAGCTTCCTAGGAGATGAAGTAGACGCGCTTATCTACTTTATTTATAAGGAAGAAACGCGATACTCTAGTACTAGTGTTTTATAGGCTGCGTCGCAATTTAGTAGACGTGTTACCGTATCTAGAAGCTTGTTATAGACGCCTTTACCGTTAGTAGGTTAATAGGGACCTATTAGTGCATTAACTATAAAGAGTGCTAGTCTTAATTAACCGTTATAAACCGAAGTATTACCGCCCTTACAGCTATTATTAGTATTTAGTTTGCAAACTAATATAACTAAGTCTTAAATATCTTAGCTTATATTAACCTAAAACTTATAAGCGAACTGGTTCTAAACTACGCATGCCACTTTATCGCAGTTATCTTAATAGCTGGATGTTTAATATCCGTATACTTTGGATACACGGCTACCTGCTTAAAAATCGTCTAGTGTATATCCATAGAACCCTTAACTTAACCTTTAGCATCCTAATAACTCCCTATAGCGCCTCTATTATTCTTAATAGCTTCTTAATATAGCTCCGCACCATCCTTACAATTTTCTGCTGCCTTAGTTTATATCTTAGAACCTAAGTATTAGTCTATAGTATAGCCTTTAAGCTCCGCAGCAGAAGTCTAATAGTATTATTAGCTCAAATATAGGTGGCGCTAGTTTACAGCGTAGTGTTCGATCTCCGCAGCGATCTCCACGTGCGGTTATTGCAAATCAATGTAGCCTTATTGATGATCCTACTGGCAATAGTCTGTCGTTGGTAGCAATCTACGGTAATTTAGTGTTAACAGTAACGGCAAACTGCCGCATTATAGCACCCTTTATAGCAACTCAGCAGTAAAATATTAGAAGGGAATTAGCCTATATGGCAGGTGTAGACGGATATCTATAGAGTTAGTGTAGTGGTTTAGCAGCTTATCTATTAACCTAAGCTCGTCGCTTATAGCGGCTTTTAAATAGTTCGTCCGATCAATTATATATTAGTACTTAATAACCACATGCTTCGCCTAGTAGCTCGCTAGTACAGTTAGGAAGCTTATTTTAACGCGCAGACTTATAGGCTAATGTATTAGCTACTATAGAGTTAGCTCCCTTCTAGCTAGTAGAATTAACTAAAGGTAAATCTAGCACTTCCCGCCGCTCTACTTAAGTAAGAAGTACTACCTTTACTTATATAGCTAGTGCCAATATAACTCTAAACCAGTTTCTTTAGCTAATCCTCCCCTCTAGTACTGCACTAGCTGGCAGTATAACCTTAAAAAAGACGCTAAGACGTCTATTTGCTAATATTAGTGGCAATATAAGTATAAATAGGCCGTAGCTAAAGCGCCGGATATCAGAGCTTATAGCGCAGCATTAGGTCTTAGCCCTTAGAGCAATCCGGATATTAAAGCTTATAGTATAGTATTAAATCCAAATCCTTAGGGCAGCCTAAGTGTTAGAGCTTATAGTGCAGCACTAAGTCTTAACTTTTGGACGGGCCTAAGGTTTAATATTCGCAATATAGTACTAGATCTCCGATTATAAAAAATTCTAAAGTTTAATATCTGCGGCGTAGTACCAGTTCCTAGGTAGTAGGAAATCTGGAAATTTAAAATTCGTAATATAGTATTAGATCTCCGCTTCTAGAAAATCCTAAGGCTTAGGATTTAAGTTATAATACTAGATCTCCGCTCCTAGGAAACTCTAAGGCTTAGGGTTTACAGGCTAATACTTAATCTCCGCCCTCTAAACTAGGCGTAGCTTAGAATAAGTATATATAAGGTGGTTAATATTTACTAAGGTAAGTCACCATAGCAGCGATTACTTGTTAATAAGCTAATTTAATAAAATCTGCAGCGCGGATATTTACCTTTAATTAACCTCCGTACCTTCCACCTCATAATATCGCGTCACAAACTTTATTATTATTGTTTTATTTACTATCCATTAGCATACTACTATCTATAATGCCTTCTTTTACACCTCTAAATACGTCCAACAGCTATTTAGTTAAGGAACTTAATATACACGACGTTAACAATAAAATAATTAAGGACGCTTTTAAGGACGCCCTTTCTTTTACTAATCCTTTAGGGTCTTTACCTAGAGAGTAAGCTTTCTAATACTAAATTATACCTATAGCTAATATAATTTTAGGAAATACATACTAAAGCACTCTTTATTAGATCTAGTAGAGCACCGTAATAAGGTTATTGCGAAATCCGCTAGAAATCTACTTACCTCTTCACTGCCTACCTCTTTGCCGCCTACTTTTTTACTACTTACCTCTTTGCCGCCTGCCTTTAAACCGCTTATTTCTTTATCACCTACTACTTCTAAGAAGTTTAATCCTTATCATGCTTCTGCTTCTCTTAAGAGGTAGGCTAATAAAATTGCTGCGTAAAATGTTTAGTATAAAATAGCCTTTAAATCGTATATGTTAGCTATACTCTTTTAGTGTCTTATCTACTAATTTACCTCTTATAGTAACCTAATAGAAATGTTAGAGATTTTAGATAATAATAAAGAGAATAATCTTAATAACGCCGACTCTCCCAAAAGCCCTTCTCTATCCTCTTATAATCTCCGTAGCCCTCGCAAGCTTTGTAGTACGTAGATGGCCTAAGCTATAACGTTGGATATTAATACAAACGAGCGCCTTCCTATTTAAGTGCCGTTAGTAAATAAATAGTACACCCTAAAAGCTGGTGCTTAGGAGAATATAAAGGAAGCTCGCTAGCGGATATATACCTACGTCCAGAATATTAAGGGTAGCTTTGGTATGCTACGCGATCCGCTATACGCTCTATACGTTAAGCAAGACTATAAATATCGCGTTTACAAGTAGAACTCTGGGCCATATTTTAGAGGTGCGTGCTTAAGATGTCGCTTAAGTAGCAGGTCGTGCGAAAAGGTATATGCCAATAGTATACTATTATTTTATTAGCTAACACGCATATAGGATAGTTCGCTAAGACTGGAGCCAGTTACACCTTAGCACAAAAAACGTGCGCAATTAGTTTCTGCTAGTAGTCTAGCTGGAACGCCTACCAAGAAGGTATAATATCCGCATCTTAACAATACGGATATTGCTAATATCCGCATAGCTTTGTACCCGCACTATCCCCCCTCCGGAGACCTCCCCTTCCCCTAAGACTCTTACTCGCAGTGATATACGCGGCCATAGGCAGTGATCTATTTGGACTGGAGTGGCGTGGATCCGAGGTCAAATCCACTCCATCCACCAAAAAGACGATTTGGCTCCAGGAGCGCCACGGAGCTCCAGTATAGATATATACTATTTATAGTAAGTCTTGGCACGACTTTGGTGTTGTATTTGGGGGTAGGAGGCGTTTGAACTTACCAAAAAAGATCGTTAGATTTGCTCATTAGTTTCCTTATTACCTTCCTCTATAATCTCATCGTCATTAATAACCACCACCCCATCGCCGGGCGTAGGCTCTTCCTTAGAGCCAATCTCTTCTTCCTCAATTGCATTAAACTCCTCCTCAAAGCCAAAGCCCCAAGCGTCCTCAGGTTTAGTAGGTGGTGGAGTAAGAGCTTCCGCAGCCTTGCGAGCCGCGGAAGCTTGTAAGGGTGAGATTAGAGGAGTCGCAGGCTCTCCTTCTACCTCTCCAACCACTTGATTGTTAAATACACCTTTCTGCGGACGACCATACGAGTGCTGAAGACACTCATTTGCCTCAACTATATCCATCCGCAATCGAGAACGATGATCCTTAAGTAGAATCTTACAGCTGCTGAATAGCCTCTCGCATTTATCTGACATAGGAGGCACCGCCAGAATATTAAGGGTAAAGCGAGCTAAATTAGGCTGGCTCTTAAGGCGATCTAACCAGTATTGTAAAACGTCGAAGTGTTCGTTGTCGCTGATAGGCTCGTAATTGGTTTCAAGGTAGGCTGTAAGATTGTCTTTTCTAAGCGGAGTTGATTGATCTTGGTGAGAGACTTTGAGGCGCTTATGAGCTCGAGCAGAGGTGTACGTCTTCTCTTGATTTAGCTGCCGCGGTAGAGAGTTCGAATAAGGTAGATTTAAGGACCTTGCTGAATATTTGTCTTTATATTTAAGCCAGAGCTCTGCAATTAAAGCCTTAACTGTTGGAATCCACTTCTTCTTCTCATCTGAGCTCCCCCATTGCTGCTCAAACCACTTTATCTTAAGTGTTGGATTTAGTACAATTGCTGCGTAGTACGCTCTAGTGACATCTACCTTCTTAAAGTACTTCTTATATTTCTGCCATGCAGCTTCTGCGCAGCCTGCAAGATATTTGTAGCTTTGCGCCTCATAGCGGCTCTGCCGGAGCTTCTGCTTCTCAGCTGAAATCTCTAAGAACTTCTGCCTTGTAGTGTCAAGCTTATTCAGGAGCCAATCGAGTGTTTAAAAGTGGTCCGCAAGATTTGTCGCATTCCCTTCTACTATAAGGGTAGCCTCGTAAAAGGTTTCTAAGTGATTGTGTAAGTATTCGAGCTCGTTCTAGTGGTGGGGTTGAAGTATATCGTCCTTGGTAAGGGGCTTTGAGGTAGCTGTTGTGTACTTATTGCAGAAATGCTTGACGCGTTTCCTGTAATTTAGGAAGCGACTTATAGCCATAAAAAGGGAATTCCATCGTGTTTGGTTATTCTGAATTAACTAATTAGTGTTAGTATTAACCTGTGAAATAAATTGAATATTGCGACCGTGTAGAGACTCTTAACGATTTTCTACCGGCGTTTTAGAAAATCCATGACCGAGCCAATTAAACCCCCTGCTTGTGACGTCAGAGGGGTGCAGTTGGCTCAAACCTTAACACCAAATGCCTATACAGAATCTTAGCACCTACCTCTAAGCCATCAAACTCAGTCAACGAACCTCCCATTTGGATCTTTGCAAAGAAACCACGACGCTGGGGGGTTAGGCGAATATATCGGACAATATTATAAAGCAATCCAACCGCTCCGCGCTTTCGCCATAGTTTTTTAATAGTCGCTATATCCCAATCGCGATAGGCCGTAGAGAGCTGCTTGCAAATCTTCTCGGAGTCCTTTCCTATAATAAACGCCTGGGCGCAAAGGTTTGTAATATGGCCAAAGCAACGTAGCCGACGTGCCTTCCGCTGTTTTACTGACATATTACTATAGAGAGCTCGAAGAACTGCATCGATACAAGTATCGTTCGACTCCGCATTGTTAGCTATGAAATATCCTATATTACCGCAGATCTCGTACTCCTTAAAAAGAGTAATGAGTACACCCGCTTGATTCTCGCCGCTATGTTTACCTAAAATCTCTTGTAGTCCAAGAACAGTATTACGACGCCTTCCTCTCCTATTAATAAAATGAGCAACCACCCCAAGAACTGCATGCGCATTTGGAGACGTCCAAAGATTAAAGGATATTGATATCGCGCTGCGGGCTTCCTTGAGGTCCTTCTTTAATTGCTCTTTCTGCTTTTCGTACGCCGCAATAACCCAACCCCGAATTGTATTTGCGGCCTTTGGAAGGAGCTTCTTAAGGCCTGGGTATAAGAAGAATAGGAGCTGTCGGAAATACACGTTCTTGAATTGGAAAAAGGCAATATGGCAATATACAATCCATCGAATTAGGAGCCGTTTAAAACTGTTAAAATTACGACTTATCTCAAGAGCCCACCTAGTAGGGTACTCCTCAATCGTTGGCTGATCCGATTCGGGTACACTACTGTTCTGGAGCTCGCCGCTAGTCCTATGCATATTATGATCTTCCGTGAGGTGATCCAAAGCCGTACACCTTCCTTTTGATACGATCATAAGCTCCTGGTGGCGCTTCTGCTTTTCACAAAGCCAGCAGTAAAAGTACGTGGTTTTGCCATTCGAATCTTTCAGGAAGATATCCTCACCCCACCGCCAGATCGGTGACGTTCGTTGCTTAGTATGCTTCGGCTGCTTCGCAAGAGATTGACACCGAATATACTGTCTGCCGTAGAGCCGAAACTCGTCAACTTCCTTGGAGTCGTCGGCCTTTGGATTGATTGATTTTGGTGCAAGAATGACGTTGTTAGTGGGCGCGGCTGCGCGTATAGGAAAGAATCGTTCCATGGCAGTGAGGGAGTTAAAATTGAGCCACCAAGTAATTAAGTATACAGGAAGGAGAGTAGGAAGGAAAGGAAATGAGTAGGCTTCATAGATTGTATGGGGGACGTTCGCATTCTAGAAAACTGAGTCATTGTACGGCTCTACCGATTGGCTTAACACCACGCTCTGACACCTCATTGATCCTTCCTCTATAGCCACCTTCTTCTAATTGGATATACGACTGGCGCTCCAAGAGCTCCAAAGCCTTAAGATCCACTCCACGCCACCAATCAAATCACTGGATCCACAGCCAATGCAAATTGGCTCCAGCCAAACGCGCCAAATCGGCTCCAGTCCAAATAGATCACTGGCCATAGGGGCACCCGTTCTACCGCTGCTCCTCCTACTCTTTTACTAATTCCTAGCACGCCTAGTACTACTCCTGGTACTACTACTACTTTTGCTGGCACGGAAAATATCAGGGTGTATTTAGCAATTGCTGTTTCTATACGCGTTAATATAGTTCGTAAACAGGTGACTAAGATAGCAAAAGATGTTCGGGCTATAAATCGCCGGTTAGGTGAGCTTAAAGATTCTCTAAATGAGATAAAGGATGGGCTTGCGTTTATAAGGCGTGGTATTACAGCACTTATACGCAACGCTGGGTTGCTAGATATAGAATTTAAGTAGATGCCGGTTAGTAGTTGCTGCGGGTTAGCTATTATTGCGGGTTAACTATTACTACGGGTTTAGAGTAATAAAATAGTAGCTCTTACCTCTCTGCTACTACGTATATAGGAATTAAGTCTCTACCTTATATTTAATAGATATAATTAATATTATAATATCCGTATAAACTAAGATAAAGATATTTGTATAAGCTAAGATAAAGATATCTATATAAGCTAAGATAAAGATACTTATATATCCGCACTATTAATAATTACTAAGGTAAGTCACCATAGTAGCAATTATTTGTTAGTGAGCTAATTTAATAAAATTGGTAGCATAGATATTTACCTTTAATCAACCTCTACACCTCTTCTTCCTTTACTAACCTTCTACCTCATAGCACCGCACCGTAAACTTTATTATTGTTATTTTATCTACTATCCCTTAGCATTCTACTATCTATAATGCTTTTATTTACACCCATAAACAATATTAATGCGAATAATAGCAGCTAGGTAGTTAAGAAACTTAATATGCGCGAAATAAACGAGGATGCTATTAAGCGCGCTATAGCTGCTCTTACTAAGCCTTTAGACTCTGTTCCTAAAGAGTAAGCTTTCTAATACTAAATTATGCCTATAGCTAATGTGATTTTAGAAAATATATACCGAAGCGCTCTTTATAGGATTTAGTAGATGACGAAAATATAGATAGAACGAAATCCGCTAAAAATCCGTGTACCTTTTCGCTGCCTGCCTTTCCGTTGCCTATATCTTTGCTATAGACCACTTTACCGTCCGCTTCTTTACTATCCGCCTCTCTACTACTACTACCTAATGCTTTTAAAAGGAGACTAGACAAGGCTTGTTTATCTTCTTTTCTTAGAAAGTAGGCTAAAAAGGCTGCTAATATAAATCTAAAGGCTAAGATAGCCATTAAATTATATATGTTAGTTATACTGTTTTAATATTTTATCTACTAATTTACCTCTTATAGTAACCTAAACGTTTATAAGGTTTCTTTAGATAGCAAACCTTTAGACAGCGGCAAAGATAAAGATCTTAATAACGCCAACTCTTATAATCTCCGCAGCCCTTATAATCTCTATAGCCCTTATAATCTTTATAGTACCACAAATATAAACAAGCGCCTTCCTATCTAAGTACTGTTAGCGAATAAATGGTATACTCTAAAAACTAGTATTTGGGAGAACATAAAGGAAAGTCACTAACGGATATTAACACACGTCTAGAATATTAAGGGTAGCTTTAGTAAGCTATATAACCCGCTATATACTCTATATAAGAAGTATAGCTACAAATATCGCGTTTATAAAAAGGACTCTAGGCCTTATTTTAGGGGTGCGTGCTTAAGATATTATATAGGTAGTAGGTTATACGGAAAGGTACGTGCTAATAGTATACTGTTATTCTGTTAGCTAATACGCGTATAGAAAGATTTACTAAATTTAGAGCCGGTTACACCTTAGGGCAAAAAACATACGAAGTTAGCTTCTGCCAATAGTCCAGCTAAAACGCCTACTAAGAAGGTATAATATCCGCGTGTTAATAATACGGATATTACTAATATCCGCATAGCTCCGTTCTCGTACCATCCCCGCCTATACTACTACGCCTCCCCCTACTAAGACCTCCCCTACTATTAAGACTCCTACTTATAGCAGTACGCACGGCCGTAGAGGTACCCGCTTTACCGCTGCTTTTCTAACTCTTTTACTAATTACTAGCACGCCGGGTGCTGCTATTACTACTACCGCTTCCGCTAGCACCAGGTCTATTAGGGTGTATTTAGCAATTACTATTTCTGCGCGCGTTAATATAGTTTGTAAATAGGTAACTAATATAGTAAAAGATGTTTGGGGTATAGATTGCCGGTTTAATAAGTTTAAAAATTCTTTTAGCGAGATAAAGAATAAGCTTGCGTTCCTAAGGCGTAGTATTATTATACTTATATATAATGCTGGGCTACTAGATATTAAGTATAAGTAGATATAAGTTAGCTATTACTACGGGTTGGCTATTATTACTAGTTTATAATAATAAAATAGTAGCTTTTACCTTTTTGCTACTATATACGTAGGAATTAAGTCTCTGCCTTATATTTAATAGATATACTTAATTAATATTATAATATCTATATAAGCTAAGATAATAATATCCATATAAGCTAATATAAAGATATCCGCATAAGCTAAGATAAAGATATTTTAATAGAGAGTTTATTCTAAAGGTTAAGTTTCCAGAGTATATACTAGCGTCTATATGTTGCTTGGCAGTGTCTACCTCAGCAACGCACAATGCTGAGACCTCCTGCAATATTCGCGAATATCGAACGCAGTCACTACGTGGCTATTTCGCTTTTCAATATCATTAAAACTCATTAATATTCATTATTTATTCGTTTAAGAATCATTTTATAACGCTATTACCGCTTATAACCAACTGGGATATCCGTACGCGTGCACAATCCCAACAAATAAACCTATCCGGACGACCTACCTTAACTACACCATTGTCTACAACCGTTACACTATTGTCTATAACCGTTACACCCTCCTCTATTAGTCCTATAATGCCATCTAAAGCTAATATACACGCCGCTGCTACAAAAGAGCGTAAAATTGCTAAAGAGTAAAGGGAACAAGCTTAAGACAAAAGAGAGATTTAGAAGTATAAGGAAGAGCGCAAAGCCCGCCTAGCGGAGAAGGCTCGCCAATATAAATACCACTAGGCTTAAATGGCTTAATTACAGTTAGGCTTGCCCCCTTCGGCCTTATAAGCTACCACAACAGCTACTATAGCTAATAACCTTAGTAAGCCTCTCCCTCCTAGTATAAAGTTACTTAAACTCCGCCTTCCTAGCGTTATAAAAAGGGATTACCTAGACATTTTTAAGGGCACCTTTAATCTAGTAAACCTCGCCCGCCTTTAAGTCTATACTACTTAGACTAAAATCGCTAATAAGACACAAATTAAGAACGGTACTCTAGTTATAAGAAAGGCAAAGGTAAATAGGAAGCTATTTATAGATAAAGGCGTCTAGTTTAAAGGCTTTACTAACTATATAGTTATCACTAGTACCCTCTATATATGCCTACCGGACCTTATTACTAGCATACTCCTCTAAATAAATATAATTCGTACCTTATTAACCTAGTATATCTAAATAGGTTATATACTTAATCTAGCACTTAACTATTACACCTTTATAATAACCAATGGCTAACTAAAGCCCACTAACTAGCAAATGCCAGCCTAGTATATAGCGCTATACCTTATAATATCTAGTACTATCGGCTTTGCCCCCTTAAAGAGACCTAGGTCGGATACCTCCTATACCTTTAATACCTACTACAAGTTTAATAGTAAAGGCTGCAATAATATAGCTTGTAAATACCCGTATAAGTGCTTAAAGTATAGTAAAGATCACGCTATATTATCTAAAGCTTACGCCTAGAAACAGTAAGGCGAACCTTACAAAGTAGAGTCTAGCCTAACTATAACATTAACTTTAATTACACGCCTAGGACCTAGGCCTAATATATTACTATTATTCCCTACCTTTATAGAGGCAAAGGCTCTCTACTACTCTCCATTACCCCTAAGGATCTTAGCGTAGCACTCCCTTCTATCTAACTACCCGGGCAATCTACTAGCTATTTTAGTAGGCATCTTAACCTATAGCTATAAGATAGGGGCCGAATCGGTCCCTACCCTAAGATCTTATAGGAACTATAACTCCTCTTAGGATAACGCCAACCTTATCTCTAAGAATATAACATCAGACCTTATAAAAGGACGTATTAGAATCGCAATAGGGCCTATTATAGTCTTATCCCTTAGCCTAGTGCTAAAATTAGATAAAGAATACCGCCGAATTTATAATCTCTCCTTCCTACTAGCATCTTTAGTTAATGATATAATCCTAAAAGAATATAGAGCACTAGTATACACTACAGTTACCGCTATTTAAGCCTATATTATTTCTGCAGGCTATAGATATCTACTACTTAAGAGAGATATCAAAGATACGTTCTATATAGTCCCCCTATCCTATAGGGCAAGAACATTAATAGGCTTCTCCTAGGAAGGTGTTACCTACTAGAAATACTACCTATCCTTTAGTCTTCGAACTACGCCACTTATATTTAACCTCTTCGCGGAAGACCTACACTAGATACTTTATTCATAACTACCTTATAAGGTAAAACACTACCTAGATAATTTTATCTTTATCCTTACTAACCTAAATAACTTAGCGGCTATTACCTAGACTTATATCTCTATTACTAACTCCCTAGGTATCCCTTAAAATAGCTCTAAAAATATAGCAGGAACTGTTATTAAGGTCCTAGGATATATTATTAACACCATATAAATACAAACTTAATTATCACTATAGAAACAATCACGCGCTATTAAGAAGGTCACTACCGCACTCTAATACGGCTTATTATCGTGCCTTTAAGCCTAGTAGCTTACGGGATACCTTATATAGTACGCCTACATAATTAAACTTAGTTAATCTTACTCTAGATTCCTCTAGATTTTTATTACTATTTAGCTAAAAACTCTAGCAAACAAGCATAAACCTAGGCGATTTAACACTAAGTTACAAAGTGACTTATATATCTAGCTTAACCTACTTACTATAAGTAATGGGGTATTATTCTTTAACAACGTTAAACATGCCCGTATTTATCTCTTTACTAACACCTCTACCCAGTTTAGGTTTAGCGGCTTTTACTTCTTTAAGGAACTTAAATATGAGGATAACTAGTAGTAATACACCGCCAACCTCCCTTAATCTTAGGCGTTTAGCATATTACCTAAGCCCAGTTAATAAGTAGACTATATTAATCTAAAGGAGATATATGCTATTACTTACGCATTTAATATATAGTCTACTAACTAGCAGTATAGCGCGCTATTTATTTACACTAATAGTATAGTGGTTTACTAGGGTATTAAGAAGACCGTTATCTATAGTATAGTAAATAAATCACTCCGCAAG
>Ga0307515_10010392_pt1 | contig 17836 bp, 13 predicted proteins | sample 17_EM_MG_FD_194513 | JGI IMG/M metagenome (GOLD analysis project Ga0307515, IMG submission 194513) | Populus trichocarpa ectomycorrhiza microbial communities from riparian zone in the Pacific Northwest, United States - 17_EM | ecosystem: Host-associated > Plants > Roots > Unclassified | place... | reverse complement strand
TTTGGAGCACTTATTTGAACCAAGATTTTCTTCAATCTTCAACTAAATTTCTCTTCAATTCTTTGTTCCGAATTCCGACGTTGAATTTTCTGAAATAATTCATTTAAGCTCCAAAAACCTATCGAAATATTAAAAGAAACTTCATTACTAAAAAGCACATCAATTATTATAAAAAAAACCCAAATAAAAACAATAAACACATATGTAAAATAAGAGACTTAATGATACTTTTGATGCACAATCATGTGGCAAACAAGAAGTTTTATTAATTTGAATTGTCTAACTTACATGTCTGGTTATACCTTTATTTATATACTGACTCTAGACTGAAACAAACCCTAACGAACCTCTTATGTGGACTTATATGATGCCCACTTACAATTAAACCCAAATAATATAAATAAACCCTAAATTAAGAAGAAAATAATAACAATAATAATTCCAAATTTAATATCCTAAATATGATAGGATCAAATTTGTTTCCCTTTAGAAGTCTCAAATTTGTTGCCTTCTCTTTAGTTTTCTTGTTTGCAAAGTATTCTTAGTTGACTTGGAAACATATTTAATGACAGATTCCTATTATAATAAGGATAGAATAATTGTTTCCATACACCATAAGGATTCCACATTAATATGGAGTCCATACCACACTTGGAAACTATGTTGTTGCCCATTAAATATCCTTGCAAGACTAAAAAATTCCCAAAACCAGCTGTCACATTCTTGTAGGAAAAGAATCATAGCAAAATAGCAAGTCCACAAGTCAAAATGAAGTAAATAACAAAATACGTACAACCTCTATTAACCAGTATTGCGATGCCTTCCTAAACTTCGATTGACCTGAAATTTTAACCTAAGGTAGGACACATGTCATGAGACACCATGTAAACTTTCAGCCCGATCCAACGGTCAAATTGGAAATTATGACTGTTTCTGTGAAACTAGACAGTTGCGCATTTTACATCAGAATCCAAATCTGATTGTTTTTTTCGTTGCCCGGATCGTATCACCAAGTTAAATGTTTTGCATCGCCTACACACTAGTCACATCTCTAGTTGTGTAGTTGATACGGTTCAGCCTTTTGATACGACCCAAGAAAGATCATATTAAGATTCTGGCGTAAACTTTTCTACTATCCAGTTGTACGCTATTGAGCATAACTTCAAATCTAACTGTTGGATCAAGCTGAAACTTTATCAGAAGATTACAAAGGTATTTGTCTATGCTGGGGTAAATTTTCAGGTAAATCGGAGTTCATAAAGGACTTGCAATATAGGTCAGAATAGACTGCATGAATTGTGTTATATACTCCTTTTTGACCTGTGAACTTCCTATTTGGCAAGGATCCTTTTTCTAAAAGGATGTGGCAACTTCTTTTAGGAATTTTCTAGTTCCACAAGAATCTTTAATGAGCTGAAACATAATTTCCAAGAGGCAATGATTTATTAATGTTCTAGAATCTTTTTCTTAGGGTTTTTGAGTCAGTTTTGTATGTGGATCAATTCAGCCCATAAGGGTAAATCCATTAGGGTTAATTTTTCAAGAACTATTTAAACTTCTATAACCAAAAATTCGGTAGCCATTGATGAATATTACTTCTGAATTTTTTAGTTTTAACGTGTGAGAGTGATTCTTGCATTCTTGAGTTCTTGAACAAACTGAATCTGACTTATCGAAGCTTAACTGACTTTGTGATGTCATTCTACTTCATTCTAATAGTGTTGGTACCTTAGGGCAGGTTTCCATTCTGTCACATTCCTATCAGACCTATTTCAGCTTTCTGGAATCAGATCTCAATCTTGATTGTGGGTTGCTTGACCACATGACCATGAGGTTAGCATCAGTTGGTATTAGAGTTAGGCTTCGAAACAAGGTCATATCCATGTTATTTTTGTTTTTTTAAGTTTTCCTTTAAGTTTTTCAATGTTTGCGTTGTTCATCTTCTTGTTCTTTTTGTCCACGTCATCTAAGAAAAAACAAGGGTTATTTTCATCTTGTTACTATCTCTAATCATATCAGTAGCATATATGATTAGAGAAAGTTGAAGGATGATTCAATTTTGCCGCAGAAACACAACTCTTAGTGAACCATAAGCAAACCACCTCAGAATTAATTGAAACTTCATATTCTATCTATTGGCAGTGAGATCGCAACATCTATAAAATTTAGGCTTATTTTAAGATCATGTGGTCATACAACCCACAATCAAGATTGAGATCTGATCCTAGAAAGCTGAAATAGGTCTGATAGGTGTGTGACACAATAGAAACTTGCCTCAAGGCACTAACACTTTTGAAATAAAATAGAATGATGCCACGAAGCCAGTTAATCTTTGATAAGTCCAATTCAGTTCGTTCAAGAACTGAAAAATGCAAGAATTACTCTCACACGTTAAAACTAAAAAATTCAAAAGTAATATTCATTACTGGGTTCAAAATTTACGCTTATGAGTTTTTAAATAGTTCTAAAAAATTAACCCTAATGGATCTATCCTTGTGGGCTTCAGGTTTTGACCCACATACAAAAACTAATACAAAACCTTTACTAGTAAGCCCAAACTCAAATCCAAACAAGCCTTGAATCCTAGTTGGAAAAAAGTTTTAATTAAGCCCAAACATGAAAGAAAATAATAAAAATAATTAATGTCATTAAATATCACCAACCCTTCTTTCCTTGTGTAGCTAGGATGACTAAGGAATCTTTATAAGAAAAGGATTTTGGAACATCAATGAATTCTTGTCATACTTGAAAATTATATTACAGCCCATTAAAGATCCTTGTAAAACTAGAAGATTCCCAAAAAAAGCTTCCACATCCTTGTAGGAAAAAGATCCTTGCCAAATAGGACGTCCACAAGTAAAAAATAAATAAATAACAAAATTCATATAGCCTAGAACCTATATTGCAAGTCTTTCCCGAACTCCGATTCACCTGAAATTTTACCCCAACATAGAAACATAATTCTGGAATCTTCTGGTAAATTTTCGGCTTGATTCAATTGTTTAATTTAGATTTATGCTCAATATCGTAAAACTGGATGGTAGAAAAGTTAACGCCAAAATCTGAATCTGGCCTTTCTTGAATCATATCAATCTTTCTGGCATGTCAAGCCTCCTTTAGTGTCCTCTTGGTCATGAATGAAGATTCTTTTTAGTAGAGATTGATGTAGAGGGAAGTTTATCTCTTGTATTAATGATATGTCTATTGCTTTTTTATGGTAAGACTATTGGTTTCTAGATTGGTAATGGTTATGTGACCTCTTGCCTTTCAAGGTGCTATCAATTACTATGCTCCCCTAGGATACCAAGGTCTTAGACATTATAGAGGAGGGTATAAGGGCTTTGACATCGAGTAGTTCAAAGCTTTGGCCTATTTAAGACTTAGTTCACTTTCACCCCAAGAGTGCCTTTCTAGATCATTATGTTTGGAAAGATCATTCTCCATGGAGGTTCTTTATTGACTCAACATGAGAGTTTCTTAGAGAGTCTAGTCCCACATATTTTATGCACTATCTTCTATAGTGATGCGGATCAGCCCAACACCAAGCGTAATCATGCCAACGATCCATTGGAGGTGCCAATTCGGCCAATCACAAGAGCTAGGGCAAATAAGCTTAAAGAAGCATTGAATGGGCTTGTTCAGAACATATGGAGCAAAATGGACCTAGAGGGGGTGATGTGTCCGGCCCAATACCAGCCTTGTTAGGCTTATTTTTTTCCTAATGCTACAAGGATAAAAAAAAGTCAGCACTTTATTGTCCCAATTAAGTAAGGAAGTTGGCCATATCTTATTCCTAAAGAGGGGAGGACTATTTAATGCTTTTCCTAACTTAGGAAGGAAAGTAATTAAATTAGCAACAAAGGAGGAAATTTTTTTTCTTATTTGTCCAAGTTAAACAAGGAAATCCAAGCTAATCAAGGACATTAAAGGGGGCAGCAACACAAATTTTTCAAATCAGATTTCTTCTAGTTTATTTGGGACTTCTTAAGGGTGACAAATCTGATTCTAGCATATTTCGGATGGTAATTTTTGGATTTTTATTGTTTTTTATTATTTTCTTCTTAGTCTTTGGGTTATTATTACTTATTTGGATCAATTGTAAATGGGCTTCATATAAGTCCGCCTTAAGGGGGGTCCATTAAGGTTTTTGTTTCAGTCTAGAGTCAGTATAAATAAAGGCATAACCAAACATGTAAGGTTACACAATTTTCAGATCAATAAACTTCTTTGTCGCACTTCTTGTGTGTTGGTGGGATAATCTCCCTTCCTTGGTTCTCTAAAGAACTGAAAACGACTTATCAAAGAACAACTAGCTTTGTGACATCATCCTTATACTTCTCGTTCGCAAATCAATATTCGTTGGGTAGGGGTATCCGTTTTCAATAGTGCTGGTGCCTAGGTACAAGTTATCTTTGTGTCACACTCCTATCAAACCTGATTTACTTTGCTTTCCGGGAATTGGTGTCTTTGTGTATGGGTTGCGTGACCACGTGATCACGAGGTTTGCATCATCTACTTCCAATTATTCATCATGAGACACTTATTTATCCTTTGGCTTGCTTCTATGAGTTGTCTTCACACTATGGATAGGATGCATGCTTTCAGATCATTCACTCTTCGGTATGTATCTTTTTTAGGTCGCATATTGAGACACATGACCACTTATTCTTTCAATGCTCATTTTCTACTGTAGTTTGGGGTGCTATCACGAGCAGGACCTATCTTGGCTGGCCTTCCATCACATAGCGACCTCTACTATAATGGGCATACACGCACTTGAAAACGAAGGAGTTTTTTGCATCTACTTGCATCATTAGTCCTCCCAACAATGGTTTCCTTCATCTGATATGAAAGGAACAACCAAGTCCTTGATTAGATCTATCAACCCTATCAGGATGTATGTGAGGATATTTTTTTAGCTCTTTCGATCTCGTTTGATTCAGCTTCAACCAAGATATCATATCTCAGCTGCCCTCATATCCATTTAGCGTCTTCTAATGTCTTGAGGTGTCATTACTTTTGCTACTTCTCGGTTCTGTTGTAGAAACTAGTTGATCGGTTCATCAAGATCAAGATCAAGATCACACAATCGGTTGATCGCTACTAGTTTTCCTAAAAATTGATTGACTGGTCAACTAGTTGTTTATCTTGGCAATTTGTTGTTTTTACTTTTGATTTTATTTTAGATTTTGTTGCCTTTTCCAGTTACCTTTGGTCAGTTTGACCTGGGTAATCAGCCTGTGTACTTCGTGGGGTATGCCCTTCATACTTTTATATTTGAGGTCAATTGATATTTATGTATAATATGTTATTTTTTTGGTAATGGGTCTTTTGGATAATTCAATAAGAAGATAAATATGGAGATTTAAGAAAATAAGTGAAATTGGTGTTTTAAACAATGTTAAAGATGATTGGAATTCATTTAAAGATTTTAAATGGTTGTCTTGAATTTTTCTAAGTATGGCCGAAATTAAATAATTAGGAAGATGGAGAATTTGAAATCTGGTTTGATTATGTGATTTTTGTATTAATTGATGATGTGTGATTTCGCAAGTTAATTTAAATGGGATAGAATTTGGGTTATAGCATGACTAGATGTTTATGGACATGTTTTGGAAAATATAGGAATATAAAATCTTAAGTGTGTTATGTATTGTTGATGTGGAAGAAAAGATGTTGAAGCATGGAGTGTGGATGTTATGATAAATTATTGGTTTGGTTTTTGTGTTTTTGGAATTTGAAATTGAAATGGTTGAAAAATAAAGTGAGGAGACCTTCATTTAATCATAAGCTTCGTTATAATTGGAAAATGGTTAGATTTGAGGATTTTGAAATTTTAGGAAATTGAACTTTCGTTTTGGTGTTATATTATATTTAAAAAATATAAAAATAAAATAAAAGTAAATGGTGGTATATTAGATTAGTTGTATGATGAAAGAATTAAGAATATAAGTTGAAAAGACTAGGCATGTTATATTAAATTGTTGGTATTGGGCTTAGTCATTAGTTCATTTAGGGTTGAATTGGGTTATTCATTTTTGGATTAAAAAGAAAATAGATAAAAAAATCAATGTTCTCATGATATTCCCTTATTATTATGAAAGTTTAGATGTCTTTGTTTAAAAGGTATAGGTGAGTGTTAAAAATGAATTGTTTTGTGGTGTTTTGAAAGTGTTAAACATTGTAGTAAATGCACTATAAAGGGAATTAAGAAAGGTATGACAAATTTTGGGGTGCTGTCAACATTGATCAAATTGTTAATTAGAGAATTTTGAAAAATTTCTGGAAGATAACCTTGATAAACAATTTAAATTGTATTGTTTTAATGTTTTGTGTGTTGTTGGTGAATGAATGAGGTTGAGTTTAATTTTGTATGCAAGTTGGAGAAATTGCATGTCAAGTTTGATTTAATTGGTAGAGTTTGAAATTGGTAGTGTAAAAGTTCTAAGTGTGGATTTAATTTGATTACATGAATATTAACCTATGAATTGTAATGTAAATTGATGGTTGTGATGTGTGGATATTAATTTGTAATTTTAGAAAATATGGAGATTTCTAAGGTTGAATTTTTAATTAATAATATGAAAACTAATTGTTATTGTTTAGGAGTTCTAGGAGAAGAGCATGGAGTGAGACTTGACTTTCCAAGAGCTTGTACAATAGGAGCTCAAGGGTCGCCCCTTTGTCTTTTTAACTATTTAAGATGTTTTCATAATTGTTAGCTTTTCATGAAAAAATTGTTGTGTTGTGTATACTTGCTTATTATGAGATTTCATGCCTACGAGACAAGAAATTGTATGTGATTTGGTAATGTACCTACATGATTTGTGATTGACCACAACGATGATAAAATGTATGTGTTTTGTAATCAACCATAACGATAATAAATTATATATAATAGGTAATCAACCGCAACAAAGGTAATCCATGTATTAATTATGACAAACTAGAATGATGTTAATCCATGTATGATTTATGACCGACCAAAACGATGTTAATCCATGTATGATTTATGACCAACCACAACGACGGTAATTTATATGTAATTCAAAAATTAACCGCAAAAGTAACTCAAAGTGTGAATTCGAATTCAACCACAACAAAAAAAAATCAATGTGTAAATTTTAAATTGACTACAATAATATATATTCACTAGTAAATTGATCGATCGCAAAGTCATAGAATAACGTGTGAATTTTAAATATAAAGCGACATTGGACTTGATAATGTGATTGTTTTGGTATCATAGTTAACTGTTTGAATGGAGACTATGGATACAAATATATTGATTAAGTGGTTGTTTGGACAAAGACTAATGTAATAAATTTGGTAATATAATCAGTTGTTTGGATGGAGGCTAAAATACATGAGAAAATCAGGTATTTGGACAGAGGCTATGATATGAAAGATATAAGTAGGCTATGTTGACATGGTAAAAACTTGGTATTGAATACACCACATTGACTAGGTTAAATGAAAAAAAAAACAAGGGAAAATGACTCAACTACTAATCTAGAGTGCCAAAATATATGATCTAAAAGATTTGAATCGAACTAATGATTATATTAAAATAAAGCATAAACTTGATTATTGAAACTAAGTTGACATGATCAATGTTGAATACAAGTTGCAATTATTGAAAAGGAATAAGAAATGCAAAACTAAGATACAAAATGATCTATATAGATAATTGAGCCATGATCAGTATATCATTTAACTAGCATTGGGTTTAGTTATGAAAATTGATTTTTTTTATATAATAAATTAATTGATTTTTTTAATTATGAATTGACTAGAATTAAAATTGAATTACAAATTGTATGATTTGTGTTGAATTGGTTTTGAATTGTGTTGGATATGACTTGTTGAGTAAGTTGAGTTTTTATTTTTGTAGATATTTTAAAGGCTGGAAAAATGCTATTGGCGCGACAAATTATGAAACACGCAAGTCTAACTTGTGTGTCAAATGAATATGTAGGTCTGACTTATGTGTTTAGTGGTTATACTGATCTAACCAGTATATCTCATAAAATGTGCTATTTTGAAAAACAAGTTTTCAACTATATTACTTTGGGTATAATTATAATATCGTCTTTAATTAACACTTATAATTCCATCTTAGAATTTAGTGACAAATAGAAACTCTATTTATGGGTATAGTGTAGTAACACATAAAATAATTTATAAACTATTTTCTTGGCTCATATTATGTTGCGAGTTGGATAAAAAAAAAATTAAACCTAAAAAAGTTGTCTAGGTCATGAGGAGTTCTTTGTCATTGTTATTAAACCTGGCCTAGTAAGTCAACTTTAAAAACAAACTACTCAATTGTTTTCCTAGCACGAGTTTTAAATTAATCATGTGAGAGTTGTCTCAACACGACTCAGACGACTTAGCAGGCCTAAAAACAATCTGGATAATTGGTAAAAATCATGGTTTAGCTTTAAAAAAATTTCAAGATGACATCTTTGTTTTTTTTAAATTAAGACGGTGACATATTATATCGACCTAAGCTTTACGGTTTAACCTGCCAAACCAAAGACCTAGATCATGGACTTCACTTGATTTCACACTTTACTTGTTTAAAATATTTTTTACTTAATGATATGATAACAAAAATAGACGCTTATAAAATTGAGTACCAACCAAATAACAGCATGTTTATTTAAGACTGCGATAACCTCATAGCAAACAAACTGAAATACATTATAAATACCAATTCAAAATCAGTCAAATACTAAAGAATAAAATTAATTAAAAAAAGAAGTAAACGTTGACTTATTATTATTAAACGTGATTTAGTGGGTCAACCTTGAAACTTCTCGACTTGTCTCCTTGTTTAGCTCGAGTTTAAAACTAAATCATGTATAAGTTGTCTTGATATGATCTAGTCAACTTGTCGAAAGCCAAGGCAACCCAAAAAAGAGAGTAAAAGGCATGGTTTAGTTTTTTTAGAAAATTCAAGATGATATCTTTTTTTTTAATATTAATACGTCGACATATTTGATCGACTTGGGCTTCGTGATTTATTTCACCAAACCAACAACTCGAGTCATGGATTCCATTGCGTTTTGATAACTTTGTTTTCTTAAAACTATTTTTTTCTTAATTATATGAAAACAAAATAGACGTTCATAAATTCAAGTACGAACCAAATGCCAACATATTTGTTTTAGATTACGATAACCTCATAGAAAGCAAACCAGAATAAATCATGAAGTCCAATTTAAAATCAACCAAATATTGACATGTTCATTTGAGACTACAATAACTAATAGAAAGTAAGCCAAAATAAATTATGAAGACCAATTCAATAGCAAGCAAATATTGAAAGGTGAAATTGAAAAAAAAACCAATGAAAAAACTCAAGGATGAAATTAGAAAAAAAATTAAAAAAAAATTAAAAAAAAACAAAGATAGAGATGCTTCACTATTTATATTTTATTCACATAAATAGTGGAACACCATCAAGTTTACCAAGTGTTTTAGTTGTATTAAGTAATAGTAATTGCCATTTAAAATTGAAGTTGTGAACCATTTGTCGCATGGAGACCCTGAAATTAAGAACCATATTAGTTCTTGGCCAAATTAAAAAGTTCTTTTAGTGGATGAAATCCTGCAGTCAGCAAAATAACAAAAAAAAAAAACTAAAAGAGCGGTTTTTACCATATCTCTCATCACAAAACACTATTCATTAGAACAATACTTTGTTTTTTTTATTTTAATTCCATCATTTAATATTAGATTTATTTTTTATTAGGTTATCTCACTTTCATTACACGAATCACAGGTTAAGCGGGTTAACCGATTCACTCAGGTTTTCTTTTCTTAATTAAATTTTCTTTTCCAAATTCATCATTTAATAACGAGTTCATTGAGAATTAGTGTTATAGACCATCCCAGAAACACCAACAAGAACCCATTACATGTTCCAAATGGTCCAATCACTCGGTCCAAGAGAAAGGCATTGAATATATTAGTTTTAAAGGTCTCAACCAAGTCAGATTTGAAAGGTGCATTGGAGTATCAAAAGGAGGCCCTCATACATCTTATCCATGTGCAACAGGGGGCCAATCCAACCTTATTTGGGCCATGAGCTGAGGACACCAAAGGAAACAAAAGAATCCTACTACAACCTGGAAATAACATGGGTGGCTACCTTTTGCTTTTGTTTCTAGTATTAATGGGTTGAATGGAAGGCTATAAATAAGCCTTGAATCATTTTTGTAATATGTTATTTCTTTCTGTTCTTCTCATGGCAGAACATGGATTTAATATTATGTGCTTTATTTTATTTTGTTAGCTACAGTCCAAGGCTTGTTTGGGCTTAATTAATACTCTGTTTTCAGCTAGGATCCAATGCTTGTTTAGATCAGGTTATGTGTTTTTTTTGTTTAAGGTTTTTGGGTCAGTTTTGTAGGTGGGCCAAATCAGTCCATTAGGGTAGATCCATCAGGGTTAATTTTTCAAGAACTATTTAAATTTTGGCAACAATTAATAAATATTACTTCTGAATTTTTCAGTTTTAACGTGTGAGAGTAATTCTTGCATTATTCACTTCTTGAATGAACTGAATCTGACTTATCAAAAATTAATTGGCTTCGTGACGTCATTCTACTTCATTCCAATAATGTTGGTGCCTTGTGACAAGTTTTTATTGTGTCACACTCCTATTAGACCTATTGTGACTTTATAGGATGAGATTTCAATATTAATTGTGGGTTGTGTGACCACGTAATCACGAGGTTCGCATCAGTTGCTATTAGAGCTAGGCTCCAAGACAAGGTCATATCCTTATGTTATTTTTGTTTTTTTAGTGTTCCTTTAAGTTTTTCAGTGTTTGTGTTGTTCATCTTCTTGTCCTTTGTGTCTGTGGCACCTAAGCGAAAAAAAAGGGGGGGTTATATTTCATGTTTTTACTGTCTCTAATCATATCAGTAGCATATAAAAAAGAAAGAAAGAGATTAGATGAAATTTGAAGGATGATTAAATTCTATCGTAAAAACACAACTCTTGGTGAATCATAAGAAAACCACCTCAGAATCAATGGAAACTTCATATTATGTCTACTGGGGGTGAGATCGCATCATATATTAAATTTGAGCTTATTTTAATGTTGTTTGCTATTCGAGGTTCAACCATATATTAAATTTGGGCTTATTTTGATGTTGTTTGCTATTCTAGGTTCAATTTTGCCACAGAAACACAACTCTTACTGAACCATAAGCAAACCACCTTAGAATCGATTGAAACTTCATATTATAACAATTGGTGGTGAGATCGCACCATATTTTAAATTTGGGTTTAGTTTGATATCGTTTGCTTGACGTTTTAATTTGAGGTTCAATTCTGCTATAAACTGATCATACAAGGTTTGAGTACTTAGACATAAGAGAACGACCTATAAACTGAGATTCATTGTTTGTTTGGTATCAGAACACTAAATATTGAATATGAGGTCATTTTGAGAGCATATAGTCTGAGTTTCAATTCTATTACGTAAAAATTACATAATAGGTCAAATTTGCATTAAGTTCCAAAATGTGATCATTAGGCTTCATGATTTGTTTTGTTTGCTTTCTATTAGTTTATTCCGGCATCATGACTCGAGAATAGTGCTTAATGGGTTAGCTTAAGTTGACTAGGGTCATTTTTTATGTTTTTTTTATTGACTTTTTTTTTCCCAATTTTACCATTCAACATTGGATCGGCTTGGAATTAAGTTTCAAAATTTGTTTTTATTTGGTTTCTATGAGGATATATGATACGAACCTCGTGATCACATGGTCACGCAACCCACACGCAAAGACACCAATTCCCAGAAAGCCAAGTAAATCAGGTTTGATAGGAGTGTGACACAAAGGTAACTTGTACCTAAGCACCAACACTATTGAAAACGGAGACCCCTACCCAACAAATATTGATTCATGAACGAGAAGTATAAGGATGACACCACGAAGATAGTTGTTCTTCGATAAGTCGTTTTTCAGTTCTTTAAAGAACCATGGAAGGGAGATTATCTCACCGACACCCACACACACAAAGTACGGCAAATAAGAAGTTTTATTAATCTGAATTGTCTAACCTTACATGTCTGGTTATGCCCTTATTTATAGTGACTCCATACTAAAATAAACCCTAATGGACCCCTTATGTGGACTTATATGATGCCCACTTACAATTAAATCCAAATAATATAAATAAACCCTAAACTAAGAAGAAAATAATAATAACAATAATAAATCCAAATTTAATATCCTAAATATAATAGGATTAGATTTAATGCCCTTTAGAAGTCCCATATAAGCTAGGAGAATCAAATCTGAAGGTAGAATTAATTCTGAAATCTTTTTTTTTTTTGTAGCTATGATGAATAAGGAATCCTTGTAAGAAAAGGATTCTAAAACATTTATGAATCCTTGCTACACTTGGAAACTATGTTGTAGCCCATTGAAGATCTTTGTAGAAATAGGAGATTCCCAAAATAAGCTGCCACATCCTTTTAGGAAAAGAATCCTAGCCAAATAGGAAGTCCACAAGTCAAAAGGAAGTAAATAACAAAATTCATACAGCCTCTGTTGACCCATGTTTCGATGCCTTCCCGAACTCCGATTGACCTGAAATTCTAACCCAACGTAGGACATGTCAGACGACTCCATGTAAACTTTCAACCCGATCCAACGGTCGGATTGAGAATTATGACTGTTGCCGTAAAACTTGATAGATGCACTTTTTACGTCAAAATCCGAATTTGACCTTTCCTGAATCGTATCAATATATTGGTTTCATGATTAGGGTCGCGAGTTTTGACATTTTAACCTTAGTCAAATCAAGTTTTTTTTTCCTAAGAGGTTATCTTTGTCTTATGATCAGGGTCATATATCCTTCAACATTGGATTCGCTTTTTATTGGGTTGTCCTCATCTCTTGACCAGGATCACAAGTTTGACAGGCTAACCCAATTGACCCAATTTTTTTAATTGACTTTTTTTCCTCAATTTCATCACTTAATATTGTGTTTAATTGGGCATTAGACTTCATGATTTATTTTTGTTTACTTCTTTTGGGGTTATCCCGGCCTCACGACCAAAGAATAATGCTTAAGAGCATGTTAACTCGGCTTATTGTTTTGTCATTTTAATTAATATTTTATTATAAATTTCATCGTTCAACATTTGACCAGACATGGTCGATTAGGAATTGAAGTTCATAATTATTATTTCATGTTCTTTTCTTAATTATTTTTTTTAATCTCATCCTTAACCACTAGGCAAATTTGAAAATTGGACTTTATAATTTGTTATGATTTGCTTTTTATAAGGTTATCTCAGTCTTATAACTCAGGTCACGTGTTTGACTGGTTATCTCGGGTCACTTTTTAAGTCTTTTTTAATTTATTTTTCTTTAATTTCATCATTCAATATTGGGTTAATTGAGAATTAGGTTTTATAATTTGTTTTGGTTTTCTTTCTTTATTGTTATTTTAATATTAAAAAAAGATGTCATCTTGAAATGTTTTTAAGTTAAACTATGTTTTTATGGGTTATTATTACAGGTTGCTTTTAGACTCGCAAAGTTAACTAGATTACATCTAGCTAACCCTCACACGATTTAATTTTTTTTTCCACTAGAAGAAAAATATTAGTAACATCTAAATATTATTATGTTCAAGAAAAATTTAACCACACTCTTAGTGGAGCATAATAATCTAGTGTTCTCTATTTATGATGTTTTAAACAATAAAAATAAAATCTCATATGAAAAGTCCAATCAGGTGGGATATGGTTGGCTGAATGTTCGGTAAGAGGCAAACCTCTTGGTCGAATCCCCCAAACAATGCCATAAATGAATAGAATTCATGCAAGTATAAAATGGAGTCAGGATGTTTAATGATTTCATATTGTTTTCTTTTTTAATTATAAAGGAGAGGTTCGAACATGAGATCTTTGGGAGGAGGGGGGCCCTACTGCCAGTTAAGCTACATGATTTCAAATTGTTAATAAGTGATGATTTGCAATACTAGATAATGTTAAGACTTATTCTTTGAAACCATAGCATAACCTGAATAAGGTCAGGTCAATACACGGTAGATGGAGACTTGGGTCATTTACTTTTAATTGCTCTTATATGTAACAAGTACACTACTACACGATCAGACATGAAATAATATAAGAAAAGTGTATGTTTGTTATTAATTTTTTTATTTGATTGCATCATTTTTAATTTATCCATTTAAGTTATTGAATTTTTATTTATTTTTATTTGAGTTTCTACTATTGGTTGAGTCTATTAGGTGCTAATGTGTGCTAGTTATATCATGATACATGGTAAAGTGAATTCCATCAAATAGGAAAATAAGCATATTTGGTCTTTAACTTTTTATTATTTTTTCATTTGAGTGTCTCATTTTAAATTCTATCCATTTTAGTTGCTGAAATTTTTTACTTATATTTGAATGATTATTAATATTTTTTCAACTATTTTTTCATTGGATCTCACTTTTTGCATATTGTGAGATAACTAACACGTAAATATTTAAAATATAAAATAACATTGTACCAATAAGCAAAATAGATAAAAAAAAAATCATGCATAAATAAAATTATAATTAAAATATAAAAATAATAAAATATTGATAACCAAATATATAATTTTCTTACAATAATATTTCGAAATGATTAGCATTCAAAAGACTTAGTGAAAAGCATATGGATGACAACGAAATTACTGACGAAATATTTTTCATTAGTAATATTCGATTATAATAGCGACATAATATTTATGTCTGCAATTTCCAACGTAATAACCAATGGAAAAAATTTCATCAATAATTAATGATAGAATCATTGATACAATAAAAAAAATAAAAAAAATATTATGTCGGTGATTCCAATGTTAATATGACATGTCATCAATTTCCAACAGACTCACCGACGACATTTTCCATTGCAATATTCCGTCGAATATTTATCCATAAATTTAAAAGTGTTATAACCGACTTCAACCTCCTTCTCTCTTTTTTTTTCTTCCTCTCTCTCTTAAACCACAAATCAAAACAACAGCACTCCTACCTATTTTACCACAAATCTAGACCCTATTATCATAAATTCAACCACCCAACACTTCATAGTGTTTAGCATCATTATCTTGGTATCATTTTTTCTCTCTAAATATTCCCTACACCAAGTAAACAAACCTACCCGTTTATGTTTTAAGATAATGTATTAATATTTGTTTTAAGTATTTGTAGTGTAGTTTGATTATATATTGAAGTATTTCACAACCTTTTCATATAGAATTAAAGTTTGATTTGCATGTTGTAATTTGGGAAAATTTAAATTTGTTTGTGATTTGATGAAATTGATTTTATAACCTAGGTGTGTTATAATGAAAGATATGATGGGCTATTTATATTTTGTCAATTTTATTATTATGTTGGAAATTTTAGAGAATTGATTTTTTTATAGAATTGATAACAATTAAATGGTATTAATTTAGATTGAATAAGTTTGAATTAAAAAAATGATAGATAATTAGTTGGGTACCGATTAAATATTGTTAATTGAATTTATTTAGTTAATATTTTGATGCATCGTTACATTTTTATACAAAAATAATAATTTGTTATTAGATTGTGAACTCATTTTTAATTACCAAAGTTGAATTTTGAATTGATTGTTATTTTATTAACAAATGTTCTTATCATTATTCTATATAGGTTTTCTAAGTAATGAATAATCATTTTTGGATGTATCGAGAATCAACTCAATGATTATTATAATGGAAGATTATTATAAAGGGGTTGATGGTTTTATTAATTTTACCCTCTCAAATCTAAAGATTATTAATAGAGGTGGAATTAGATGACAATGTGTGAAGTGTAAAAACAAAAAGCTATATCAATCAGATGTTATAATGATGCATCTTCTAAGAAAAAATCCACCATGTCAAAAAAGATTGTTGGCTCAACATTTAGTTGTAACAACATATATGAAGTTTTAGAAGATAATAGTAATCATTATAGGAGTATAATGATGGATGCAATGAGTATGGATCTTGGTTATTCAAGTGAAGGTTCACGTGTAGATAAAGAATCAAATGTAAATGTAGCTAGGGTTTTTTTTTTTTTTTATCTTCTAAGAGATTTTTATAAACCATTATGTGATGAATACACAAATTAAAATAAATTATCGGCTATTGCACAAATATTTACATCAAGTCTGATTGTGGTATGAATGAAGCCGATTATGATAGCATAATCAAATGGGAAAAAAGCATTTTACTTTATGGAAATAAGCTGAAAGAGAACTTCTATGTTGTAAAACACATGATGAAACTCCTTGACCTAGGATACCAAAAAATTAATATGTGCCAAATTTTTTGCATGTTATATTATGGTAAAGATGAAAATTTAACCAAGTGTAAAACATGTAGGCATGCTCGGTATAAACCCAATATAGGTAAGGGAAGGACACTTGTCGCATACAAGAAACTGAGATAGTTCCCAATCACTCCTAGGCTATAAAGGTTATTTATCTCTACAAAGATATTTGAGCACATGAAATGACATTATTCACACAATATAGAGGATGGAGTCATGGTGCAACCTTTCATGGTGAAACTTAGAAGCAGTTTAATAAGGTTTATCCTTAGTTCTTAATGAAACCACAGAACATACATCTTGGTTATTTGTTGTACTCTATTCTTGTTGGCTAGTCATACTAATAATTGACAACTTGCCCTCGAGGATGTGTATGAGGTCAGAATTCATGTTCATATCTATAATCATACCTAGTCCTTACAGTCCAAGTAGGAATATAGATGTTTATCTTCAACCATTAATTGATGAGTTGAAATAGTTATGGTCATTCAGACCTTTAACGTATGATGTCACAAGAAAACATAATTTTTAAATGAAAACAACTTTGATATAGACTATAAATTATTTTTCTATATATGAAATGGTTTTGTGATGGAGCACACATGGTAGTTTGTCCTTATTGTATAGAAAACAATAAGGCAACCTTAACAAATGATTGTAAAACTTTTTTTTATTGCAACCGAAGGTTCTTACCAAGTTATCATCAATACAAAAAAAAAAAAATAACAGAAAAGACTTCATCAAAGATAAAACTGAAAGGGATGTTGCACCTTTAGACTGTTAAGTGAAGAATTGTATGATGTAGTCTCATAGTATACGGACATCATATTTGATTTTCAATCCGGTAAACAGAAATTTCCTTGTTTTGGTGTGATTAATAATTGGGTAAAGTAGAGTATTTTTTGGGGGCTTTCTTATTAGAAGACTAATTGATTAATACTTAAAAGTGCATTTTTATCAAGGTTTTATATCATCATTTTACACTTGAAGTATCAATATCTCCTTAACTCTAATAACATGTCTAATAATTTAAGATACCTTTAATTTATGGTAAATATTCATCTTAAATGCAGGTCTATCACATAAATCAAAGGATTGATTGATGAGTTTAACTATTGAAATTGAGAAGACAAAGAGAGGGCTAAGCTTAGAAAAGAGATGCTGGTTCAGTCCAAACTGGAACACCATTCGGTTATTGGATCATAACTGGAGCTATAGAACTTGGATTTAGGTCTGGTTTATATGTATGGAGAGCCTTACATAGGCCTAAAACTTTTATGAAGAGTCCAAGATTTAAAATGATCGTTTTCAAGTTCAAATTGTAGCAACAACAGATAACTCAGAATCTGTAAACACCCAAAAGAATATATATATATATATATATGTATATATATACATATATATATATGTATATGTATATATATACATATATATATATATATATATATAGAGAATT
>Ga0307515_10010391_pt1 | contig 17837 bp, 9 predicted proteins | sample 17_EM_MG_FD_194513 | JGI IMG/M metagenome (GOLD analysis project Ga0307515, IMG submission 194513) | Populus trichocarpa ectomycorrhiza microbial communities from riparian zone in the Pacific Northwest, United States - 17_EM | ecosystem: Host-associated > Plants > Roots > Unclassified | place... | reverse complement strand
AGTTTTAAGTAAGCTTATTACTAATATAATATTCTCTATTTATAGGACCCCTTTAACCCTAGGGTTATACACATTAATAATTTATACCGGTCCTCTATATATCTGGATTATTATAACTATAATATCTGAATTAACTACCTACTATAACTATGAGGATAGGCTAATAGTCTTGCTAATTATAAAGCATACGCATATAGCTGCTTTTGGTTTATATAGGAGCTAAAATCCTTAGGGGCAGTATATTAATTGTGTATAGGTATTGTAGTACGGCTCTTATATAGCAAGGATGTAGTATTTCTCTAGGTCTAGACTATCTAGTAAGGGCCTTATAAGACGGTGGTTTGTGTTGCTACAGTTATACTATATAATAGATAGGTGGCGGACCCCTAGCAAGGGTCCTTCGCCTCTCTATTATTCCTTACTTCTTCTGTTTCCACTTTCTCTAAAATATTTAAAACTTCTATCTCTTATATCTACACCCTAGTTACTACTTATTTTATATAGAGCTTTCTATTCCCGTGTCTTATATTCCTACTAGCGCTTCTATATCTAAATCTGTTATTATCTCCGGTTCTTCCCCTATTCTTACTAGTTAGCTATATACCCTTTAAGAGTTAGCTGCGAATATTATATTTGCCGCGTTAAGTCTAATTCTTAATTATCCTAGTCTTAAGCTTACTATAGCTGTTTATAAGGGTCTTCCTATAGGGCGTCCTCTCCCTTATATCCCCTATAACCCTTATATCCCTATATAGTCTAGTAATATCGCGCGGCGTCACTTCTAGCCCGTTAAGGCTTGGGATAGCTAGCCTAGCCCCCTAGTATTAAAGGTAGGAAATGCTAGGAAGGCACCTACGCCCCCCTAGCTTATTGCCTATTATTTCTATTTATATAACCTAGCGTATAGTTATTCCTATAGCTGTTAAGCCCTAACCTTCCGTCTCCTATATTTAATACAGTCTTCTCTCTCCCACGCCTTATATATACTTTAGTGGCAGTTTACGCATTTTATTTAGTCTTAATTTAAGCAGTATCTTATATTATGGGGGCCTATATAGTGGCCGCAGCATACCTATACTGCGCATGTAGATTAGGTGTGCCCCTATTATATATAGCGATAGCATTATTCTAGGCGGAGTCTATGGTTATAGAGCCTTGCATTATATATAAGGCTATTTATAATAATACCTTTTTAGATAAGGAGTTTTTGCATTCCTGGTATATATATACTAACAATAAGGGAGCTATATATTTAACCGGCGTTTCCCTAGCAAGTCTTTAGTGACCCTTATATTCTTTTATTATTCTTATTACATACTTAGTTTGCATTTTCCTGTTAAAGCTATTAGATTTGGGCAATCTTAAGTCCTGGTATAAGGCGTTCCGTTTATTTTACTATCTTATATATAGTTACTATATTATCCGCCTAGCATCCCTTTTCTACCCTAAGGCTTAAGGGAACCACTAGGACTTTAACTAGGTAATCTTTATAGAGCACTTTTATGCCAATACGTTCTCCTAGCCTATCCCCTACCCTAATAGCTTATTCCTTTGCCTATTAGTCCCTTAGGGTAACTCTAATATCTTTACTCCTAAGGTATTAGACTGCGATAGCATTATAGACCTCTTTATAGATCTTTATAAGGACTTCTATTTCCAATTATCCCCTAAGCCCCTCTACTTTTTCTATATTTAGTTATATTATAATTATATACCTAAATATTGTCTTTAGGGGGGTAGGTTCCTTATACTATAGACGCATAGCTACGGCGGCCCAGGTGCGGTTTGCCGGTAAAGAGGGGTTTTATTTATTTTTAATTTTGCTTAGCCGTTAGAGGATTTAATTAAGGGTTTACTAGAGGGGCGCCTAAGGTTCGCTAGACTGGCGGAGCCATTCTGCTAGCTATATTAGTTCGTTATAGCTAACGGTAGCTCCCCTATAACTACGGATACTAGACGCGTCTAATAGGCTTTATATTTTGTTAGATACCTTCTTAATAGAGGTCTTTCCGCTTTATAATGTGGTATTCGCCCGTTCTTGTTGTAGAGGGCCATTGCTGGACGTGGTTTTAGTGGACGCGCGCGAGTGCAAACCACCGTCGTTCGACATGTGCCTCCCCTGCGATGTATGCATCTTAGGGGGATTCTCTAGGTGTTTTTCAGGGTTCTTTTGGTTGGTTTTGGTCTTTTTAGGCCGGGTGCAGCAAGAGCTCCTTTATTAGATTCGTAACTTCTTATAAAGAAAAGTATAAATAAAAAGGTAGAAAGAAGATATCTAATTAGTAGAAAAGCTAAAGGTATTTGCTAAGGCTCTGCACGAGGCTCTGCACGAAGCTCTGCACGAAGCTCTATATGTAGCTCTGAACGAAGCTCTATACGAAGCTCTGCACGAAGCTCTACACGAAGCTCTGCACGAAGCTCTATATACGGAGGCTCTATACGAAGCTCTGCATAAAGCTCTATATATGGAGGCTCTGCACGACGGCTCTGCGTACGACGGTTCTGCGTACGACGGCTCTACTACGGAGGCTCTATATAAAAGCTTTGTGCTGAGCTTTATAGAGAGCTTCGTGTAGAGCTTTATACGGAGCCTCCGCAGAGCTTCGTGCGGAGCTTCGTGCGGAGCTTCGTGCGGAGCTTTTGCTGAGCTTTGGTAGAGCTCCGTGCGGGGCTCCCTTAAGCCTTATTCCGCAGAGCTCTTATCCCTTGTATAGATAGATTCGTCCGTAGAAGGGTGGCCCGAGCGTAACTAATTAAATAGCTATGTTTGTTAGCGGTAAGGCGTTCTACTATACACTTAAGGTTTATATAAAGCTTTAAATATACTCTATAAGTTTATCTAATACCTTATCTATCTAAAATAGCTTAAATATTTAATAGGGATTGTTAAAATTAATATAGTATAGAAGCTTTAGGGTACTATAGGTGTTTTTATTATAGATAGGTAGAGGTTTAAAGTAAGGCGGTAGTTTAGGCGTAGGTAGTGTTTTCTTTATTTAACGCGATAGTTTAGGGTATTAAGTAGGTAGAATAAGGTCCTTATTATTAGTTACACGATTTCTAACCATATTAGTTATTTATTTAATTAATAAAGCTATCTAGTTACTGCTAGTATTAAGGAAGTTAATATTCTTGTTTTATACGCACGGGCTATATCCGTATATTACTTATCTATATAAGGGATAACCCTTATATAAATAAGTGACGTATAGATATAGCCTATGCGTATAAAATAAGAACATTAACTTCCTTAAGTAGTAACTAGATAGCTTTATTAATTAAATAAATAACTAATATAGTTAGAAATCGTGTAACTAATAATAAGGACCTTATTCTGCCTATTTAATACCCTAAACAATTATATTAAATAAAGAAAAACTACTACCTACGCCTAAACTACCGCCTTACTTTAAACCTCTATCTATCTGTAATAAAAACACCTATAGCACCCTAAAGCTTCTATACTATATTAATTCTAATAGTACCTATTTGTTATAGTGCTGCAATAAAGTAGACTAAATAACTACGTTATGGTATAAAGAGGGGAAGAAGGTGGAAAGGGGGTATTATATATAAATAGTAGGGCCGGCCGCCAAGTCGCTAGTAGTGGGCTAGCTAATAGTAGGAAATAGTACGAGATAGTATGAAATAGTATGCGTTAGGTTAGTGCCGTAACAGTACTCCTCTCCCTTAGATAGTTTAATCCCTAAACTAAATAGATAACTTAAAAATAGGCAGTGTATAGGGTTGTCTATTTTTTACCGCAAAGATATTAGTTCCGCTTACTGCCCTTAACTAAGCTAATAGCAATTTTCTATGCCGGGCATAGAAAATTCTAATTAGTTAGTTTAGTAAGTAAGGTTAGTAGAACTCTATACTGCTACCCAAATTAATCTATATAGCGTTTCTTAGTAAGAATTTAGCTAATTAGATAACTTTAACCGCCGGTTAAAGTTCTATAATATCTTAACCACTACAAATTTTAATATAGTGGTCGGGCGCGACCTTAGCGTGACTTTTCCTTATCTTATGCCCAGTCTAGGGGTTTTGGCTTCTTAGGGTGTTGCTTATAAAAGCGCTATACAGCTTATTTATAACCCTTTAGGTCTTCCTCTAGCTGCTAGGTTATATCCTTATAATATTTCCATTTAATCTTATAAGTTAGGCCTTAGGGGTCTTTGTTATATATATTAAGGATTTTCTTAAACTCCTATTTATCTTCTATATTGCCGTTATTGTTTCTCTCTATTACTTGTCCTTATATATTACGGCGCTTTATAGTATTAATATTTGCTTAGCCAGGGATCTCTTTAGTAGCCTAGAGGCGGACCTTAGATATATAAAAGGATTTATTTACTTAAATATAGTCTAGGAGGTTTATTATAACTGCCCCTTAGTATACTATAAGTACGGGGTATAGGCCGTCCCATTTATCGTCCTATTTCTTCTTAGGTTTATTTATCTTTATATTTTCTAAGCTAACTATAACTATATCGCCTTCGTAGAATAACGCGCTCTTATCTCTACGGGTATTAGTATTATTTTTATAGCGTTGCTATAAAATCTAGGCTAGGGCCTTAAGCTATATTAATATCCGCTTAAAGTGGTTGGCTATAAAGTCTACGCGGAAAAACTCATTTTTTGCTTATACTGATAGTATTAGTGGGTAGGGGCCAGCAGGCTCGATTCTAAGGCGAGGGTTAAAGCTATAGTTTATAAAAAATAGGGAGATACCTATACTCTTGTTGACTTAGTTATTTATAGCAAACTTAGTAAGCGGTAGGTAATTAACTTAGTTATCCTATATAAAGCTAATAAAAGCATAGAGGTATTTATTTACGGTAGCGTTAATAATTTTAGTTTAGCTATCCGTTTCTAGGTGCTAGGCTAAGCTTAGTCACAAGGTTATCTTAAGGCGTTTACTTAGTTATTGCTAGAAGTCGCTAATAAATTATATGCTATAATTAGAGATAATTATACTTAGTGCACCGTGGAGCTTATATATATTATTAACAAAGCTATTAATTAGCTCCTTTGTTAAGAGTCCTATTACTAAAATAAGGTATTATATTTTAGTTAGGCGGTCTATAATAATAAGGATATATTTATATACCTTACTATAGCGTTAATATACCAGCAGCGTTATAATATAGTTAATTAAGATATCGGTCTATAGGTAAGTGGGTAATTTTAGTAGCTTTAGAAAACCAGGCGGGGTAGAATAGGGGGTCTTAGTACGAAAGTATAGGGTATAGTCTTTAATAAAGGTAGCCGTGAACTAGGAGATTCCTAGCTACCAGTATATTTAGTTTAAGAGGTTAAGAGTCTTAACCCGGTTAGGGTAACTAGTAGGGCCACTACTATAAGAGTAATAGGTAACTTCTAGGCGGAGGTCTAGGGCGTTAGGGATGAAGAGACGTTAGCAGAAGTAGATTTATCCATCAATAATACTGTATTCTAACTTATTGTAATAGAGTAATTTCCTAATCTTCTTTAGCTAACGGCGAGCTTTCTAATCACGTAGGGCTGCTACTATATCTCTTATAAGTTTGTTCTCCTAGTATCCTAGCTAGATTAACTTATCTAGTGACTTTTTAGCTATTTTAGGATCTAGAGCGGCTATAAACTCTATATCGTTAAAGTTACGGAACTTATATAGTAATTCTTCTAAGATTATAGGGTTAACTTTTTAGGGCGGTATAACGACTTAGGCTTAGTGGCGGAGGTGTTTATTATTAGCGTCCTTAGGCCTTATTCCTAGTAGCTAGCTTAGGGTATTAAGGAGTATAGCTTTACTGCTAGGTCTATATATAATTATAAAGTTAAACTATAAAAGGAATTCTACCTACTAGACTTAGCGCTAGTTTAGCTGCTTAGTAGTTATAAACGTCTATAGGTTTTTATAGTTGGTAATAATTTTAAATAGCTCCTTAGTCCCTTATAGCTTAAGACGCTATTCCTCTAAAGCCTTAATAATAGCTAAGAGTTCTTTATTATAGATCTTATAGTTATACTTTAGTATAGAGTGCTTTGCGGAGAAGAATGCGACTAGTCTTAATTTTCTATTATTATTATACTGGGAAAGGACTCCGCCAGAAGCCTAATTTGATATATTTATCTTTACCACTGTTTTCTTCATATAGTTATAGTATGCTAGTACTAGTACTAAAGTAAAGGCTCCCTTAAGGGCCTTAAACGATTTAGCTTATTTTAGTCCCTATAGCCATCTAATATCCTTCTTTAGGAGTTTTATTATAGGTATAGCGATAATAAAGTAGCCTTAGATAAATCGTTGGTAGAAGTTCGCGAAGCTAAGAAATTATTATAGTTTTTTAATTAATATCGGGTCCTTCTATTCCTATAAGGCCTGTACCTTCTTAGGGTCTATAGTTATACTATTAGTTAAGATAATTAAGCTAAGGTATTTTGTTTTAGTAGAGTAGAACTTAGACTTATTAATATTAATCTAAAGTCCAGTATTGCCGAGTCTTTAGATGATTTTATTTATATGCTTAGTATGCTTAGCGCGTATTTTAGAAAAGGTAAGGATATTATTAAGGTAGGCAGTGCAGTAGTTATTAAGGGCGTTATATAGAATATAGTTAATATAGTTTTAGAACGTAGCGGGTGCGTTATAGAGGCTAAATAGTATAATTAGCATCTTATAGAGTCCGAACTGGGTAATAAATGCTATAAGCCACTTATGGCCCTTTATAATCTGGATCTGGTTAAACGTAGCAATTATATTAAGTTTAGTAAAGTACTTAGCACTATAAAGTGCGTTAAATGTCTCGCGGATTAGTAGCAGTAGGTATTAATTCTTAATAGTAACTATATTTAGGCCTTAGTAGTTATAGTAGATTCGTATATTACTACTAGGCTTAGTAGTAAGGAGGAGTAGTACGGTAGCTGGTAAGGTTAATTTGTAGATAAAACCCTTATCTAGTATCTTATTAATCTACTTCTTTATACACCTAAGTTTAGCAGGTGAAAGTGGTCTATTTTTATAGTATAGGGCCTAGTTTCTAGGGGTAATCTTAATTTTATAGTCCTATAATTAGTAAGGGGGCAGCTTATCTATATTTTTAGGGAGAAAGTACTTAATATATTTACTAAACTCCTTTAGTAGGCGTTATAGAATGTCTTTATAGGTTAATCCTAGTTTGCCTTTTAGGAATTTTTTAATATTAGTGTCGACTATCTTCCGATATAAAAGCTCGGGTTTAGTTTTTAGATTTGTCTTAAGGAAGTTATAAAAATAGGGGGGGAGCACTTTATAGGCTTCCTTTATTGTATAGTCGCCTTCTACTAGCTAGCGGAAAGACCTTTTTAATAGGTTTGGTACTTCTATTAGGCCTATAGGCAGCTCTTTAAGTAGCTGTCGGTACTTATCTTATTTAACTAGTTTTACTAGCTCCGCTATATAGATCCTTATTACCTTTATATCTTTTTATTTATAGAACTGGGTAAAATTAATAGTATAAGTATATTTAATATTGTTTAGGTTAGGGCGTGTTTAGTTCTCTAGTGCTACGGCTAGGTTAATATAGCTTAGTCGGCCTAGGGGGGCGGAAATGAGGCGGCGGCCTTATATAGTACGCGCGGGAGACGGGTATAAGGTTAGGCGTTATAATGGCGCGGTTTCTATTATCTGGGTTTTAGTAGTTCTATAGCCAGTCCTTACTATAACGCGAGCTATAGTGTGCGTATATAGCATATGGCTTAGTTTTAGGTATTAGGCTAAGCGGCTAGGGTTTAAATAGTGCCTAGGTTAGGGTTAAATTCTTAATAGTAGTAGCGCGAAGCGGACCTTCTTCCTTAGTCTCGGTAGGGCTAGCTAGCCCATTATTTTGGTCTTAAGTGCTAGAGTAGTTTAGTCTTTTACTATCTTGTTTCTTTACAGCTATATAGGCTCCCCTTTATTAGGAATGTCTTTTACTATTAGGGCTTTGTATATAGTCCTAGGCACTAGGCTTAGTAGTGCTAAGTATCTATATAGGGCGTCCCTACTAACGTTAGTTATCCCCTATAAAAGGTAGTATCTAAAGTAGTAGTCTAAGTTAAAGCGGATCTTAAGTTTCCTAAAGCTAGGACAGGGCTTATACTTCTAAAGCTAGGGTATACCTAAGATAATTAGGGTAGTAGGCGAGAGTTTAGTAATAAAAAAGAGTATAGCTTTAGTATAGAGGCCGATTAATATTTAGGCAGTAAAGTAGTCTATAATAAGTGAAGTTAGGATGCTGTCTGCGAGGTATAGTGGCCTAGATGCTAGCAGCTTCTTAGTTATAACGTTATACTTTCTTATAATAGACTCTATATTGGTAAATGCCATTATAGTACTATTAAAGTCTACTAGGCTTATTATATTAATATAAACTTAGGGGTATAGGTTATATAATAAGGAGAGTTAGGTTTAAATAAGGATTAATTTCTTATTACTGTTTACTAATCTAAGATTAAGTAGCAGTTTACTAATAAAAAGGACTAATTAATTTAGTAATAGGGACCTAATCTTCTTATCTTCCTCCTTATATAGTTTAGACCCTTAGACGCGACTTAGTTTAAGGGTCTGCCTTTTAATAACTAGGGTATAGGGCTGTTTTGGCGGGGCGGTTTAGTATCCATCTGGCTGGTGGTATTAGTCTTAGTTTTAGTTGGGGTATAGGAAGATAATACCTTGCCGACAATATAGCTGTGTTTATATTCGCTAGCGCGAAGTCACTAATACTAGGCGTTGTTAACGGGTTGGGCTCCTATATAGGGTATAGTTTAAAGTAACTAAGCTAGAGGGTTAAAGGGGGGGGGTTATTTGCCGCGGCTATAATAGGCTCTATAGTTGCCGCGTTTATAATAGACTCTACAGTTACTATATCTGCGGTTATTAGTTTGCGTTATTTAATAGGGTAGCATTAGGACTAGGTTTACTATCTTAATAGGGTTATAGGCATCCTTCTAGTAGCTAGGTAGGCTATAGGTAAAGTATAGTTTATTATTAACGCGGCGCTTACGCTCCGTGTTTAAGATTCTATTAAGGTCTATAGGTTCTCTAGTTACTGCTAGGGTCGGGGTTAATACAGGGGTAAGGGCTTAGGTAGGTAGGCGGTGGTTAGCGTTTTTCTTAAGGTTGGCTTAGTATATATAGTTCGCGAGGTTCTTAGCAAATATATCTATCTGCTTGCTCTAACCTATATAGTCGCTATTATTAATTTTATAGGCAAGTCTAAGTACTAGCTCTTCCATCTTTAGAGAGATAAACTTTTAGAGTAGGTCTACCTTCTATTTATCTGTCTTTTTGGCGCGGACTATTAGCTTATTAAGCTCTCCCTTCTAGGACTAGTAATTACGCTTACCTTAGGGGAAATAGTTAAGCTTGTTCTTTATAACCTAGGTTATATTAAGAACCTTATAGTAGGCAGTAAGGTCTTTAAGCATATCTTCCTTAGTAGGCCATTTCTATGTAAATATATTGTTTAGGTTCTTATATATAAGCTCTAGGCCCTACTTAATAAACTTATAGGCCTTATTCTCTAGTATATTTAAGATATAAAGGATCTAGAACTAAACTATATTAAAGTAGTCCTAGTCCTAGTTAAAGACTCCCTTAATCTTAATATGCTAGGTCTTAAAATTAGCTTATTATTTTAGCGGGGTGCCTTTTCCGCTAAATATTGGCGGGTTTTTAGATCTCTATTTTTTCTGCTAGGTTACTACTATTATTATAGGGGTTAATTATTTTAGAACGGTAATAGTCTCTATTTAGGAGTTAATAGTTCCTATCTAGGAAGCGATAAGGGTACTAAGGTTTTTATTAGCTTTTTTGTTGGCGGTGTTTATATTATATATACACTATAGTCCTACTTTAATATTGCTAAGGAACTCGTTAGTATAGTTAATAAGGGTAAGGTAAGCTTTACTAGGCTTAAAGGTCTTAGGGTATAATAAAGAACGGCGGATTATCTACGTAATATCGGGGTATATCTTTATAAAGAGGTCTACAAAAACGTTGCGGGGGTTCTAAGTTTCGGCTATTTCGGCGTTATTAGTGTCGCCTATTTAGGCGCTGGGTAAAAACTAAGGATCGTTCTAGGACTATACTTGGGACGTATTGGTTTTAGTAGGGGCGCGCGTAGGTCGCGATTGCTCTAGGGTAGAGGTTAATTAGCTAGGGTACGGGGAATTAGTAATCGCGATGGGGCGTAAATTAAAGATACTATAAACTATTACAGTGCTGTAATAAAGTAGACTAAATAACTACGTTGTGGTATAAAAAGGGGAAGAAGGTGGAAAGGGGGTATTGTATATAAATAGTAGGGCCGGCCGCTAAGTCGCTAGTGGTGGGCTAGCTAATAGTAGGAAATAGTACAAAACAGTATAAAATAGTATGCGTTAGGTCAGTGCCGTGACACTATTAAATATTTAAGCTATTTTAGATAGATAAGGTACTAGATAAGCTTATAGAGTATATTTAAAGCTTTATATAAACCTTAAGTATATAGTAGAACGCCTTACCGCTAATAAATGTAGCTGTTTAATTAGTTACGCTTAGGTTACCCTTCTATAGACGAATCTATCTATATAAGGAATAAGCTTTATATTTATATAATATTACTTATCCTTAGGATATTTAGATAAAAGTGGTACTATTTTAAAGCGCTTTATAAGCTCTATAAATCTATACTAAGAGATATTTATTTATTTAATATTGGGGAGTGTATTATAAGTATAAGTGTATTAGGGGTTTTTGCTAAGACTATCCGGAGACTATCCGGATAGTCTCCGGATATTATTAGCTAATAGGTCTATTATCCGAGAGCCTGTCCTCTGTAGGGCTGAAGATGTTTAGTGCGCTCGAGATTTTTAAAAAGCTTAGACGAAATTATTATCCACAACCAGTTAGCCTACAGGCATTAGTAAAGGATTAGTCGCTGGCGCTCTTACGGTTTACTAACGGTATACTAACGGTATACTAACGATAATACATACACTGAAAAGGCCGTGCACACCCCGGCCCTGCAGCGAAAGTACGGAGTGGAAGAAGTCCGGGCCCTTTGCGCTAGCGTTTCTAGTTGTGGGGCCGCTCCCCAAATAATCTCAAGTTTGAACATGCGCGCGTCATCGGCTTCCTCTGAGCATGCAGTCTAGCTTCTTCTTCTCTGAGCCAAAGATATAACGGTTTGATCAATCACAAGCTGCGCTGGCCTCCTTTTTTGTGATGCTAACCATGTAGTCGAGGCGCTGCAGAGCTGGAGGCGTTCGTTCAGCTTGTGCACAGCCTCAGCCTCACGCTGCCCCCGGCACCCTTAAGACTCGGCCAGATCCTGATTAGCAAAATGTAGATTTCTTGAACTATCCTCAGCATGGACTCTTTCACAGATCCTGAACGTTCCGAAACGTTGCCTCTCCAAGAACAAGAACGCAGACGGTCTATACTCACAGGTTTCCTGACGGTACCGTCGCATCCCCAACTTTTGAAAGGTGCCACCGGTAGTGCAGGTTCCGGCGATGAGCCGTCATCCTCCCCGGCAAAGTCGAGACCTTCGGTCTGGGCGAATACGAGAAAAATACCATTCCCAAGACAGCGATCCAGTAAGTTCCAGGATTTAGGGCGCTTGACTCAGGCTTACCATACCAGTTAGTCCTGCGTCGTACAATCGCTCCATACGAGCTCATTCCACGAGATCCTTTGCCAAGTGCCTCTACTCAGGTCGCAATTATGAGGACCTAGCATCGTGGCTTGACGCCGACGAGCAGCATACCACTATAACTGTGACAACTCAGTATCACATGGCCCTGCTACACGATCTGAGCCCACCTAGCGAATCCGTTGCCATCAGCTTAGAGCTAGGAAGCCTCAAAAACCTCGAAGCCCACCCAAGGCCATTGAAAGACACAGGACAGATCCTGTTTCTACGCGGTCTTCCCCCTCCAAACTGGGTTTCTAGCATTGGTGGGAAGTACAACATTGATCCAGAATTCTTCCTTCACCACTTAGACTTTTTCGTTACCCTACCAGAGCGGGCTGCCTTCTCTTTCCCAGGTCCGCGATCTAGCTCAGCAAATATCATTCGATTATGCGTCTCCACGATATTGTCTCACGGCAACTCTGTACTCAAACACGGGAACGAAGCTCTTCAAAGACGAAGGAAACTGGATGAAGAAATGATGTCGAATTATCGAAGACATTTCCGACAGGAAACTGACTCTGGGGACTCGATTGTCCGAGAGTTTAGCACAATCGATGGACAGTATTCGATTTTGGAGCAGTACATCTCTATATGTGTTTCCAAAAATGGAGAAGGCTGGATGAGTAAGTGCTCTTTCTCCGCGTCAACAACCCTGATCCAAATTATAACTTGCAAAAGCTTTGATATGGCTAGATGGTGGTAATAACCTCGCCAAAAATAGCGCCGGGCCATGGGCAACTCATTTCCGTCGTTCCGAAACCAAGACTACAACCTTGCCTGTTGTTCAGCACCATCCGAAAATGACTCTTCGCCAAACTATTTCGGAGCGCTCGCAAACAACCACGAATTCTCATTCTGCAACGACGTATCATAACCGAACGCCTGTTCTCCAGAGCATCGATCTGCTCTCTTATGATTTCGAGAGCTTTCTGAACCATCAAGTCACCAGGAGAGATCCATTATACGCACTTAGCAACGTCTTTCAGCACGCCATCGCCTCTCATGCGCAAGTCCTAAACCTGCTCGATACAAAATTAGGAGCGGAGATGGGTCTTCTGGCCAAGGAGCCTGGAAACGATCCATTCGAAAACGTCTTGTTCCTTAAGCGCGTCCTCGACCGGAATATCAACCATCTCAAAGAGGGTCTGCAAGCGCTCAGGTCCACCACTCTTCAATGCGCATTTCATGATGAGGAGGTCATGCATGAGAGTGAAATAACCAGAGCCGCCTTGATCGATGACTACGAGGGTGTGTTAGAAAAGGCACACGACATCCGTACTCGATGTACCGAGGGCATGGGAATTACAATGAATCGTGCTGTAATAGACGAGTCTCGTAAAGCGATTGAACAAGCAGCGAGCCTGAAGCGTCTAACAATTCTGGCATCCTTGTTTGTTCCATTATCTTTTGCGACATCTTTGTTCGGAATGAACTTTCGTGAATTCGGTCAGGGGAGAGTACCGATCTGGATTTTCCCCGCTGTCGCACTGCCGATCTTACTCCTTACTTACCTGATATACTTTGTCAATATAATCGCTGGCTGTGTTATTTGCTGGAGACTTGTCAGGAGAGGTTGTCGCCGGCTCAGGAGTCTTTTACCAAACGAGTACAGCAAGGATGGTTTTCCGTAGATCAGAACTTATTTCGCACTGAATTTGCGTCCACCCGGACTACCAATCGCCATTTATTAAACACAACTGATGAGTAACGCCAGTCCTTACCCCTTCAACAGCTGTGGGTGCCATCCGCGGTATATGCTTGAGGTTGTTCATGATTATCGAGTCCTTTGATTCATTCACGCTTTTATTACTGTGACCAGAATGTTAGTAGACAGTCGAAATCTTGCTCGTCCAACTGAGCACCCGGAATGTTGTCCGTAGGCGCTACTTCCTTCCTCAGAGAGCATGCTTGTTTAAAGGCTACGTTTGCTTTCATGCCTTTGTCCATGGCCCGCAAAACCTTTGATTTAAGAAAAGAGGACCGCGCTATTTCACATTTTCTAAAGGTCGAGCCATAAGAGTATGTTGCCAACGCCTCGTCAAGATGTGTCCTATCACTTGTTAGATAGCTCCCAAAATTCGAGACCTGGAATACTCACAGGGCCTCGCTGTAAGACTGCTGACGATACAGATGCTGCGCGACTTTGTGGTGTAGGTCTGCAGTTCGATAGTGATTCTTGCCAATTGTCACCAACAAGACGGACAAAGAATCTGAATGATACCTATAACTTTCCACTTCTCGATTCTGAGCAGCTCTCAAATTCCCCATGGCATGCAGAAGACGGCCAGACCTAATAAAGTTAGCACAAAGTTATTGCTCATATTCTTAGAAAAAGTTGTGAACTAACCTGATATCGACCTCGTCCAGTTTACCAAATTTTGCTTCTCGCCGTTCAAGGGTTCCTGTCAGCACTTCATCCGCTCGCACGATATCTCCCTTCAGGACATAAGCAAGACCAAGATTGATCTCGCAAAACCACGAGCTCGGGTATATACCCAGTTCTTTATCAATGGTGATGCTTTTCCCAATCTCCTCAATGGCTTTGTCATATTCACGAAAATGGATCAAAGCAGCCCCAAATTCACGATGACAGCGAGCTAATCTGACATCCCTGACACCCAGCGCTTTGGATGTTGCTTTTTGCAATTCCAGAGCCTTTTCCTTGTGCATGCGGCCAGCCGCGTGATTGTTGGACTCAGAACCGATCACACCTAGCATGAAGTGAATGTCGACAACCAAGGAATCTGTGCCTTCCTCCTTTGTTTGAGAGCAGATGTCTCGTGCGATGTCCCAGAAATCATCAAAGTCTTGTAGTCTCCCCCTCTCAAACTGCCACCTGTCTTCGTAAGCACCTCAGAAATAAGAGACAAGAGGTTACACATACTGTGCTGCATCGGCTAAAAGCCGTGCGAGAATTAATCTGGGACTTCCCAGAACGGCCGGTCCAATGGATTTGAATAGATGTTTCAGCCGCCGCACATGTGGGTATAGAGCCGCACACAGAGGCCATCTTTTCACAAAGTGAAGCTGAGAAGGTGTTGCTACAGTACTTTGAGAAGTTGGAGGCCCCATTCCGGTAGGCCATTGTGCTTGTATAAGCTCAACCGTTCCCCAAAACAAGGACTTCAGGTTGTCAGCACTCATCTGTGCCTTTACGGCATCTTGAACCAGGCGGTGCACTCTGATTTCTTGCTTGTCTCTTTGCCTTTTGATCAAGGATCCTTGCATCAACTCGTTTCTTGCTTTGTTAAACGCTGTAACCGTTGCTGGGAATCCTTCGATGCAGCTCGACGCATGGTCAATGAGATATTTTTCTTGGATGTGATCTGGGTCAAGGAACGCGAGAGTATACAGCAAACGATTGGATTCAGGCCGTAAACCGTCGAACGCCCAGACTGTAGATATGGCAAAAGGATACGAGCCATGTCCAAGCCGGTAATTCTGTTGGTGAAGGTCAGCATGAAGTGACTCATCGCTGTATGTTTCCATGAATTCCGAAAGTTGCAGCTCTTGTCTTCGAATCACACCACCCATCTGCACGATGGCAAGAGGAAGCCCGCCCAATTTCTTGACAATCTGAGCGGCAACGTAGTCTTCGTCCGTTTCCTGGGTGATATTCGTCAGTAGCAAGGATCCGTATTCCTCTGACAACGGCTCCAAGTCAAGCCCAGAAAGATTTGCTGAGAAGAGTGACTTAGCTAGCGGGTCCCGACTGGTGATCAAAACAGACCCGCTACCTTGAGGCCAGTAGTCTACCAAAATCATAGGATCATCTGCATTGTCGAAAATTATGAGCCAATTCACATCCGTGGACAAGGTAGTTCGTTCTTGTTGGCCTTCCACGTATTTCTTTGGACTTGACAGCCATCCTTTGACAAGCGCACGACTGACGATTTGGTTGGTGCTGTCCAATGTGCTTTCCAAGCCTAGATCGGCCGCAATTTGAGTGTATCGGGCATCCAGCTTCACTTCATCTGCGGAATCCATCCAAAAAATGGCATCAAAATCATCCTTGTGTTGGAGAGCAAATTCCATAGCGATTTCTGATTTACCAACGCCTCCCAATCCGCACAGAGCGAATTGTTTCAAGCCTTCAGACTCTGACGAGACGAATTTGGTCCTCGAAGGCAAAAGGGCGTCGGCAAGTTGACGGAGAACGTCATCGCGGCCAACAAATGCAGGGTTCTGACTTGTAGAATTCAACATGTAACAAGGCAGGTGGGCTACAGGCCCTTCAGGAGTGACTTCATCTGGAGTAACTTCGAGACTGCCTAGAGTAGCCTGGATAGGTACGATCTCGAAGTCAGCCGTTGAGGATCCTTGGGTTGCTACACCAGTTTCTCTCGTTATTGTCAAAGGCGAAGCGATTTCATCGCCTGTCTGCCTGACATCCACTTCTTTCAACTCTCCGGTTGAGCTTGTTGGCGAATAGGTGGTAGTGGTTGCATAGCGAAATTGCACTAATAACTGTCAGCTAGCGGTCGATACAGGCGCATTGATACCTACTTGACTCGAGCCTGGACTTGATATCATCGTGAGCATTTGAGAGCGTCGACTTGACGAACTCGATTACGCCTAGGTTACTCCATTCACCGTCAGTATGAAATTGGCAAATTGAGATGTGGTCTAGAGGGATTGGCAGAAATTGCTCTTTGAGGACGTGCGTAGTGCATTCCTTCTCATCTACAAGCTTCAAGGAATTAGGAGCTGTGAAATTGGGCACAAGAAGGTTTATACTCACCAAGACGGTCTTCGTCTTGAATCTTCCACCAGGAATTTTTGTTTCCCGGGATTCGTAGATTGATAGGGCTGGAGCACGAAGATGTATGGCTTCAAATCTCATGGACAGGTCCGATAAGATCAGACCCTCCTCGTTCTCACGCTCTGGAGAGAGCTTGACCTTTTTCTTCGCTGTCGCTCGAAGGATGTCTATTGATTTCCTGGCTGATTGATGTGCAAAATGAGGCGTGCTGATGAATATGATCCCTGATACACTATTCACAAGACTCTCATAGCGATGAAGCTGTTCGTTGGCGATACACAAGGCCTGTTTGAGGATTATACCACCTAGACTATGGCAAACAAACAGGATGGGTCGAACTTGGCCCTATATGACATTCGAAATTGAGACATGTAGGCAAAAGAATAGTGGGACATACGCTCGATTCAATGTCTGCTCTGGACTTAAGAAGTTGTTCCAAAAAAGCCTCTCCATGAAACCACACTTCTTGCCAAGAAAAGGTATCGCTGAGCACAACCTCGTAAGTAAATTTGAGTAACCGAACACGAGTTATCTGGCCGGGTAAACAGCGGTCAATCCAGGACGGGGAGCAGAATGGCCATGTCTCCACTTCTGGAGTGCAAATGCCAGGGATTAGCACAATACTATGAGTACATCAGCATCAAATTTCTTCCTTGCGCGTGCAGAAAGGCGATCCATACTCGACTTCGACCGGATCCGAGCCAGTCTGAATGACTTGAAGGACACCATCACCTCCAGTTGGCCGTATCTCGACTGCCATCGCACCGAGGTATCGATATTGATGGAACCGGGCAATGAATTAATGCTAGGAGGTTGGGAAAGATAGTTTTCCTTTATCGCAAAGCCTCAAATCTTTGGGGGCTTCACCGGAAAGATCAGCTGATGACTCGTCTCGGACATCATTGGTGGTGGCATGAATCCTTACATTGAATCGTACTTTTTCGTAAAGTAGGGACGAATGATTGTTCGAGTTATCGCCTGAGGCGCATATTATCATGTAGGCAAGTCGCCGAACGGGGCGAAAGCGGGGTTTTGTCGTCCGGGAGATAAAGGATAACCTTGAACCTGTCAGACCACTAAGCTAGCTGGCGGAAACGATACATATGATGCTCTATGAAGAAGAATCTAGGGGGCTCGATGGCCCGAGCAGATATCTACCAGATGGCCCGCGCATTGTCACGTGATCTATCACGTGCACGTCGCCGAGCTCAAAGAGACTGCCTTATCTCAGTTGACTCAGACCCTCGGAGAGAAAATCCACCTTACCTCCTGCAAACTCCTGAGCCAATCAGCGGCTGGCACCGCCACACCTCTGTAACCCCTGTGACTCCTGCAAACTCCTAAGCCAATTAGCGGCCGGCGCCGCAGCCTAACGTACGCCGCAGGCGTTA
>Ga0307515_10010390_pt1 | contig 17837 bp, 18 predicted proteins | sample 17_EM_MG_FD_194513 | JGI IMG/M metagenome (GOLD analysis project Ga0307515, IMG submission 194513) | Populus trichocarpa ectomycorrhiza microbial communities from riparian zone in the Pacific Northwest, United States - 17_EM | ecosystem: Host-associated > Plants > Roots > Unclassified | place... | reverse complement strand
CCCCAATTCCCCGGCATATACCACCATCGCCGACATTCTATCTTCCTCGATTGTTCTCCTGCATCTCTTACTTTGGTACAACGGGCTCTCATCTCGAGCTTCTCCAGTCCCATTCAAGGTTTCGGTTCAATCTATACTCGACATTTGTCATTGGGCCAACAGGGTTGTGTGGAAGATCGATTTCGGTTTGGTTCACTTTAGGAAGCGATAAGGAAGAGAGAAGAGAAGCTGTATTTGAACGAAGATCACGAAGCGGAAACGACATTTACGACCGAATTTTCCAATTGGTTTATATCCCATTTGGACCTGTTACAGTATCATTCATAGGGTACCAGCATATCACGACGTGAAACGAAGCAACGACCAAATAGTTTTCTGTGGAGTCAAAAAGTTTTCAACAGTTAACCCCTCTCATCGGTTTTGTTTTTCTACAACTCGGTGTGCCATCTTTTTGCATCCAAACACGGCGTGTTTTCCTACAGATACCCGGTCTCCCTGCTTTCCCTCCCCTTCACTCCAGCCTCGCATCGACCCGGGCCAGAATTTACTTGCTTGTACGGTGGACTTCAGATTGAGTGTTGTTCGTTATAGCATATTTGCCCTTTTTTTTCCTGGTCGCATTGCGTCCGCATAAACGAATTATCCGGCTAGGACGCGCCTTTCGGTCTTTTGCAGCAGCAGCACTGTTTTCATCATATCATATCATCGGGCTTGCATCCAGGGACCCTCTCGCGGCTATTCCCACCACTCAGCATCAACAGCCTCCTGGACCTGCATTCTCCTGGCGTTCGGAAGTCACTTAGACGTCTCCTCGATTACCGATTACCTGTGGAATTGAGGCAGCGCTTCGTTGAAGAAATATCAACGAAGATCTTATTCTACCCCACCTAATAAGAGAAGCACAGAAGTCACTCGCTTCGGTTTCTCTGCCCCCTTTCTCAACCTTCACGATTGAAGCGCTACTTCACGCTACTACCAGCAAGCTGGAGCTGCCGTCTCTCGCATCGGTTCAAACACGAGCCCCCATTGACGTCTACTCGTCTTGGTCTGGCTACAATTCCCATTACGCCAAAGGGGGCATGCCCAGCGATAAGCCCTTAGCTGCACTGTCTTTTTCACAACCTCCGGCAGGCCAGCATTCGTCTTCGCCTCGCGGGCTCGGAAGCTCTATTCTAAACGGTTCTGCACCATCATACCCAAAGAAGGAAACAGCGCAGCTACCAACTCCTTCTGCACCTCAGAACGGAACCTCGCAATACGCGACATCGAACAATCAATTCGCCTACAACAACGAGAATACCGGCTATATGAATTCGCAAAATAATACTTCATATGGGACGCTGGACCAGTATGGTCATCAACACCATCTTTCTCAGGGGCAGCCACCTACTCCACAGACGGCGACCTCAGGGGGTGGTATGGCAAGTTTCCCTTCTCAGCCACCGTTGCTGCAGCCAACATATCAGTCGAATCATGGCTTTCCCCAGTTCGCGTTTCCCAGTACCAACGGAGTGACATCTCCTGCAGGCCAACCTGGAGTTTCGGGGCCAATGGCGGTACATTCACAGCAGCCAATGCTGCCTTTACCGCAAAGCACAGCACTAAATACAAACCATCAACCGCTTAACTCGGTTTCCCAAGGCGGTCCACAAACCCCGCAATCTGCTACAGCAGGTGCATACAATAGCAATCATTCATTTGACGCGACAGGACAGTTAGCACCACCAGGTATGAAGCCCCGAGTAGCGGCGACGTTATGGGAAGATGAGGGTAGCTTGTGCTTTCAAGTTGAGGCAAGAGGAGTTTGTGTAGCGAGACGAGAGGGTAAGATTTCCACCGATTGTTGGTTTTTCTGCCACACTCAGCTAACACTGTTTTCCACACTCGCAGATAATCACATGATAAACGGTACTAAACTCCTAAACGTTGCTGGAATGACTCGGGGTAGACGTGATGGTATACTCAAGAGCGAGAAAGTGAGACATGTAGTGAAGATCGGCCCTATGCATCTCAAAGGCGTATGGTGCGGCATTCCTCCATTAGAACTCTTATCATCCCAAGACTATGGACTAATGAGTACGACTGCAGGATACCATTTGAGCGTGCCCTTGACTTTGCCAACAAAGAGAAGATTACGGAGCTTCTGTATCCGTTATTTGTTCACAACATTGGTGCTTTTTTATACCACCCAACCAATGCACACCGCACAGGTGCTGTCATGGCTGCAGCCGAGCGTCGGCGTGCAGACAGCAATGTACTTTCCCAGAGCCAAGCCCTTAACCAAGGTGCATTACAGAGGCGAACCCCAACTGATCTGATTCCGTCGTCCCAGCCACCACCACTGCATCATCAAGGGATGCATAACCCTATGCACCAGCATCCTAACCTTTCCCAGCCACGCCCTGAACTTCAGAGGAGTATGTCCTTTCCGACACCACCTTCCAGTGCATCAAGTGTGATGGGCGTTGGTGGTTCGGACTCCTCATTCTGGAGTGGAAATATGCAGGGCGGAAATGGATCACTAGCTATCGACACAGTAATGAACAGTGCCCGGTCGATGCCAACGACTCCTGCAACAACCCCTCCAGGTGGTATCCAACAGCTGCAGCAATACCCCCCACCACCGCCGTCTTTGTATCAGTCCACTCAGGGAAACATGGCGCCGCAGAATATTGCGCAGCAGAACATGCAAAGGTTTAACCAGCCCCTACCTCAGCCTAGCCAGTACATGAACCAAAACAGGGACTCCAGTACGATGGGACCACCTACATCACGGGGACCTGCACCGACGCTATCCCGGCCGTCTTCCCGACAGGATGATCATGTGAAGCAGGACACAGAGGAGCAGGGTGGATTAGCGGGGGAAGGTGAGGATCACGGCGTCCAGGAGGTTCATGGAGAAGAGGCCACCGAGAATGAAGCTGAACATGTTCATGAAGAGGAATATACCACACACGATAGCAATTACGCCAACGGACACCGGTCGAATAATGTGCAATACTATCCTCCATTAACGACCGAACCCCACCTTTCGCCGGAGATGAGTGGCTCTCCTGGGCAACCTTCAACGCCCGCTCGCTCCACTTACGGCGCCCCAAACGTCAACGTTCCTCGCACAGTTGACGGCGGATCAACACCGCGTACAACCTCAACACCGCAACAATGGGTTCAAAATAGTAGTGGATACTCCACCCCGCCGCGAGCCAATTCTGCTAATGGGAGTGCTATCCGTCAACCCCCAGCTCGGGGTGCGTACCAGCTTGCGAATGGTGATCCTACTGCAGATCACGGAGAGCAGACCGGCACCAGTGTTCAGGACGCCAACTATGCCGTACAGTCTGGGCTAAGTGGTGTGCCGATGCCATCACAAACTCCCCCACAATCATTTGGGGGTATCAATGGCACCGGGGCTGCAACACCCTCGTCTAACAAGCGCATGCGCGAAATAGATGACGATGATGAGCAGGGCTCTCGACCATCGAGCAGGGGTCACGACGGTGATGCAGATCCAGTTGGAGGTGGAATGAAGAGGCGCAAAACCATACGCGAAGGATCGACACCTTCGACAGGTATGGGAACTAGCAGCTTCGACAGAAATAGTGATGGCCGGCTTAATCGTACACGGTCGGCTGTTGTCCCTGGCAGGGTATCAGGGAGGAGAGGGGCATAATTTAATTTATAGAGGTTTTTCATTTCCGGTACAAACTCAACAAACCCATCGACTTCATAGTCCTTGTAGGACAGATGATGGGTACCATTTTTTTTTCCTTCTGTTTCAGATTTGTCTTTTCAAAAATTCTGCTTTTGTTCACTGGGTTGAAACAAAACGGTGGGCCACGTCTGTTTTGGTTTTCGTCTGGTAAAAGTCATGAAAGTTACGCAGCGCTCTTCTGATATTTTACCTTTCGCGAAATCGGGTCGGTGTTCTGTCTTGGGATATAGTTCTGCTTTTGCGTTTCGTCTTGCCCGCATCTTTGTTCAGTCAGGATTTTTTCTTTTTGGGATCTTTTTTTTGGGATCTTTATCCGAGTGGTTTCTGGGTGTTTTTGTGTTGCCGTTCGATATTTTTCTTCTCTATACCTTGTCGGATTTGTGCTTTTGTTTTCCTTCAAGTCGTGTTCCCGCGCGTGTTTTGCTGTGAATTGTGAACATTTGTTGACACTTTTGCCTTCATGATTGTGCTTTTACATCCTTAACGATTGATGACTCTATTTTTATTCTATCTACTAGTGTTTTTATGTCTAGTGGGGATATGGCTTTTGGATGCGATTCGATGGGATATGGTACCGGGGGTTGGGGGGAAGGGAAAAGCGGCAATAACATACCAAGTATACTACTACTACTATACTACTACCTACAGAGGGGAATCGGAAAGCCATATTCTATTCGAGCGAATTACCTACCTTTTCTTTTCTTACACGATATTGTGGGGACAGGCGGGTAGGGGGGTAGGGGGATTCTACTGGCTGCTTGAAGGGCAAAGTCCATTTAGGGAGGATAAGACCAGGCCGGGCTGGTGGTTGTGCGATGGTCGAACGGGGATTGGATGGACTGGATTGGGAGGGGATTGGATGGAAGGATTGGATGGAATGGAAGGAAAGGATTGATGACGCTCGTTATCTAGGAAGAAGGGAAAGAAATGGAAGGGAAGGGAGGGTATGTGAAGATAGCGATCTGTAATATCAGAACTGGTTTACACAATATTTCGTTGTCGTTCTATAGGGGAAGTTAGAGTTTGGAGGCCGGGAATGGGTAGATCATAGGCAGTCACTCGATCAGCACCGAACTCCAATCTCGGTGATAAGGCATTGTAACTCCCGCCTCTGACAGCAGATCAGGGTCCAGGTGGTGAGTATCTAAAAGTTTATTACATCCCTGGCATGCGTCACTGCATATATATATGGGAATGGAGAAGTGTGGGGAAGGTGTAGGCGGAATCGGTTTGAAGGCCGAGAAACGATATTTACATATGCTCGGTGACTGTGACTCCTCGTGATCATTTTCGGAGAGGGGATACGGGAAATTCGGGAATGGCACCAGAATCCCTGTGATCGATCTAGAGTTCTATTCTGTTCCAATTTTTTTTCGTATCCAGTAGTTCTTTAGTTTCGATGTTCGATCATACCCTCTACCTCAACGTCATCAGACCGCCAGCGAAGTCCCATCCCCAAATATTTTTCGTTCCTCCCCAAATACCCTTGCCCATATGCACAATTCCTACACCTGGACTCGCCAAACGCGGGAACTTGTTTAGTGCAGTGCCTTATCATGGAGTACATGAGAGTGCGGAGAGATTGGGAGTTGGTGGTTCGCTCACCAATCCGGTTGTCGACTCGATCCAGCCCTTCGGTAATACCCGGCGAGAAAAAAGTGTATACGTATACATACACTGTTTTTTCCAAGATTTCTTGTTGAGGCATTTGGGTAGTAGAAGAGAGGACCAGACCTCGGGGTTGGGGAGAAGGAAAGGACGGATGTCTAGAGAGCCATGCCCACCACCCCCAAAAATACGTTGAGGTGAGGCATATCCCCATAATAACTCGTATTGATATCACAGCACGAAAATGGCTTGTGGTTATTTTTTTGCTCTTGCTCATTTTGGCAGACCTTTTCATGTTGGTGGCAGCGCTGTTCGGTAGTGGGGAAATTCACTCATTTATTCCGTTGCTGGGCGGGCGAATATGAGCTGATGATGAGACGGTGTACTCTGTTCTGTGCCTTTTTCACGGCGTTAAGTCCTTGAAACCGGATTTGCTACTGCGGCAAGTGCTCGGTTGCGGGGCGGCAACTGTGGAGTTACTTCGGTGAATATAGGAACCCTCTGGATTCATGCTTGTCAAAAGCCTTATCCATTTGGACAAAAAGGGAGGCAAGGCAAGATGAAATAAACGCACGCAAAACACCTTTCTCTAGCGTGAACTGGCGCGCCTAGGGTTCCGAACCTGACGCCGGGATCAACTCGGAACAAAACCCAGCGAGATACCTAGATTCATCCCCCGTGGGGAACAGTCACGGACAAAAGAGCCGCCTTGTGGGATTTTAAGATTTTGTCTCTTCATTTGGAGACTGAGCCGGAGACGATTATTCTTGGACGGAGAATACACAGAAGCATAGCAACCCCATGAAATTTCTTCCCTTTTGGCGTCGATCGATCGATCGATTCAATGTTCTGAACCTAGTTTTATCCACGTGAACTGTCACTACATTCCACGTTTCGTGGTGCTAATGCTAGCTTTGGTTTGGAGTAGTATGCGTACAATTTTCAATGTAGTCCCATACCCACCGGTAGCGGACATCATCCCAAATTTACAACTTTGTCTAGCTTGCACCATCTACAATATGAATGCTAAATAATAGCCGTTCCACGTTTGAGGAGCTGAGCCTCTCACTTACAGAGTTGAGGCGTATAACAGATCCTTGTCAATGGGAAAGCTAGGGAAGTTGAATGACAAGAGATGACTGACAGTGACCGGTCAGCGCACTTCTGTCACTTCCACCAACCTCTATGTCCGAACGACAAATTTGGAACCCGAGGAGCTTTTTCCTCCACCATTTCCCATGGTCTATAGACACCTCAGTCATGGTAGTTGTGTGTCCCTTTCGGTAGCAAATCAAACAGAGACGTGTCAAGAGTGTAAAGTCTCATTGTTGCTATGTTGTGGGCAATTCACCCTAATGATGATGAGCAAAAGTGTGCAGCTCACCAGGGCTTGAGACTAATACCAAATTTCCGTCAATCGAATGTTCTGGCCAACCAGAGTGTCATTGTGCAATCACGACTGGCCACTGCCAGTCGCTACCGTCAGAAGCTACCGATTTACCTACTTGTTAACATGACAAGCTATGGGAAATATTGCCCGATATATACGTAACTTTTGTGCTCGCACCTGTAGAGGGGAATAATTGAGTATATGTATCGTTGTATTAGGGCTGCAGGCAGAGAAGCAATCTGTTCGGGTATATACGCATAGATAGCCCTGGTCACAAAATTGAATTTCAGTCCTTTTCATACGTACATTTTGGTACTACACTATTACCTTTATAGAAGCAACCCTCGTTGTCAGTACTCTTCATAAGAAAGTATCCTTCCACTCCAATGCTGTCTTGGTTTCAGAGCTCCTGCTCCGAAATGCGTGGGTTAAACCTTAATGGTGATTATCAAAGGATCATTGACTGTCTCAAGTGTCTATCTCGCAGGGCAGAAAAGAAGGATCCAAGTGAGATTTCGCGCGGAGCTCAACAGAGGTATTCTCACTTGAGGCAGTCCATACAGCTCCCCGTTACCGCGTTTCCACTCCAAATAAGCACACTGTAATCATTCTTGGCCCAGCAGACCAAAACCTTTGACCTTCTGCATCCCTTCGTGTGTAGCGATGTCGGGTCGCCGTGGTACGACAAATATCTATGCCCAATCATGGCCATTACCATTACCACTATTATCATTATACCGTGTAAATAATTATACCGTGTAAATCATCGAGCCGTCTCTCTGATTTCTTGATCCTGTTGCTGCTATTCAGTGTTTCGTCATTCTGGGATTATGCACTTTGCTATTTGTTTTACTTCGGCCCGGGCTTTTTGCCGAGTACGGCTTGGTTGCTGGTCTGGCGGTCCGTAACTGTACGACGCCCAAGTGCTATACACGATGATACTGGGGGGTATAGGAAAACAACAAATATGCCCACCAATTCCGGCGGAAACCTGACGCAGTTCTATGGCTTCTAGCTGAAATATGATATCAAGATGTTCCAAGATTCTATACCCATAGTGCATGCTCAATTTATCAACCGTAATCCATAATTCGGGCGGATACAAGACGTTCAGAGGCTCGAGACCCAGGCGAAGGTGATGGATTGAAAATGTACTAGGCACCCTGTCACATAGGTGGTTCATGGCATGGGCACGGGAAACTCACCTTTAGCCTTGAAGACGCTACCTGAGTACTTGTGGAGGCAAACCACAATCTAACTGGTCTTCAGGAGATCACTCGAAGAGTGCATCACCATCGACAGGAGTTTACCGGAAACTAAAGGATATTCTACCATTATTTGTCCAACATGCATGCGAGATTGTTACCGGGAGACAATGGTAAACAATGATCTTAGAGCTCTGGGCGTATCCGAAAATTCCCAACAAAGGAGATTCCGTGATGAGATAAGTGACGAAATATGCAGCATAATATTACCCCATGCTAATCATTAAGTTCCTGAAAAAACTTGTCTAAGTCTGTTTGTGTTTGCACATGCGCTTACTGGTCAGATGGCTTGTTGGGAAATTGTTAATGTCAAAAGTTAATTGTTGAACTATGTGTTCTTCGGCAGTAGTTTTCCCGTGCTTTCGCCGAGAAGCTCGTAGATGGAAGCGGGTGGCGTAGAACTGGTGCTGAAGGTAGGCTTTAGCTCCTGGAATATTGAAGGAAGTGGGACCACGGTGTATTAGGGTTTTAAAACTTGTTACAATCCGCAATAATAGCGATTTTGAGTCTAATAGTTTGTCCATCAATTATGCTCTGGACTAGTACAATGTGGTTTGCCTTGAGAATTTACTCCGACACGCTGGTTAAACATGGTGAGATTCTCCGGAGTTTACGCGATGATCCCAGCGTATGAGCAAGTAGATCGTCAGGAGATCTTCGTCCTCTTGTTTAACTGAATGCACTCACAATCATCCGCAATCACTCGACTAATGGCCGAAACTCAAAACCAGAATTCAGTTTACATATCACAGTTTCAAACAATCCCCTCAAATGGCCCACCCAACCTTAAATCCGTCCCAAAATCCCAATTAAACTTTCTAACAGCCTTACCCTGCACGTCCACTTGTCCTTTACTTCATCCATCATACACCCCTCCGCTTTCCCGAACACTTCACCCTGTCTATGAATTATGTGGGACTGGCTCTCTAACACTGTCGACTGGCTCAAGTCCGGCTGGGACAAATTGATTGGAAAAGCGAACGATGATGCCGCTGCTACTACAGTCGACGTGAAGATGGACGACAAAGTACCGGAAGATCCCCCGCCAGCTTACGACGACGAGATCCCATCCAAGGTGGACGGTGATGTACTGGAAGATCCTCCGCCAATTTACGACGACAAAATCTCATCAATGAAGGACTCAGAGTACGACGTTCCAGAAGACGAAGAGGGAGAAGTAGTAGAAGAAGCCCCGAAGGAGCCCGAGGAGCCTGAAGAGCAAGACACCGACTATACCGTTTCCTCCTCCCCCTCTCCCTCCACCTCCCCAGTCAGTATAGGCTATAGCTTCACCGACACCAACTACACCGACACCTACCGCTTCCTCAACTCCACTTACAACAGTGGCTTCAAAACCATCACCCGCCCTGCCGCCACCCCAACTATCATTTATTCTTCCCCCTTTTACTCCATACCCTCCAGCGAGTACCACAAGAAGGGAGGGCTTCCCGAGTACGCAGTAGCTCTGATCATCATTCTGTGTGCCGTAATTCTTCCTACATTCCTATGGTGTTGCTGCTGTAAACCGAAGAGGCAGCAGGAGCAGCAACAGGCAAGGCCTGAGACAGTGAGGGTGCAGACAGTGGCCCCGGCGGCTGCGGCGGTGGTTGCTGCGCCCGAGCTGGCGGTGGTGAGGGATAGGGATGGAGATGCACAGAGCTGCAAGTCGTTGCCGAAGTATGAATTTCATGATCCGAATCCGATGCCAGAAGTACCGGCTTATAAGGAGTGATTGATTTATTGGATTTTGTTGATTTTAAAGAAATCTTGCGGAATTTTCGAAGACTGGTAAATTGCTCGCATATAACTTGCTGGTGGGGCGGCTCTGTATTTGATGTATCTGCTTTTGCTTGCTTGTTTTTAAATGTTAATAGAATTAATCTATACACTCGCATCAGGATGTATGATCCGGTCACAAGGGTGAAAGAAAGGCCGTGGCAGTACCATTTTTGAGTGCCAGCGAGTGATGGCTGTGGGAGCGAATCGCCACAGATTTCCTCTTGCTTCTTTACACCATGCAGGCTCGACTCTCTACCAGATATACGTATGTAAAACTCCCTTATGTGTCTCACCCTGTGTGTAGCGTACATACTCACTACTATAGTCTATCTCTCTTTTAGATATTCAGGGGGTACATTTTTCCCTCGTCATCACCGCTTGTCACCGTAGATTGTTGGAAACCCTTGCATATTCAAGGTCCAAGCCTTTCAATAGACAATAACCGACACCTAGTTTGATTGGCAGTACATCGTGGTGCTATACTCGTCGGATCGCAAAGTAATGGGACACCTAATAGGGTTAGCGCTTATTACGTGTCCCATAACTTTGCGATCCGACGAGTAAACACTGGGTACTGTAAACACCGAAGGTTCGAACCTGTAGCGCTTATTCTTTTGTCTGTAGAAGAAACCAACAAATATCACACCAGCAAGCATCACTCACTGGCACCAAAACTGGTGTACTCTCACCGGGTAGGAGCACAACTGATTATTACCATCGAACTGCTCGGTGCTATAAATACAAAGTGCTGCAAACACCGAGGTTCGAAACCTGTGGCTTATTATTTTATCTCTTCCGTCCACCGTGTCCAGAGCTGTTACTCACTCCCTGTTTGTGTATAATAATGTGAGACATTGCTTCTTGATCCCACACGTGACACCATCCCCTACTCCCCACCTCAACACAAACCCTAAGTACCTCCCTCCAACTCCACTTTGCACTGTAATGGCCTTCACCACAGCCGCCTCCCCAACTCTCCTCGACATCATCTACCGCTGGTTCCAGCTCCTTCACAAACCCAAACAAGATCTCGTCGCGCAACACTACCGCGTGCTCGCCGAGGAGCAGCAGCGGGGCGTGACCATGGCGGGTGCTTCCGATCTTCAAAGCCTACGTCCATACGCGCGAACAGCAGAGGAAGAGAGAAGCCCGCCATATCCGCTCGGTGGACCAAGTATGTCAGCGAGTGTAGAGGAGCTTATTAGAGAGGCGAGAATGGTGGGGGGTGGTGGGGTGGTGTCTTGATGGTGTTGGGTGGAATCACTGATAAACATGTGCTCGAATCTTTGTTATTGGGTGGGAGTGGAAACAAGGGTTGGGGCTCAAGGCATCGGGCGGGGATTGTGCCACAGACACCAACATGCGACGGAAGACAGATACCCAGAACGCCCCCAGTTTCTATTCAGTCTATAAGAAATCTATAAACAAGTTTATCAAACAACTTTTATCGTTAGCGAATTAATCCATATCCACATCACCTCTACATTTCCATGCACGCAAATATCATTAGTAGACCACTCTCCACCCTCTCTTCTTCCCCTCCATGCCGAGTCCAACCCATCTCGCTGCAAAAAAGAATATAAAAGCGGCGATATAGCTCGCCCCCGTAAAACAAATCAAGCCCAAATACCCGCCATCACTCGCAACGACAATTTGTCCTGCAATCGGAATCCCCGTCAAGGTACCCAAGCTCACAAAACAATAGCAGGTGCCAAATTTGGTTCCGTATTCCTTGGTTGAGCAGATCTGGCCAACGCAGACCCCCGTCAAGGAGATGCCTGACCCACTGCCGAATCCATAGAGTAGGGCAAAAACCACCATTATCACTTTCTTTCCTACCATATTGAGGACGTATCCACTTGGGATCCACATAGCAAGAACTGTGATGAAACAGAAACTCACAGTGACAATCATCGTGTTGAAGCGTCCCATCTTATCAGCCACGAACCCGGGCAACCAACGCCCAAACACGGAACCGATGTTTAGTACCACAATCACTTGGTATGAGAGATCTGTCGGGAGCCCCAGGTTGAGAGAGTATGAGGTGATATATGTAAGGGGAACGAATATTGCCCATTCTATGAAGAACACACTGATTGTAGTTAAGGTGAACCGGGGATCAAGAAATGCCTTGATATCGATTCTGATGGCGGAAAGGGCGCTCCATAGCTGGCCGCTTTGGTTCTTGTTCGGGTCTGAGGACTTAGAGGATTTTGAGGCGGAGTCGGAACCGTTGATGATATCGGTACGTGTGCGAACCAGAAGATTGCCGCAGAGAAGTAGAAAGAGCTGAACTAACGCGACGGTTCGCACTGCCCAGGCAAAGCCAATGGTAGGTATAGCACTCTTTACTATAAGGGGGAAGATAATTCCGCCTATGGATCCGCCCATGGTAACTACTCCAGTAGCGTACGCTCGTTTTATCAAGAACCAATGGCCAATTAAAGCTACAGCTGGCGTAAAAATAATAGAGGTTCCTAAGCCCGCGAGAATCTGAATGTGCATGTTAGCTCCACGGGCGTTATGATGTGAGGTGGCATTACTTACACCAAACGATAGCATAAAATGCCAGTATAATGTGGAAACGCTAACCAGCATCATTCCGGACACCACAAAAAGCGACCCCAACCTCAGCAACCACTCCGGCCCGAACGTATCAAAAATGGGACCTGAAGTTAGTTATCAGCAAACATAACTCCACAGCACTCGTCACATAAACATACCAACTAGGATCCCACAAAAAAAGCTCAAGAACGTATATACTCCAAAAATCCATCCGATCTCACCTAGTGAATACTGTGCCAACTGGTGCTTTAACAAGTGCACCTGTAGCGTTCCGATTGTGTTCATGATACCAAAACTAGCTGTCATACATAAAAACGATCCCAACACGACCAACCATGCCTGTCTACCGCCTTCTGGGTACTTTGCTTCCCCATCGGCACCGCCATCGAGGGTTGCCTTATCATCACGCTCTAGATCGGCTTCTGATAGCTTCTCGGAGTTGCAATAAACTGTAGAAACTTGGGAGATTGGGGTGGAATGGACATGCAGGTCCGTGAGTGTCTGTATAGATTTTTCATCCTTGAAAACTGTTGTGGCCGCCATAGTTGTTGATAGTACTCTCTCTCTGCGTGTTGAGGAAAGCTGTTGAGACTATGTATGGACGATAAAAAAAGTTTTGAGATCCTTGAAGCGACGAAGCTAGCTAGTGTATGTTTTGCTAAGTTGATTACCGCAATACGCTGAGGCAAGAATTATTCTCTGAGTGTTCTAGAAATCCGCTCTGGCGTCGTCTTAGTGGTTTCAGGGAATGGGTAATAATTAAAGCTTCAAAAACTGAAATGAGGGAGAAAAAATGATGTTTATGTACAACTGAACAAGCTTAACGGCGGGGTTGCCCCGCGCACACCAATGGCTCCCAGGAAGACTCTTCTCCCACATGATACATAGTCGGTGGCGGTGGGGTAAGTATGTTGGTTTATGTAGTCGTCGGGCATAGCCGTTGGACATAGCCGTTGATGCTACGAGAACCCTATGCTCCAGCTCAACGGCCAGTTCCACATATTCTGAAATCTTCCACAGATGATATTTGCTTACCTTGACTTACAGAGTGAGAATCTGCGTTTAGTGAGGTGGTGGGTATAGCTTCTTTCAGTCCTTCAAAGAGCAGTCAGTAGATACTTGAAATAATAGTGCTGGGCCATCATGAGGCAGACCACTAGCTAGCCGGCTATCTCGGATACTTCAAGTGAAAATATTACTCAATTCGTACCTGATAGAGGAATGAACGGGAGTTCATCCGCCGTCAACCTGGAATTGCTGGATTCGATCATAAGCGTCTGCATGCATGTGTAGTTGCAGTAGTTTATGCAATGCAACTCGGTTGATCTTCGTTTGGTGTCGAATAGAGATGGTAGAAGCGGGTATCGAAGGTTTCGCATAGGAATTATACCGAAGTAATTGCAGATACAACACTCGATGAGACGCTGTGCATGACCACAATATATACTGGCAATACTTTAATGTAGGCAGTCTTGTTGCATAAAATAATGACACTTGGCCGCAGAAAAAGGCTTCTAAAGGTTGTTTGAAGTTGAGCGGAAAAGGCTGGTACAGTCAAATCCGTAGCATGATAGAGCGAAGCTTAGTGAAGCCTGAGTGAAGAGCATAGGTGTTGCGGTGGCCCATAGCGAGGGCGGGGAAGTGTCAACATAGGTGCAAGATTGGAGCCGGATGCGGTGGGTTCCAGAAAGAAGGTTGGACCTTCATTAGCGAGAATCTGCAGGATCGCCTGAAAAGGGAGTCCTTGGTCTTTTGGACAATCGCTGAAAATTAGAATGCAATTATCGCTAGGCAGTGGGGAGTTGAGTACACTACGTCAGGTGACCCGATGTGTATCATATGGCATGTAGTTGGGTAGAATGTCTTAGATTGGAATCACAACGCAGGTCTCGGCTATGTAGCACGATAAGATTTTAAGACATCTGAATTCTCAGCTGCTCTATCGCATATCCGCTCTTCTACTAGTACCTTTCATTATTCGCATATACACGGCATTTTGAAATTTCTGCCACCACAAAGCTTTTTATTGGTCTGGTTTAATGTACCACGAAATTTCTGGAACACTTCGTGATTGGAGTAAAAACTTGTGGACTTAAAGAGATCTTGAATGCTTCGAGTTATATTGGTATATGAAGTATGTATAACTACTATTAGAAAATGTGGGGGTTCTAGGGTCCCGACCGATAGGTCAGGCATTTTCAGTCCGGCCGAGGCTAGCAATGGTAAGTTCCTTTATCAGTTCACTGAATATTGGGATCGAGTACTGGAATGTGCATCTGGCCTGGCTGGGAGCTGGCTCAAGTCAGTATCACGCATTGAACTTAACGTTTATGTGGGGACTTGGATTCAGTAACAGCTGGCTAGGGGCTCGGAGCACGAAGTCAAGTATTCCCGCGGGCGTGGGATCTAGCGTGCCTAGGAGCACTGAGGATGCCTCGGTAACTGCGAGCCTGGATATGGATTTCCGGAGTGAGAGCACGGCATGATACGAGGCACGATCCATGGAATGGGCAGGAACTAAGAGTACAGAATCAAACTCAGGTTGAACTACAGAACCCGAGCTGGGCACTACTGGGGGCACGAAATTCAGGGGAGAGCTTGGAAGGTCGGGCGAGGAACAGGGAATTCAGGGTTATTGTTGTAATCGTATGGTATTCAGCCGCTTTTGGTCATAACTTAAGCTTAAGTATAGTATCAACTCTACATTTTCCAAATACCCCCGCTACCACCAGCCCCAAGACTGGTTTAGGTTGTGCTAGGAGTTCAGACAGAATCTGGCGCAATCGGTGAGCCGGGAACTAGGGATGGCGTTAGCGGGTGAGTGAGAAGAAAATTGGACCTAACCAACAGCAATGGCGATATCTAGATGACCGAATGTAGCCAGTCTCGGGGTGGTAGCCAATTTGACTCCTGCCAAAGTCGATGAGCTTCCCGGACCAGTAGCCGATACCCGTCGACCCACCTCCACGTTGTAGGCTCGGGCTATTTCGGGCAAGAGAACCCTAACCCGAGCGGCTGGACTACACTTCGACACTTGACACCCTACTAGTGCGCAAGGAAAGCTACTACTTCCGCACAAAAAAGTGGCAATCTTTCTATACTTGGAAGTAGGATGTCGCGGATTCGCCGCCCATTTAGGCTCATTCGACGTATTCCATTAACTACCGCACAGGCAGATTGTATTAAATTGCAGTGATGTGTACAATAGTCGGGGCAGGGAAAAAGAAGTGGGACACCCAAACCAGGAATTGACCTTTGCAGTGAGAACAAGGTGATGACCAGGGTACAGAGGCTAACATAGATGTTAGTGCGTTATAAATCTACTGCTTGTAAACATTTTCGCGCGTTTCATTAAAACGTATGTGGTGTTCTTGATAATTCCCTCTTACAATACTAGCTAGCCAGAAATGGGATGTCTCACTTCTTTTTCCTTGCCCCGAGTTCCTGGGTAGTTTCCATAAGGCCTAAAGCTCTTGACTAAAATCCTAGAATCTAGGATAGCAGCCCCGGATTGAAGCTCTGAAACATCTCACATCTTGAAGGAGGGCCCGAACCCCTTCATAGATCTTAGATCTATGGTTTCTGGTCCCAAACTTCGCTTCCGGCTAGTCAGAATGAAAAGTGGTAGCTGGGTATGCCAGGGGACCTAGTGTTACAAATAAAAGAGCAGACAGGCTAGAAGGTTGAGACTGCTTCTAGAATCCGGGCTGCGGGAACTACTCCACTGATATCAGTTAATTTTGCCCAATGAATCCTCGACCTCCAATTGTGAGGCGCAATCATAAATGGAAGACTATTCAGTGAACTGCCTTCGAGATAGAGCTCCACATATACTATACTCTACACCTTACTACGGTTTTCGGAGGTATCCAAAGCGAAATTCACGCTTTACGGTACACATCTACTATAGCTTGTCAAATGGTTTGGAGTAATCATGATGCCTCGAAGGCTAATGGTCGAACCCTAGAAATTGACGCAATTGACTCCAGCCAAGCTTTAACTAGTAGAAAAATTAATACCACGATATGGAACTTTTTTCCTGCGGCTATTATTTAAGATAGCTACTCAAACCGCCGTACATACTATTCAATGTAGGTACAGCGACTGGCTAAAAGGTCGAATAAGCGGACAATATGCGGCAGATTATACAGCAAGCCTAAACTAATAGAAAATTTGCATAAGGCACTAGAAATGAGTACATGACTACCATTATATGGACAGCTGAACAGTAATCGTCAAGTATTACATTCAGTACTCTACCATGAGTTCTTTCCATGAGTGAATGGGGTCATTTGGGACTAGTCTCCAGATAGTTACGATAGCTCAGGTTTAGTTCTCAGTGCCGCTTATTGTCCATTTACTTGATGATTTTAGCCACCCGCTATATAAACTTCTCTTATCTACTTATGCAGGATAGCCTCCTTGCGCTCAGGACCCAGAAACGCTCGACAGCAACGATCCATTGTGTTTCTAACTTGGTTGGCCTCCTCTTTACTCTCCACTTCTCAATACAGCGAGCCAAAAACTAGCGTCTTCCAAAATATTGTACATCACCATAAGCCAGCGGTCACCACGAAACGTCTGTGAAATCCAACTAGATACTCTTGATTCTGCACTCCCTGTAGCAGAATAAGCCATTATGCTTGTACCTGCAGATATAATTCATGCCCGGAGGGGTGGCTAGCGGAAAAGTACGGGGAGTGATAGGGTTGGATCGGATGCTATTCCAATTAGAGAGCATGGCGGGGACTTCCCAGAGGTCTCCAGACATCCACTTGCACCTTAATATCAATGCCTAAGGTGTTATCCTCTACATAAGAAGCAAAACAAAGTTGTTCCAGATAATACGGCTATTCGAGGATAAATATAAAACCATATTTACCAACAGTCCTTTACTACTAGAAACGCCGGTACATACTCGTCGGGTTTTCAAGTCCCCGGACATCCCTGTCAATAATTAGACGACTGATAAGATTATATCAGTGAATATCATCCAACTTTAAATGTGTAGTCACCGAACTTGATGTGTCACCAAAAGGGCTGATATATGATGTGCCCGGAGACTTGAAAATCCGACGAGTACATACACACACATTTAAATTGAGCGTATAGTACGGAAGAGAAAAGTGAGATGGAGGTATTGTAACCTCAATGTTTGTACGGAGGATAGTTGTGGTGAGGACCTTTTTGGAAATGCCTTTGCGAATGTGATGCAAGCAGACATTGTTAGTGGATATGTTCCGACCCATACGCCAAATTTTCCCATTAGCCAACAGGTTGACCGATATGCCAAATTGTCAGCTTGGTGAATAGGTCAACCTATACACCAACTGAGGGTACTGACCGATGTGCCAAGTAGGAGGTTGGGAGGAGTTTAGGGAGGTGCAATAAAGCACCATATTTTTTCAACTGTTGAACTCCTACATCACCCTACTTCATTATTGTGTCTATCCTACTTCTCTATCACTGTGTCTATCCTATCCTCTTCTTCCAACTCCACCAAAAAATTTCTCGCCTA
>Ga0307515_10010389_pt1 | contig 17838 bp, 15 predicted proteins | sample 17_EM_MG_FD_194513 | JGI IMG/M metagenome (GOLD analysis project Ga0307515, IMG submission 194513) | Populus trichocarpa ectomycorrhiza microbial communities from riparian zone in the Pacific Northwest, United States - 17_EM | ecosystem: Host-associated > Plants > Roots > Unclassified | place... | reverse complement strand
ACCTTAAAGTAGTTGCCGCCGTTAATAGCGTTATAGTGGCTGCTTTTAGTGGCATATTATTTAACTTATTAAAACCGTAACTAGGTAGTAATTGTGTAATGGAACCTTATAGCAAGTACTATGGTAGGCTTATTATTAGGCTAGGTGTATAGGTATACAAGTAAGTTAACAACGTAATAATAACTGGTAGAGTGGTTGCCTAACAGATTAACTCTAATTATATTCTAAGAATCACTATAAGGAAAGAACTATCTAGAGTAGGGACTGTGGTCCTTTAAATATATAACCGTACTCCTAGAAAACCCTCCTTATACGTAAGGTACGCATTATATATAAGGTACGTAAGTTCCCTCCGTTCCTCTCGTCCCTTACGTAGCATATTATATGACTCGCTTACTATTCTTCGTTATATGGTTCCACTGGCTCCATACTGGACCGTGCTTATATTAACCAACTAGCTTCTTCCGACTCCCTTCCTAGTAGTTGTAACATTGTACTTAAAGCGTTCGTAACAATTCTCTAAATAGTCTTAAGAAGCTCCCCTAGTTTATGGCCCTAGGGCTCCTTAAGCCGGACGTATATACTTACTCTTTATAGTACCGCGACTATATTTACCGTGTGGGCCGCCTATATAGTAACGGCTGCCTAGGTTTAGACCTATACTAGGGGAACTCTTAGGCCTAGGGGTCCTCCTTTACGCGTTTCTTTTTAGATTTTCTTAATACTAGCTTTAATTTGGTTAAGCTAGGCCTTAGTCTCTTATTCTTAGGTTATCTAGGGAACTAAACGCATTAAGAGGGCTTTAATATACTGTATTGCCTCTTAAATAGAGGCAAGTATTTAGTGCCGTGGAGTTTCTTCCTCCTCTTTTATAAGATTGTCTTTAATTTGTTTAAGTATTTCCTTTAGTTTTTACCATTACTAGCAGCTGTCCTTTTCGCGTTGTTGCCCACCTGGTTCGTGGTTCGGCTCCCGCGCGTTGCGACTCTCGCGACTCTAGTAGGAAGCCTGCGCCCCTCCATCGTCCCCTATGCTCTAGATGGGGGGCGACGTGGTTTTATGGGGTTTCTCGGTGCTAGGAATAGGATTCCGATATCGGGTTGCTTTATTAAGTGGTTTTTGGGCTGGTTTTGCTGCTATTGCGGCTTTTCTACTTCTAATAAACGGTTAACTATAGAACCCTTTCTTTATTGCTCTAATTCCTTATTACTAAACGGCTTAAGATCCTCCTAATTATCTATTACATTATAATGCAGATTAATGAAGTTATATACAGTAGTAAGTGTATAAATTAGCTTTAATTGAGTACGTAGGTTAAATTAATAAGGCCTATTAAATATCCTCTAACGACGCTTAAAAACACCAAAGGTACGCTTTACTACATTCCTAAGACTTAAATGACGATAGTTAAATAGTTCAAACTTATTATTAGGCGCTCTCTCTACCTTCTTAATCTCCTTTAGATGATACCTTACGCTTTAATATGGCGATAATATTATATTTAAATTGGTATACCTAGCATTAGTAAGATAATATCGACCTAGAGGAGCTTTAAATCCCTTGCTTATGGCGTCTTTAAGGACTCTGCCGTTATAAGCAAAGCCTTCCCATCTAGGCAGAACGTAGGTAAAGCTTATTCCGAAATCAACCACCACCAGAACGTTTTATGTAATATCGCCGTATTAATTTTGGTATGGAATCTACTTATCCGCGGGTACGTAGGTAAAGACATATAAGCTGTTAAGGGCGCCGATATAATTAGCAAAGTATAGCCAACGCTTAGTGGATTTAAGAATCTCCTTTAGCATCTCTATAAGTGGGGGTTTAATAATTTAACGGTAAAGGTATAATAGAGCGTCTAGAACCTCATAAAAATGGCTGCTAATTATTGCTATAATTTAAATTGATTACAGGCAGCTATATACCGACTTATTGTCTCCTTTAAATAAGCTACCTTCTACTTAACGTTTCGCCAGCTAGATCTATGGCCGTATATATAAAAGAACGTTATTACCTTTTTAATAGCTGACACTCTTAAATCTTTAAGATCTGTATTTAAGACAAGCTAATTAAGGAGGTCGTTAAGCACTTCGGGCCGTATGCGCGTCTTATTAAATAGTTAACGCGGTGACTCCAAGCAATCCTCTACCTATAATTGGCCTTTATTTACATCGCGAGGACGGCTTTAAATGCCGGTAGGCTTATAGTAGTCGGCCAATATATGCTCTATAATGGCGGTAATAGCTACAAGGATTAATATAAGGGTGATAATAACGATTCGCTGGGGGGTAGGTATGGCGAGCTTAATCAAAGGCCTTAAAACCACCACGTTAACGTCTTGGCAGAAAGTGGCAGTAGAGGCTCTAGATGGGCGCGCTCACTAGCGTCACAAAATGGAGGCTCCAGTTCATTTAAATTGTGGTCTCCCCCTATATTTTTCAAACTAACGTTTTTCAGCCGCACCAACAGCCTATTTAGGGTATAGGCGCGCCTGCCGAGATGAAGCTCAGCTGGAGCGATTAGAGCAAGAAATGAAGCTAGAGGAACCAAACGGGAGCGTCAATTCGATATCAGCCCGTTGAGATGACGCCTCCATCTCGCCTCCAACCGACGAACCAGACAGGCCCTAAATCTGCTCGGTTTCCTACTTCCCAGCTTTTGGTCTTTCAGATTATCGGCGGCACTTCCATATCTGGATTACTTCAAGAACAACCGAGAGCACATTCCTTAAACATGTTTGCAACAACCCATTTTTCGAAACCTATCTCCTTCTCTCGCTTTCAGCGCTTCTTCCTTATCGTCGCATTAATCCTCAACGGCATCGTCTTTCTCTACAAATTTGGCCCGAGAGGCTGGCTGCTACCGACTTCAGTAAGTAAAGCAACTCTTCGCCTCACCAAATCACGTGCGCTAAACAGTTCCAAAAGCAATTCGAAGCCTTCGTGCCAGCCGCGAGAGTTGTGGCCTGGGAGCAGTGATGGAACGAAGTGCTTGCCCTGAGGAGTTGCTACTTTGGCTTGACGCCTTCTGTACCTGGAGCCGCGCTAGCGACGGCTCGTAGGTCTGTGGGCGTGTTGAGCGCCTATGGATCCAAGTGATGGAAAACTATGGGAATATCGGATTTTCGATTGGGGTAGTTGACCATTTGGCCCACCGGCGCTTCGATCCATGGAGTTGTCTTTTATATCATCATTCCGTCTGTCAACTGCGAAATCCACGATCTCTACCGCAAGTTCCTCGCAGTTACGCGTGTTGGACCGGAATTTGTCGCAGATCGGATTGGTCGCCTTGGAAGAAAGGAGTTTGGCCACGTTGGATGTTGTCCTGGGGGTTCGATTGTCGAATTACCGGGAGATAAGCGTTTGGGCAGGGAATCCTAGTCGAAGTTTGAGGGCCTCCAGACTAGGATACGGGGAATTGTACGCTATTGGGCTGAGTAAAGCGTACTCGTTGATTCAGGAGCTGGTAAATGAGTTAGAATAGCAATTCTTTTGCCACTGTGTATGTCCAAGAGAGGCAATCAACTCACAGGTACTGCTCCCCAGAAGCCTCAACAAAATCCATAGCATCTTGAATCACCTGCGGCGCCTGTTCCTTTCGCAGAGAGTTATCACACTCGAAGCGTTTCGCGTTGCTTTTCGTTGCTTGAAAGACTGGGACTCCACCCCGGACATGGGGCAAGGCCATGTAGCACAGTTTGAGCGAATTTTAACCAGACACCTTGTAGTGACGTAATGCTGATCGGATCGAGATGTCTCATGCCTGCTTGATGGATGCCCCGTTCGTCACAGTGGTTGCTATCGCATTCACGTATGCAGGCGTGAATGTGTTCGATATGGATTTGTGCGGAGTCACGAGTATTCTTGGAATTTCGAGAACTAGCATAAACAACAGACTGGTAACCCAAATGCGGCTTGTTAGCCCTTAAGACAGAAATATGTCCGTGCTTCTGGAACGAAGATCCGTGTATCAGGAGCGATGATGCAATTGCCTAAGATTGGATCTCGGGAGAAGGCAGGGGGACATTTAGTTTCACCTGCGAAAGGTGGAGTATGAGCATTTGTGGACGCGGAGCTTTTGGACAGCATGCTGTAGACCATACCGCATATTAAACATGTACCCTGCCTTTGAGATATATCATCGATAGAACCGAGCACTATTGGGTTGATATCACGAAGACCAGTAAGAAATGCAAGGATTTCTACTGGACTATTGCAAATATGGTCGCAGCTCTATGACTCTTCTCTGATCGTTTCCCTAGTTTTACGGAATCGCTTGAAAACCTTAAGACGTGGAGAAATAAGAATGATGATATAATCTTTTGAGAAGCAATCAGACCTAGTTTCTTAAGCAGGTAGAGGAGAAGCGCATCGTCTAGTCGAAGGGAGTAGGGATGTCTGCCAATATTCAAAGGCTCCGGACTTGTTTGGGAGAATTACATGACTGAAATCCTGCAGGTGATTGAAAAGGGGAGACAGAAAAATGTATGAATACAAAGAGGCCGAGCGCCTTATATGCTGAAAGCTATCCTGTTCCCTGCGCCAGACTTGATAAACCCAAAGCTTTCTCAAACCATGAACTTCAGTGTGGCTCGGCTTAATGCCTTACCTACCGTTGCCGCCTTAACAATCCCAATAGGCATTTCTGTAAGACCTCCTCAGCGAAATTCCATACGGCTTCGTTTGGAGCTGATGATAGGCTTGGCTACAGCTTGAGATTGACTCGTGTTTCGGAGTGGAAGACCTCGTGACGGATTTAGCTATTGTCGTTGGCGGCGAAGCTAAGCGTCGCGGGCCCTCACCGCCAAACGAACCACATGTTTTTTCTGGGGCACCACAACCTGGCCTCTCTGCTCTTGTCCCAACCCTCTGTCACCAAATTCTCTCCAAGCCGAACACCTTTAGGAGACCAACCGCCTGAACACCCAACATTTTGTCGTCCGAACTACTATTGACACCAATTCAACCATGAGTCTCCAACCTCCAAGTCTCAGGCCCAAAGGAGGTAATGTCCCTTCCACCAAAGCAGTTATTTTGGTATAGCAGCTCTTCGATAACCCACTACTCTACCATGTCTAACACAAGCAGGTGGGCGGACCTTCTCGAGGCACGAGGTTTAGGCCTTTGTCTATGGAATTGCCCAAGGTACAATTTTTTTTTGCTGGGAAGCATATGCCTTTTAAGTGTCAGCTAAATAAACCCTAGCCACTATTCCCTGTTGCGGGCCACCCTATAATTGAGCACTGCTTTGCAGCAATTTCCAAAGTCCCCGAGATCAAGGAAGTTTTCATCGTTGGCTACTACGACGAGTCCGTCTTCCGGGACTTCATTAAGGACGCCTCGAAAGATTTCCCACACATCAGCGTCAAATACCTCCGAGAATACCAAGCGCTAGGCACGGCAGGCGGTCTATACCATTTCCGAGATGTCATACTGAAGGGCAGACCGGAGCGATTCTTCGTGCTGAATGCCGACGTCTGCTGTTCTTTCCCCCTCAACGAAATGCTCAAGCTGTTCGAGGACAAGGACGCAGAAGCGGTGATGCTTGGCACGAGGGTTCCCAACGAGTCGGCAACAAACTTCGGCTGCATCGTGTCGGATGCGCATACCAAGCGGGTGCTCCACTACGTCGAGAAGCCCGAGTCACATATCTCCAACCTCATCAACTGCGGTGTCTACCTGTTCTCCACAGAATGCATATTTCCCGCCATCCGCAGCGCCATCAAACGCCGCACGGAGCGTCCCAGGCTGCTCTCGTATCCCTCCTCGGAGAATCTCGAGTCCTCGTTCTACCAGGGCGAAGAAGAGGAGACAGAGAAGACGGAGGTGATCCGCTTGGAGCAGGATGTGCTGTCAGATATCGCGGACAGCAAGCAGTTCTTCGTGCTGGAAACAAAGGACTTCTGGCGTCAGATCAAGACGGCTGGCTCCGCCGTGCCAGCTAATGCTCTGTACCTCATGAAGGCTTACCAGTCCGGCTCGGAGGAGCTAGCAGCTCCCTCGGCCAACATCATCCCTCCAGTTTACATTCATCCGACTGCGACTGTTGACCCTACCGCGAAGCTTGGTCCTAATGTCTCAATTGGCCCGCGAAGCACTATTGGAGCGGGTGTGCGTATCAAGGAGTCAATTGTTCTGGAAGACTGTGAAATCAAGCATGATGCGTGCATTCTGTACACCATCGTTGGCTGGCACAGCAAGATTGGATGCTGGGCTCGTGTTGAGGGAACGCCAACGCCAATCAATAGCTACACGACCACCATCGTGAAGAATGGTGTCAAGGTCCAGAGCATTACCATTCTTGGAAAGGAATGTGGTGTGGGCGATGAAGTGCGGGTGCAGAATTGCGTGTGTCTGCCATACAAGGAGTTGAAGAGGGTTAGTATTCTCGCAATCCTTTCGATCTTTTGTCGTCTGGTGCGAGGAATATTTACTTACTTGAGATACAGGATGTCGCTAACGAAGTCATTATGTGAGTAATGTTATTTTGGGAATGATACCATGGCATATGAATAGCATTGTATGCTTGGGACGACATGGTTAGCAATGATTCAGAGTGGGTTATGTAGTTTGGAAGATGGTGGGTTAAAGATGGATCGGCCTGAAAAGTTCCCGGCACGTCAAAATTCATTAAGATAGGAATGGTAGAAGCATTAATTGGCGTTCAGCTTCTCGATAACTCTTCTTCACCCAAAGACATGATCTGGACAATAAAGTGCTTATCACCGAATTTGATTGAGGCAGTTCTCTTCTTCCAACTTGTCTTCCAACTTGTCTTCCAACTTGCCCAGCTGGAATCCACCGTCTTAACCTACAATACGTACGGGCCAGTCGAATGGCTTGTTGCAGCGTCAGAATCGTTTTGGGGTATACTAGCTCAAACAAGGATTGTCGCAACCCTCGGCAAAATTGGTTCAGTTTTTTTTTCTAATAGGCACCTCCAGCCTTACCTCAACAGGCATATCTACCCGAACGTTAATGGTTTTGTAGGTTTATAAAAGAAAGCTGACTGCATCATCGTGATCCTCTATACAGACGAGGGTGACCGGTTTGGCGATTAAAGTCTTGAGCCCAAAGAGGTATAAAGCAGAGGCTGGATTCTACCAAGGACTAATAATCTCATGGCGATACCACAACCTCTATCTAAAGTAGCCGTCTTCTCTTGGGCGTTGTCCTCCCGCGTCTCCTACTTCTCCCACGTCCTCTCTCTGTAAAACAGCTCAATCCAGTCAGCTGGTGTAGTTGGCTCACCCGGACTCCAAGGTACCAATTCCTCTCGGCTCGATTGATTTGTCCAACGTTACTAAACACCAAGCTTGTTTGTTTGCTTGTCCATCAAGACCCTCCACTTATAAAATCACTCAGTTTCACTCTCCTCACACCTTCACTGTCACCTAAAACCTCTACTCTCTTCACTTCTCTCAGCTATCTCAGCTTCTCCACACTCTAACTCCTCCAACTCGCGCTCACGAAAACCCAGCAACAGGTACACACCAATCCTCACTCTCAACCGTCCTCTCTCTGCTCACATCGACCTCACAAGCCCACCACTACCACCACCCTCACAATGACCAACTCCACCCCAACCCCCCTCCCGTCTCTCCCCCTCATCTCCCTCGCCCCATTCCTCACCCCCTCCTCCCTCTCGGCCCGCCTCGCCACCGCCACCGCCCTCGCCGCTGCCTGCACCAACTACGGCTTCTTCTACCTAACCGACCACGGCATCCCCGCCTCCACGACATCGCGCGTGCTCTCCCTCGCGACCCAATTCTTCCAGCTCCCCACCGCCGAAAAGACGCGCATCGCCCGCCACGACGCCGGCGGCCCCGAGCACGGCGACGGCGCGCGCGGCTACCAGCCGCTTGGCGACAACGTCACCAAGGGCCGCAGGGACCGGCAGGAGGCGGTGGATTGGTATCGGGAGGTGCCGAGCGCCGGACCGCCGTACCCGTTGCTGCGGGGGCCGAACCTGTGGCCGGAGAGGCCGGCGGAGCTGAGGGGGGTGTATGAGGCGTATGTCGGGGAGGTGCTGAGGGTTGGGGAAGTGCTGGTGAGGGCGATGGGGGTGGCGTTGGGGTGGGGGCCTGCGGCGGGGTCGGCGGGGGATGGGGAGGAGCGGGGGCGGGAGGACGAGGAGGTGTTTGTGCGGCGGACGCGGGAAGCGTTCTGGGTCATGCGCATGATCGGGTATCCGGCGCTGGAGCCTGCCTCTCGGCCGGGCGGCGCGGGCCGGGTGGGTGGTGGTGAGGCTGCGGCGGGGGACGACGGCATCGAGCAGTTGTCGTGCGGCGAGCACACGGATTACGGCTGCGTGACGCTGCTGCTGGCGGATGCGACGGTCGGCGCGCTGCAGGTCCAGCTCAAGGACGGGGCGTGGATCAATGCGGACCCGGTGCCTGGCGCCTTTGTCGTCAACATCGGCGATATGATGGAGACGTGGACGAATGGGCTGTGGAAGAGCACGAGGCATCGCGTCATTCATCGCGGTGAGGGGTTTAGGGTCAGCGTGCCGTTTTTCTATGAGCCGGATTGGGATGCGGTGGTTAGGCCGTTGAGGAAGTGTGTGGAGAGGACTGGAGGGGTGGAGCTGTATCCTCCGGTTAAGTATGGGGATCACTTGACGCTGAAGGCGCTGAATAACTTCTATGCGGGGGAGGAAGGGGATGATTGATGTTTGGACGGCTTCTCGGGTCGGGATATGGGCGTGAGATCTGTCTGAGCTGATATTAGAGGCTCTGGGGGTGTTTGATGGCACTCAAAATACTCGGTGGTAAATTTGCATTCGGGGTGGGCATTGGGAAAGGCATGGCCTTGGGTGGAGATGGTTCATAGTTTTGGTGGCAGTACTGAGATGCGACTAATGCCTCTTTCAAGAGCTAGGAAAAGGCTGGAACCTCAAGGTAGAATTCCAGTCTACTAAATACTGCACTTTTATAATAAAAGCCAATAGCCTTGAGCATTTACCTGTAGTCCACTAACCGTGCTTGACCCACCACTTAACGCCCTTCCTCTCCCAATCTCAACTCCCACAACCTCACCTCCGCCCTCAATCCCTCCTCACACGCCTGACCCGGCCTCGCCGCATACGCTCCAACCCCAACCTCCCACCCCTCCTCCACCGCAAAAAACCACGCCACCTCCCGCAACGGCGTACGCTTCACCACCGCCCCTTCTGAGTCCAGCTCGAGAGCATACACCCACAGGCTCGTCCCATGCGCATCCGTCTCGCGGCGCGCCTCAACAGTCGCGGCGACGGGAGCAGCAGCGGCGGCAGCGGGCAGAGGCGTAACGCTCCAGTCAGCCCAGCTGTCGCACGCAACGGTGCTGAGCCAGGGGACGCTGTCGGCGAACTCGACGCCGGTTTTCAGCCACTTGTCTGGCGCGGCGTCGGTGGCTTCAGTGGCTGTGGTGGGAGTGGGAGTGCGGCGGAGGTGGAGGAGCAGGCCGGCTTGGTCGTATTGTGTTAGGGATGAGGTTGGTGGGAGGGTGAGGGTGAGGCGGGCACGCTGGAAGGAGCGGAGGGGTTGGAAGAGGAGGGGGGAAGGGTGCGTGGGCGCGTTGAGGATGTTGGTGTTCGGTGGTTTGCGCCAAATGTCGGTGCCGGGGGGTGCGGCGAGAGTAGTGGTGGTGGACATGTTTGGTTTTCTGGAGAGGTGGGATGGAGTGGATGAGAAGGTATTAATTGGGACTGAAGTGGTAGAGTGAGGCGGAGTTGAACGAAAGAATGCGACTTGACAAGATTGCCGTGGCTTTGTAGATTTGTGTATAAATAGCGTGTAACAATGAGTGATGGTAATGTTTTTCGGCGGGGTGAGAAAATTGAGGTCTTATATATCAAAGGCTGCGTTTGAAGGGTGAATGTAACTATGACTCTAAACTCGGCTGACGGGATATTTTTCCGTAATCCAGTAACTGCAACACGGTGCGGGGGTTTCTTGGCGGCAGATGACCTGTTTAATTTGTCAAAAGTTGCGAGAATACCATTCTAGAAGATTATGCAACTGTTTATGTAGTAGGTTGAGATCGTGAGGTTGCAGAAATACGCAAAATGTAAGGGTACCAATTAGCGGAAAGCTTAGAATGTGCATATGAAATCTCAGAATCTGTATTTGGTCCTTGACACATAGATTTTCATAGGCAAATCTAGAAGCCGCGGTTTAATAAAGAAACAGACAGCTCTTGTTTTACGGATATATATATACACTGTACATGCTGTGGGGTGTCTATTTCTTTCCCTCCTCCTTAGGCGGTTCCGGCTTAGGTGTAGGCAATTTGAACTGAATAAAGTCAGAAATTTGTTTCGCTTATAAGCACTTGTGAATCGGAAATAGCAAAGGATTGAATATACCTGGTCTGGTTGCCTGTCCTCTCCTGGTCCAACTGGTTCCCAGGCAGTAGAACCACCCCGGAAATTCCTAAAAGCCTGGGTCATCTCCAGTGGTTCCACAACAATTCGCTTCTTCTCCTCATCATATCTTATCTCAGTGTATCCAGTCATCGGGAAATCTTTCCTCAATGGATGACCGTCAAATCCGTAGTCAGTCATGATTCGCCTCAGATCGGGATGTCCAACGAAGAATACACCGAAAAGGTCATACACCTCCCGCTCATACCAGTTCGCTCCATCGTATAGATCGCATATGCTGGGAACCGGGGTGGCTTCGTCAGCATATGTCTTGACCCTTATGCGAGAATTGTGCCGGATGCTGAGCATGTTGTAGACAATTTCGAAGCGTTGGTCCTTCGTCGGGTAGTCAACGGCAGTGATATCACTAACTTGAGTGAACTCTGCAGCGGTGTGATATTTGAGGAAGGTGAACACGGGGATGACACCAGATGGTGCGATGCAGATGCTCAGCTCGTCCTTCCAGACGGTAAATCTGCAGTGCTTTTGTTAAAGAGGCTCTCTAACGACATTTTGGCACACGCACTGCTGGATATATTTTGGCAAGCAGGACATCAAATATTGTCCATATTTATGGAGAGCTTGTCCCTTCTCTTCGTATCTGTCGGCTGGATTGACGATCGGAGCCTTGAGCTTGCTCGGCGTCGGGTCTCGCGGTGCAAACTGCATTCCAGCTTAGGATGGTGAGGGGAAAGCATGAGTATCAATTGAGGATTACCCGTAGATTCGGTGTCTCAGACGTATCTGAAGCCACCTGCTTAGATCGAAGAGTTGTAGTTGCGAAAGCTCGAACACAGAGGGAGCTGGAGCTGGCGGCGCAGCGGACGGCGGAGGCCAATGGCCTGCTCACAGACAGCCTGAGAGCCATTTGTAGAGTGGAGAGAAGAAGGGAGTGCTGCAGTGGTTTGGCAGCCCGGATGGACTGTGTGGTAGAGGCCAATGGATTCGCTCAACACCATGATATTCACCAACCGAGAAGCGTCGGGTTTGGGATGGCGGCTTGTTCCGTTGGGCACGTGATGGGTCGAGGACTTGGCGTCGCATCGGCTGTTGTCTCGACTTTCTTCTCTCCCTGTCATCCAAACTCACCAACCCCATCTCTTTATGATCTTTCACGTCTCACGGCCGGCGTTTGTCTCTTTCTTTGCCGCTCCCCTTGTATTATTTTGGTAGCGATAGCCCGTCTCATACCCGTATCCCTTCTTTGGGCATCATCTCCTTTTGACCGCCACCGCTCCACTTTGAACAGCTCACCACATCACCATGTCTCGCGCACAACAAGACCAGTTCGTCGATGATGACGAAGAAGAAGTCTGCCCATTATGCGTCGAAGAGTTCGATCTATCGGACAAGAACTTCCGTCCGTGTCCTTGCGGCTACCAGGTACGAGTTTTTCCAAAAGCTGCGACGGCCTCTTTTCGAGTCGGGCTTCCGCCACTAACGCTTTTATCACTTAGATATGTCAATTCTGCTACAACAACATTAAGACAACGATGAATGGGCTATGTCCCGCTTGCCGAAGACCTTATGACGAAAAGAGCATCGAGTTTAAGGGAATTACCGCCGAAGAGTGAGCCCCGCCTTCCGCCTTATATTCTTGCTTAATGCGATTTAACACTGTACAGACTGGCGATGCACAGAGCCGAGATAGCTCAGAAGGCAAAAAAGAATGCTGCGCTACGGCAGAAAGAGGCGCAGAAGCGCGAAGCAGATTCGCTAAGTCGAAAACACCTCGCTGGGCTTCGAGTTGTTCAGAAAAACCTCGTTTATGTCACTGGACTTACTCCAACAATACGAGAAGACCGCCTCCTTGAGACTTTACGCGGCAATGATTACTTTGGCCAATATGGGAAAATCATTAAAATAGTCGTCAGCAAGGCAAAGGACACCTCTCATGCACAACAGTCGGTAGGGGTATATGTCACGTTTGCCCGTAAGGAGGACGCTGCCACTTGTATTGCAGCTGTGGACGGGTCGCCAAATGGAGACAGGACACTAAGGTATGGTCATCCGCTCAACTCACATCGCAAATTAACATTCATGCAGGGCGCAATACGGAACAACGAAATACTGCTCGGCGTATCTGCGGAACGAAACATGTAACAATCGCAACTGCATGTTCCTCCACGAACCCGGAGAAGAGAATGATAGCTTCACACGCCAAGATCTTTCTTCCATGAACGTCATATCGACACAACAACCGGCTCAATCCCTTGCTCCTCACCCAACATCTCATCCTCTTCAATCCCAACCGCCGCCGCAACGAGCGCCACATAATATCGCTGCCGCTACTCAGCCTATGAATAGGCAAGAAAGTAATGATAGTCCTGCTAGTCCGACACAGAGCAATGGGGATGGGTCCGCTCTGCCATCAACAGCGAACTGGGGTAGCAAGACGACTCAAGATCGGCGAGCGAGTCGATCAACGAATGTCTCTAGTTCTAGTCCAATGGGTTCTCATGCCGTCCCGGAGACTCAGACACCCGAGGTAATCAGCTCTGAACCGGAGTCCAAAAAGGAAAAGGAAACGGAAAAAGACAAGGAGGTTTCTCAAAAGTCATCACAACCTTCGACATCTTCAACCCCTCAACCACCATCATCATCCCCTTCGCCTATCTCGCGTGTTCAGAAGCCCCGCGTACCCCACCTGGATGGACTACTGAAGGCGATTTCGAACCCAGATTTCAAATTTGTATTCTCTACCACTGCGATGAGTCCTGGTGACTTCGAAGTTGTTACCCATTTCCCTCAAATGCTTGATCCAAATGGTGGTGCAAAACGACGTGCGATGAAGGACAAAGAGAAAGATCTGGAACATCAAAGACAAGAGGCTGAAACCCAAGCTGCATTACAAGCCGCTTCTACGACTGAACCAGAAGAAAACCCTGAAGGCGGTAGCTTGCAGCTTGGAGGGGAGCCTGAAGAAACGCAAGAGACAGGTGGTGGTCACGGTCAGCAGCTTGCCATAGCACCACCTTCACAACATAGTCTTGGAGTTGGTCTAGGATTTGGGCAGAATTCTTCGCTAGCAGATGACTTTGCAAATCTTGGTATCAGCAGCAGAGGCCTAACTGCTCAACAACAGCAGCAGCTCCTCCTATTCAAAGGCGCAGCACCTCAATCTTCTGCTCTCTTGAGTGCATTCCAAGGCAACCAAGGCCAACAGCAAAGTCATATACTGCAAACTAGCGCCTCGGGTCATGCAAGACACACCTCTAGGTTCAGTTTCGCAAATGACAACGCTTCAGCTTCAGCAGCTATCCAGCCGGTCGCGAACGCAAAACTTATGAACCAACAGTCCTCCATGATGCCCAAGAATACCAACCATTTCAACCAGCTTTCTCAGCATCAACAACTAGGGAACCAATTCTACACGAGTGGTGTCCAAGGTCCGCCGCCAGGCTTGAAGGCAACAGGAACGCCTCCAGTTAGTGGAGGAGGCATGTTCGGTCAAGGCCATGGATTTGCTACTGGAGGCTTAGGCTATGGTGCAAATGCGGCGGGCAGGAACGCAAATGATGCGATGTATCAAGAGTTGTTTCGTAACCGAGGCGGTGATGCCGGTCGGATGCCTGATGCTGGAAAGCGTGAGTCAATGTTTCCTTCTTTTCTTCATCAACACCCCACGACCTCCACGCCAGCCCCTACCCCTGGCATTTTGACCTTCCCTTACGGTGGACCCTCGCCTGGTGCATACCAGGAATCTGGTTCACAAAAGCAAAAGAAAAAGGGAAAGAAGCACAGGCATGCTAACACTTCCTCCTCCGGGGGAGGTGGTGTAGTTGATGTTGCAGACCCGAGTATCTTACAGGCGAGGTTGCATCAGGGAGGAGCCATGGTTGGGCAGGGACTGTACGCTGGCCAAGGTCAAGGTGGGTTTTCTTCCATGTATGCCAATAATTACGTCGGGAGGTGGTAGCCGGCTTCCCTTTCTACACATTCTATCTTTGACCACTGGTCGTTTTCTGTGTTTTTAAATTCTACTTCACGATGGTTGCATGGCGTTTTCTCGGAACTGGGCAAAGCGAAGCATCGGCAAATACCAAGTAAATTGGCTACTGGGACTGCCTGAGGCGTTTTTAATGGCTCTTTGTCTTTCATGGGGGATTTCTGGTCCTTGGCATCTCGGCATGGTACTTGCTGTTTTTCAATACCTTGATCTGTTTTTTTCTGTTGAGCTTATGGGCAAGCGATGCTGCCTTCGCCAGGTCCGTACGCCACACTCTCTCGTCGTCTTCGTCATGGCCATCATATGTACGTAAAATCCCCTTCCAGCCGATCTCGTAGAGACGGCAGTTACTCACGATTTAATTAGATTAGGTGGCCCCATTCGTTTTTCTGCTTTATTCACGTGACGAGACGGCTGAGAGAGGTTGTAGCGATAGACACCGTTGCACCTATGCCGTTATTCTTGCTCCTTTGTAGTCTAGGAGATTCTCTTCTGTTGCCCATCGCCATCGTCTGCACCTTCGCTCAACTTCCGAGCCATTCGCTTCAGTATAGCAGTATTCGCTGACGTTCTTGATTATTTAGATGAACAAGAATTCGCACTATCAGAGCAAGCCTCACGCAGCGTAGATGCCCTCGTCAACGATATAGACACTGACTCCCTAATGGGTCTGCCAACCTCGGGAAGCCGTATCCTCGAGCAACCACGCCGCTCGACGCCCACGATACCGCCCGGGTTTTCAGCCCCAGCTACCCCGAGGCTTCCAGCTGACCAACCCCTTCGCCCAATTTCGCGAACTGCAATGACCACTATTACTCCCGCTGTCCCTGTAATCCCAGCTACTCCACTTAGAATAGCTACACCCGTGAAGCCTAGGAAAGACAAGAAACCTGCAGACATATCTGAAGATCATGCTGGTATAGGTGCCAGCGGCAAGACTTATGTATCAGACAGTCCGGCAAGCCTTGACAGGAACAAAGCAGGACAGAGATCCACTGCCTCAAAATCAGATCAGCCTACTGCCAAGACACCCATGGGCACTCCAGACAAGACTAACCAACTGAAGAAAGATATTAAGCTCACGGGTGATAGTTCGATTCCATCAGAAGTTATGAATCTGAAGTTACCATCGAAGGTTGAGAGTAGATCGAAGAGGATGATTTCAGATTCTACACCAATTACAAAGATAAGCTCTACCCCGAGTGCAGAGTTGAGTCCCCAGAAGGGGACGAAATCAACATCGAAGACTGCCTCTGGCTCGACGAAGCGTCAGCCTCCTGGCAGACTCGATATTTCCGCAGCTACTAAACTATCTGACAAGTATGTGAATGAGTCTCCAGCTACCTCAACGGCTATAAAGTTGGACACGCAAGCCAAAAACCCTCGCGCTGTCTCGCTTGCTTCAACAGCTTCACATCCGCCGAGTCCAGCTATTCCATCGACAGGTTCACCCGTGAAACGAACAGCGCCGAGGACTATTCGTGTCTTACCCATGCCTAAGTCGGAGAATCCGCCTCCGCTGTCCGCTTCATCTGCTGCATCCGTACCACCGCTCCCTACCGTTGGTAAGCTACGCTCAAGACAAGCGAGTGTCACGTCCATCAATCAACCTGGCACTCCGGCTAGTGAATTCGTATCAGACAATGCATCTGTAACCTCGACTTCTATCTCACGAGCCAACTCGCCGCCAGCTGGAGGTAAAGTTGGCTCAGCACCTATCAGAAAGAAGACAAAGACACAAGCAAAGAAGGAGCGCCAGGAGCGCGCGAAGCAAATCGCCGAAGAGAAAATAATGGTAATGGAGGATTTTGTGAAATCATCTGACCCAGAGCCCGTGCAAGCTCCTATTATTGGGCGTAAGAAGAAAGCCAAGAAGCAAGTCGGCGGCAGTGCGACTATTGCATCTACACCAACCCTCAGCCGTCCATCTTCACCCAAATCCACCAAACGTGAGAAGGCAGAAGAGGAACGTGAGGCAGCTGAATCGTCAAGTTCCGCTCCAGCGCCTGCTGTGAAGTCGCCCGCCCCTACGGCGAAGAAGTCGTCGCCAGTAAAACCTTCATCACCACGCAAATCCTCGCCGGCGCCCGATGACCCGTCCAGCTCCAACAAGCCAACCCAACCTCAACCCCAACCGACCGCCGCGTCTATCCTCGCAGACCTCCAGCGCACAGGCGAACTCCTCGCCTCAACCCTCGAGTTCTTCAAACCGCTCTCCTCGTCCCTCTCCCACCGTACTGCCTCCCCGGTCTCTCCCTGCACAGACGCGAACGGCATGCCCTCGCCACCGGACTTAAAGATCCACTTCTCAGAAGCGGACCTCGACGCGCTCACGAAGAAACTCCCCGTCCACCTCGGCGGCGACGACGGCAAAACCTCCTCGCGCACGCTCATCACGCCGCAAGGCAAGTTCCTGTGGGGCCTAAGCAAAGAGCTCGAAGAGCGGGTCCTCGAGCTCGAGAAGCGCGTCGAAGAAGTCCGCGGCGTCGGGCGCTGGCGGCCGCGCAACGCGAGCGGCCGCAAGCCCGCAGCAGACACGCAAGGCACGCTTGGCGGGCGCAAAGCCAAGAGGGGCGGAGGAGGAGGCGGCAGCAACGGAGGCGACTTCCGCACCGATGTGCTCCCCGCTATCGCCACGGCGCTGAAAGAGGCCGGCGCGAAGCTCGGCAAACAACAGCAGCAGCAGCAGCAAGCATCCACCACCCCCACCTCTGGCTCCGGCTCTGGCGCTGGCGCTGGCTCCTCGGCCTCCGCCGCCGCCGCCACCGCCAAGTCCGCCGCCGCCCAGAAACACCACATGTCCTTCGACGACGCCCTAGGCTACCTGAACCAATGGGTCCTGCCGGCCACCGACCCGGCTTCTAGCGGCGGGCTGCCCAGCGCCCACCACCATCACCACCATCACCATCACCATCAGCCGCAGCAACCCAGCGTCGGCCCCCCGCCATCCACTTCCACCGCCTCCCTCCTCAGCGCCGCCAAACTCGCCGCCGGCAGCGGCAGCGGCGGTGCAACCGCGCTTCCGATCCCGGACCTGGAAAACCTGGGCGTGTTCGCGGCGGAGGTGCTGGGGGGTTATGTCGTGCAAGGGCTCGAGGCGCTGGTGGGGGTCGGGGCGGGGGTGGGCGGGACGACGTTCGGGCCTGCGTCCACGGGCACGGGCACGGGATCCGGGGCCGGTGGGGAGGGTGGCGGTGGAGGCAGGGGTGGAGGGGGCGCGGGCGGGGTGTTGGGGGTTGAGGAGGCGGAGCAAGCGATGCTGCAGAGTCGGCGTGAGGCGGAGCAGTTGGAGAAGAAGGTTAATGCGCTCGTGAAGCGGAATCGGCGTGTTTTGTCCGGGGCGGTAGGGGGGGGTAGGCTGGGGTTGGGGGTTCGTTTGGTGGATTTGGAGGAGGGTGAGAGAATGAGAGGCTAAGAAGATTTTAAAATGGTATATATGCATTTTTGACGCTACGTGGCGGGTTTCGGGGTCGTCTATGCGTTTT
>Ga0307515_10010388_pt1 | contig 17838 bp, 16 predicted proteins | sample 17_EM_MG_FD_194513 | JGI IMG/M metagenome (GOLD analysis project Ga0307515, IMG submission 194513) | Populus trichocarpa ectomycorrhiza microbial communities from riparian zone in the Pacific Northwest, United States - 17_EM | ecosystem: Host-associated > Plants > Roots > Unclassified | place... | reverse complement strand
TGTTTTCCAAAAATAAAAATAAATAAAAAATAATTCTTTTTCTGGAGAGATCTTTTTTGGCTTGTTTGTTGTCGAGATTTCAGATTGGTTTCAAATCGGGAAATCGGGAACGAATTCAAGGTCCGACCTGTGGGAGACACCCGATCTCCGATGATCCAATTTACGGCAAACTGCCTCTCTTTGCCGCATTCCACCTCCTCCCACTTATATACGCCCGAGGACGGTTACAAGTTCGCTCTTTCGTCTCTCTCTCTCTCTCTCGTGCTGCTGCTGCTCCCTGTCTCTGCAGAATTCCTCCAAAAGAGCGAGAGAGGTCTACGAGAGAAAAGCGAATCTGAATTCAGCGCAGGACAGCGCAAGAAATTCATCTTACACAAGATTAGATCCGCTTCAATCGCGAGATTCGTGAAGAATCTCCTCGTCCCCCTCCCCTTACGGAATAAAATCCTCGTCTCTCTCTTCCGCGCGCTCAGATTTGACTTTTAACCCTCGTCCCCCATCATCGGCCTTCGCTCTCGCTTCACTCTCTCTTCTTCACCGGCTCTATGGCCTCCGCCCACCAAAACCCTTACCCTCTGCCTCCACCTCCGCAGACCCAGAGCGAATTCAAGCTGCCCTCGCTCAAGGATCTAAATTTTTCCTACCGCTCTCCTGTCTCTGGTGGCCCCTCTTCAGTCCAGGACCCTCCCGCCCCTTCGGCGAATACATCTGCATCCTCTGAGTATGCTTCACCTGCCTATCAACCTCCCCGACGTGGTTGGAGTCGGTCCAGTTCAACCTCGGTCTCAACTCCCTCCTCCGTTCATCAAACCCTCCATTCTCCGCAACAGCACCAGCATTCTCAGTATTTGTCCCAGCATCAACAGCAGCATCACCAACCACTGCCAAGGCATGTATCATACCCCTATGGCCCGGAATCCACACATCCGCCGCCACCACCACCATCACAGATGCCTCCACCACAATCTTCGCACCACTTAAGCGCCGGACCAAGCCCCCGTGACGAGGCTCATCAATCCCACAAACGTCCCCGTTCGGGCTCGACATCGATAAGCACACCTTCTACGCATTCCCCGCACGTAAGTTTCTCTCTTGATGTGATTCTCCGGCACAAGTCCTCATTTGCCTCCCCGTGATCTTCTTTCTTTTCCTCTGAATCCGCATGACTTGATCCAGAATGTCTACCCAACCTCACATCCTTCCTCGCATCCGACCTACCCGCCTCCACCTCCACCTCAACATGCCCTCCCCGTCCCACCTTCATACAATCAGTCTTCTCACACCCACCCCCCTCCGGGAACCCTTCCGAGGGAGCCTGCTCATCATGCACCTCCACCACAGTCTTATCAGGCGCACGCTGGATATCCTCCCTATCAATCAAATTATCCCACCCAACAGCGGCCACCCCCACCCCCCTCACACGTCCCTCCCCCCGCGCAATCTCATTCCCACCAACCACCTCCGCCTCAGAATCAGCAGATGAACTCCCCAGCGTATCCCCAGCCTCAGCCGCCAGCCCACTGGCCACCTGTCCAGCCCCCGGCTTCCTCGTTACCCCTACCACCTGGCCCTCCTCAACAGCAGGCCGGGTATCCTGGATCCGCGCCTCCCCCGTCCTTTCCTGGGTCATATCCACGGCCGCCTTCCCAGGTGCTGCCTACGACAGAGGCCACGAGCACCAATCACCCCGTTCCAATTCAAACGTCCAAACTCTCGTCTCCAACTGTTGGACCTCGCCAGGTATTGGTCGCAGAGGTATTTCTCCAATTATTTTCAACTCCGCCAAGTGCCTTACATTTTAAGAATCGCGCACAGATTACCTCAAACTGTAAAGTGCTCTACGATTTTGCAAGCAGGTATGCCAAATTACAGGCTAGCCAAGGAGACATCAAGCCAACCAAGGAGGAAATCGCCGACATGACGAAACGTGCGGCCAGGGTCGCCCAGCTCCTCAGGGACCTCAAAAAGATCGTGAACCCGAACGCTGCTTCCTCCGGCGATGAGAAGGGTGCGGTGAGCGCCACGAGCGATGAGTACAGGGCGCCCAAACGGCCTTGGGAGGAAATTTCGAAGGACCAGCCCGAGGCCTCGAATACCCCGACGGTAAGCTCTGCCCTCTATTCAATTGTGAAACTCGAGACCTTGACATGTCCCCCTCGCTTCTTCTTCCCCGTATCCATGACACGTTTTCTGATTGCCGACGGAATTGTGGCGAACGGTACTTTCCGCTTTGTGTCCTCCCTCCTCGGACCGCCGTTTCTCTTTGGTTTCTACTCGGTGCAGGTCACGAACCCCGGACATCAGAGGACCGCAAGTCTATCAGAGAAACCCGGCGGCCACCAGACCACTGCTGAGAAGGATATGGAGATCATTAGGAACAAGAGAGCTTCGTCTACCGGTGGTTCCGTTGTTGGTCAACAGAAGAGCAAGTACAGAAAACGAAGCGTGAGCTCGCTGTTACCCATGCTTATCGACCCTCCTCCTTACGGATATCAACTACAGAGGGCCTCCCCTCCCGGAAAATGCCACTCGTGCAACATCCGTGAGACCCCTGAGTGGAGGAGAGGTCCGGATGGTGCAAGGACGTTGTGCAATGCTTGTGGATTGCGTGAGTTCCTAATTTCATCTCTGGCCTGTCGCGATACTCAGATGCTCCCCCCCCCCGATAGACTATGCGAAGCTCATGAGAAAGAGGTATAAGGAAGACGGTAAACCCGTCGATTTGCAGACCCTACGTGCGTCGACTGCCCAGGCTCGAGGCGGCGCAACTGGAGCCTTGATCGACAATGTTACCCCGCCACCTCCGACTCCAACCAAGAGCAGTGACACGGGCTCCCCTTCTACCATGCGCAGTAAAAGGCTTTCCATCTCATCTGGGACTGGGCCAACGAACAGCGGCGGCAACAGTAAGGGAAACCAGGTCTATCAGATGTCTATCACTGGTCATCCTCCGCCATCCCCCTCCGAGTTGCCGCTCCCTGGGTACGTACCACCGGAGAACAATTACATGCCTCCAACCTCTTCGTCCGCGTCGAACCTGCCACTGCCTCCTCCACAACCATCGTCGTCTTCATCGGTCCCATCGATGGCCCTCCATTCCCCGGCGTCGAATTTGCCGCCCCCCTCCCAGATGTCTGGCCATCACCATCATTACCAGTCTCAGTCTCAACCTCAGCATCCTCCTTCTCAGGCATCCCCGCACTCTCACCATCACCAATCATTACCGCCACCCCCACCTCCTGGACCGCCCGGACATTCCGGATCGACTGGGGTGATGCCGCCTTGGTTGTCTAGAAGCGGGTATGGACACGGAGGTAATTTGGGGGGCATGTATAGAGGCGGACCGGATCGGTGAGAGGTTTCCACCACATCCACTCCCCCGCACAATTTTTCCCTCTCCGCTTTATTAGACGAATAATTATGTATATCCTCTCCCCTACGAATCGAGTCCAGAACGCTCTATTGTCCATGTGCAAACGAACCCGGTGTCTTCTTGGCTCTCCCCACTTATGCGCACTTTTTATCGTTTATGTTCTTGTTCTCGACCCACCCACCCCCACTTTCGCGTTGCTTTTCTGGTGTTGGTCGTAGTGTTTGTTACCATGTTCTGTTCTTCCATCCCACCTCTCTCAGTCTTCTTTTCAGTGTGCCTTGTACCGCTCCGATCATCCTGACATCCCTTCTCTATCTTCCGGCTGTACGAACAAAAAATTACTCCCCATTCCGGCTACCCACCTCTCCTCTTCCACGATGTTCACTTGGCATGGCGTTCCGCCCGGTGCTTACCCGTTTTCCAAATTTTGCGATCCAACCCTCTTGGCTTCCCGCTTCGTCTCACGACAGTTTCAATTCTCCATGCTTCTCATTCACTGTACACACCTCACCTCACCATCCGCAATACACACGCACATTGTACGTAGTTTTCTGCACATTGCCGCTCGAGATATGACTCGACCCTGCATGAACACGAACACGCCTGACCTCCAATTGCATTGTTTATGTGTACGTCCATTCCACTGTCCGTTATTCTGGTTCTTCGCCTTCACACGCCAGATCGGCCGCGTGCCTTGAGGCTTTCTGTGTCCTGTGATCTGTGTTTGCATGCCCGTTCGGCAGCCGGGGCGCATATGGCTTAAGGTCTGGGGCGTGACCCCAGATATCACGCATGATTTTTTTTATTGTTTGGGACTTTACCCACAGAGGAAGGAAGGGAATCGAAATGAAGTGAACGGGAGTGCTAGTGGTTTCCCTCTCGTAAGTACACTGACACGCACCGTTAGTACGACTGCGTCCCACGGCCTAGTGCCCGGTCATATCCCATATTTTATCCCCGAAATGTTTGTTGGTTGATGGGACGCTAGGGGGTATCGGAACTCAATCCTTTCTTCTCGTTGGTCAAGTTACGTTCGTTTTCTGGGCCGTACGCTCGGGACTGGGAGTGGCAGTCTGCCTGTCGGATTCCCAAAATTCTTCTCCGTTTATCCGCGACTGAGGTGAAATTTCTCGTCGATCTGGGTCCCTGAACGCTCTCTTTCTTTTCATCCTTCTATCTCCCCGGCCGCACCTCAGGATCTCAGGAACGCACACGGACGTGCGGACGTACGGAAGGAGATGAGTGCCGTAACGATAGCAGGATGTATTGAAAGAGATCCGCTTAAAATTTTGGAAAGCATACCACGAGACTTTCGGGAGGGGGGCGAATCGGGGTTCTGGATTTCTAGATTGGTCGGTGTTTGTCATAACACGACGTGAATTACGGCCACAGAGCTCCATGACACTCCTACTAAAGTTGGGGGGAATAGTATGTAGTAGGGTGGTAGGAATAAAGGGGGAAGGGGAATACAGTTTTGATTGGCAAGCCAATCACGATCAGCGCGAGGTTTCCGTATCCCACCGAAACGGTAAGCCGAAAAACGGCGATCGAGAAATTAGACAGGAAGATGGGAAGCGGAAGCAGACGGGTGGTAGAACGGTACTGAAGAATGGGAAAAATGAGGTGGAGAGGAGTTTTATCCTCTGGTCCAGGGATCGGTTGCTCACCGTGATGCACGATGTGCGGGTGTTTTGACGTTGACTCCACTGGTTTTTACCCCTTGAAACTTCGAAGCACGAACGCTTTCTGGCTCTTTTTGTTCCTTGAACTCATACAATTCCTTCGGTAGCAATGAGGGTGGCTCCCAGGAACATGAGTGTATGGTGCGTCTGCCCCTCTCTGCTGATACAGTTCCTTACGCTTCTTTCTCCATCCTACAAATGACTGCGTGATGGGTGGTTCCAAACGCTTGCGAGCGCGCACCCTTGAGGCTGTATAGTTGTTGTATTTCACGCCTGTGAAATACTTCGCGCAGGCCAGTAGGCTGCGAATGCTGTAATGATCAAAGGGTGGGTGAACCTCCCGACCTCGTGCTTTTTTACCCGCGTTTTCCACCCGCGTTTTCCAGACTTAGATTTCGACGCAAAACTCTGCGGGATCTGCCGACTCGTTCAATATCATACCCCATCTCTCCCAAGTGATTGCTTGGGATTACTAGATGCGTACAACCGATCTCTTGGCTACTGCACCCGGACATAGGCGGTGTATTCCAGGCCGTCCCGCCGGCGTCATGCCGCCCATAGATTTCAAGAATCCGTGGTGAGTGCAGGTGGTCCTGTGAAACGGATGTTGATGATGTAGAGGGCAGCCCCCTCGCGCATGGTTCAGGTTTACACGGCCCTGGGTTTGGGATCTCATGGGTCTCCTCGGGGTTTCTTTTTCGTCGGCTTGCCCGTTCGTGGGTTTTGAATTGTAGAAGACGCCAATCGGATCGGCTTCCGGCGTCTGGGTTATTTGGCGAGGTGAGAACAAAAGAAATACCGATTGGATTGATTCCTTTTTCTCGTCATGCGACCGGTAACGTTAACCAACACCCCACCCACTCGGGCCCTTCTCTCGCACGCGGTTGGTACGTCTGAAGCATCGAAAGTTACAGTTTTATTAGATAGACTTGCCGTCTCCTATCTCGTCATCTTGTATCTGCCCATCTTGCATCTGGCTGCACGAATGTGGATGCCGCGCAATCTCTAGAGAACTGGGTTTGGGTTGTTAGAGTTTTTTGAGAAGGGGAAGGAGGAGAGGCTAGATCTAAATCTCTCTCTTTCGGGAAGGTCGGCAAAACTCCAATGTGCCGACACATTTTGGACGGCCATATCGCTCCACTTCTCCATCGTCTTCTCCCTCTCCCGTTGTAATTTCAAAGAAAGCACTGGTGGCAGTTGGAATGTTGTGACGGGAGATTGACCTGACTTGCGGAGCCGCGCGCTTGCCTCTTGCTCACCCGTAATTTCACCACCTCTAGGCTCACACCCTACCGCCACCCAAATGATATCATGTGGTGCGATTCAGGTCCAACAGACATTCCAACCGATATTCGATGAACGAAGCATAACTCAATCCAGTCCACACCAATCAGCAACAAAAAAAAAACAGAAGATGGGGAAGGAAATAAACACCGAGGGGAGGGCGGGTGATTGATTATACGCCGAGTACCCAGATGATCCCAGCGAAGTTCGGATATTTTTTCCAATTTTTTGAAATCCCTTATTTGATTCTTAGCCCGTATAAAGTATGCGGGGGTTACTCGCAACAGCGCCCCCTCCGGCCGAGCGAAGGAGTAAAAAAATGGATTTGAATAAAGTGACTAACAACAACGACGACGAAAAGAAAAAACGCACGGGATCGCAACACGTCCCATCATTTTGTTTCCGGAAGAATTGATCGACGCCGGCTGTCCGTGTCCCAGGCGGAAGAAGGTCTGTCAAGATGTCTACCGGTCATCTCCAGGCCTCGTCCCCATCTTCCTTCGCGAGAACTCGCGCCTTCCCAAACGACAAGAGCGGCCCTAATCTATGGTAAGGAAAAAAAAACCCCAGCCCTAGCGTCTATCGGGCGGGAGGACGCGCACTCATGCGGCCGTCGGTCATTGGTTCGTTTCTTTCCCATTCTTTGTTCCTTTGGTGAGGGCGTCTGTTTAGAAATTCGCGAAGTTTTGTCGCGATCATTCACCACGATCCCCATCTCACACTCCTGCTTCTTTCTTTTTGCATGGTCTCGACCCGGGATAGTAGTCCGAAAGGAAATTCCGTCATCCGACTCGTCCCTGCGATTCCATGACCTTCCCTCCCTATCCCCTAGATGAAGGGAGAAGGATATCTTGTTCATGCTGGTTGTGTCTTTGATACAATATACCGCTCTTTCGGTTATCTGATACAAGAACCTTCCAGTTTTCGTAACCTATTCCAACAACCGCCCCGGTCATGGTCAGAGAGCTAAAAAAAATTCGGGCTTCTTCAGATCCTGATGTCCCCCATCTGATATAGACCAACTCTCAGGAGCGGCATGCCGTACCCCGCTTATTCTTTTCGGTGTCCCGGAGCGCACTTCCTCCGGATAGTGACGTGATATCCGGGATCAGTGCGAGGGACCATAACCTTATTCCATGCATGCGACTTTTCCGGATCCACAAAATACGTACAAAACCCGTCTCAGGCTCATATATCCTGCGATGCGTGATGAATGTTGGTAGCATCATGTCATGCCAGAATCAGACCAAACAACTGTTACTCCTACCCTTCCCGGAAGTTTAAGCCAAAATCACTTTTTGGGGTAACAAACGCGAACAAAGAAACACGAAGAAAACAACAACCCCATCGGATCTCTCCTTCTCTCCCTTCCCTCTCTATCCCCAACCTCACCCGCCGCTCCCATCTGCACCACCCCAATTCTATAGGGCACGCAGGAACTTCTCAGATCAGAGCCATTCCACGGTCTGAAACCGATCCGATTATGTTAGAACATCAGAGCTTCACAGAAGAAGGGACCTCATGCCAGGCCGTGAGAGCGTGAAACTCACAGCGGGTGGTTTGGACGAGACATCGTATGTCACACGATTAATCCCAGTGACTTCGTTTGTGATGCGAGAGGATATTTTCCGAAGAACATCAGGTGGGAAAACATACCTACCCAAGTGGGAAAGGTCCCGGGTAAAAATCACGAAACGCAAACGAAGCGACAGGGCCACGGATGAAAACCCCATGGGACCCAGACGCCTTCCGCCTTGGTGCATGGCGCTGGGGAGGGAGAATTCCCAGACAGGGTATTGGAGTAGGCTTACCAGTCAGCGGTCATGAAATCTTCTGATTGGACTGCGCGCAACGCGATGACCTACCCCGTGACGTTTTTTCAGAAATATCCCCAAGGTGAAACCTATCTCGGGGGAGGAGAATACTTGCCTGTTCGTACGTCCTCTTATCTCCCATGACACCAACGGCCCGAACAGGTAGTAGCACGGCAAAGGCCTGACTGATCTGGTTGTACAATCCTGCCTTTCTGATTTCCTCGATGTAGATATTGTCCGCCTGTTGAAGGATCTTGACCTGTTCCCGGGACACAGGTCCGAGGATACGGATAGCCAGGCCGGGTCCCGGAAATGGGTGCCGTTGAACCAGCGGAGCGGGGATATGTAACAGGCGACCCAGCGCCCTGACTTCGTCTGCGGAAACAGAAAGCGGAAATTAAACTCGAGCCAAGGCCTCGACTGGTCGGACGCTATGGCCAGCGGACGAACCCTTGAACAATTCCCTGAGTGGCTCGATGAGTTTCAACTTCATGTCCTCCAACAAACCTCCGACGTTGTGGTGCGTCTTGATCGTCGCGCTTGGTCCCTTGAAGCTTATACTCTCAATAACATCTGGATAGAGCGTCCCCTGGAGTAACCATTCGATTTTCCCCTTCTTATCCTCCCCTTCAGCCTCGGCCTTCTCAGCTTCAGCCTCCAACTTGGCCGCTTCATCCTCGAAGACGTGGATGAATGTATTTCCGATTATTTTCCTCTTCTGTTCCGGATCCTCGACACCTTCAAGACGTTTAAGGAACAGATCGGAGGCGTCAACGACCGTGAGGTTCACCCTCAGATTTTGTCGCAGCATCTGGTCAACTTGTGCAGCCTCGTTCAGACGGAGGACTCCGTTATCTACCATGATGGCGTGGAAGCTTCAAGACCGACGTTGAGCACGAACAGGAGACCGCTAGGCCACATGATGAAGATCCTTACCGATCCCCGATAGCTTCGTTCATGAGCTTGGCAGCGACGGTACTGTCGACACCACCGCTTACCGCCCCAATTACTCGTCCCTTTGGCCCACAGACCTCGCGAATTCGCGCGATTTCCTTGCCGATGAACTCCTCCTGGTGATGATATCGGCAACCGTCAGTAGCGTCCTACAACACTTATAACACCTCGTCACTGACCATGGTCCAGTGCTTAGAACAGTGGCAGATGTCGAGAACAAACTTTCCGATGACCTCTCGCCCGCGTGGGGAGTGGGTGACCTCGGGGTGGAACTGAATACCATACCATGGCTTATCGTTGTGGACGATGGCTGCGAAGGGGGCGGTAGGGGTATGCCCGATGACGTGGAAGTCTGCAGGAATTTCGGAGAGTTGATCCCCATGGGACATCCAGACCTGGAAAATTTCCAAGGTGAGTCATTATGACTTCGCAGCGTTACGACCTTTCCCCTGACCTCGAGCTCATCCCCAAGTCCTTCAAAAAGGGCATCCGCACCGTTTCCGACCTTCTTAACGTGGATCTGGGCGAATCCGTATTCTCGATGTTCGCATCGGGCTATTTTTCCCTTCAGCTGCCACGCCATTTCCTACATTTCCACCTTGAGAAGTCACGACTCGCAACGTGGTTGAGCCGTCAAACCTGTAGGCCATAACAAATCCCAAAGATCGGAATGCCAAGCGACCAGACATCGGGGTCTACATGAGGCGATCCATCGTCGTAGACCGAGTATGGGCCGCCAGATAAGATGATGCCTGTAGGACGAAATCAGACATCTTCTGCCAGTTGTCAATTACCTCATCCCCTTCGTGCGGACCCTTTGGCTTGAACTTGAGTTCGCTCAGTTTCTGTGTGCAAGGCAACAGTTCAGCGTAAACGTTGAGCTCACGACACCGTCTTGTGATCAGGTGGCTGTACTGGGTTGTTGGGGTCAGACTGTTGAGTCCTTCATGAGGTCCTTCGGTACGAGTGTGATTTGACTTCTGACCTGGGACCCAAAGTCTAGGATGAGGATCGTGTCGAATTGATCGTGGATCTCAGCCATGATCTTCCCTTGCAGACCGCTCGCGTGGAAGGGGTGCCGAAGAACAGTCGGAAACTTCCGGCATGCCCCTCCCCGCCGATCTTCCCACCCGGTCGCCGAATCGCCGATTGCTGCTTTCCGGACCCGGTCAGGGTCCGCCGGGATTCCAGGCCCTCTCCCTTTAGCCTTCGTGAACCGAGCAGTGCCAACCGGTGCAATTGACGTCGTTCTTGGACACGGTCGGGTCAGGAACCAGGCCACGTTCCACCTCTCATCATCATCCACGAGGACGCGAAGGCGCTGTACACGTTCCATCACGTCCACAACGCTGTATGTGCGCGAGAAGAAACTGCTTTATGCGCACGACTTGGTTATTCGGGACAACACCTGGCCGGTCACGTCCAGGATCAATTCACCACCTTCGCCGCTCGCCCCCTACTTACGTGGAGGTGTACCATCGTCAAATTTGGTGCTATTCGGTTGAGAGCCGACATGGTGTCCTGTGCAACCACGCTTCTTTCTCAACTAAACTATGTATGGCGTTTTGATGCGTCGGCTCTCCCACAGGACCGTCGTTCGCGTTACCCTTTCCCATACCGCCCAAGCATGAAAACTGGCTAGTTTCATCGATTCAAGTCCAATTTTGACAATAAACAAGATCCCACTCCCACAATATTGAATGAAACCAAGGCTCCATCCCCATCTTGCCATTCTGGGGTCGGGATCGCGACTACGTGGCTAGCTCTTTATCTTCCGGTGGGTGGAGTTCGGGGCCGTGCACCTGGGAGTAGAATTAAATGTCAAGTCCAATTCGCTCCGCCTTCTATCCTTCCGTCACTCTAGCCGGCTTGCCGGATCCAGGCCGCCGCCATTCGGATATCCTTTCCCGTGAACAGCTCCCCGTACTCTGGCCGACACCATCCCAAACCCGGCCGACACTCGGGACTGAACAATGGGACGAGTACCCGAATTAAAGAAAAAGGTCCCGGGATACGACTGCTCATCATCTCTGATACCTGTCACTTTCGTTTCCACGGCTGTCTTCCACGCTGACAATTGCTCGGGTGAGTAAGTGTATGCGATGTTTATGAAAGTGGGCTGAAATAAAAGGAATAGGTTGAGCGTCTCCCCATCGCCTCTTCCTTCCGCCCCTCTTCCCTCTTCCCTTCCGACGATGGCAATCAACTTGGACCTCAGCGGCACGTTGGGTGCCGCCTTCATCGGCATGATCGTCTCTACTTTGTGAGTTCCACCCGGATGTGGGTTAGTTCGACGTAGAGCGCTGACCCTTGACCACGATGCAAGGTTATTCGGTGTATCCAACCTTCAAACCTACATATACTATATCCAGTATCCTCGCGATTGGATCGTCTACAAGGTCTCTGTAAGTCGTGTTTGCTATTATATACTAGGGGGCGTGCCCTGATTTGCGTCCTAAGGTTGCTGTGCTATGGTCCGTGTTGTCTATCCCGGCTTGAGCAACGGATGTTGAACCGAATAACCTGCACAGGGTGCTCGACGCTTTCAACCTAGCGCTCACGATTCACGCGATGTACTACTATCTCGTTCTTCACTTCCATAACGTTGAAGCCCTTGTCCACGTCGTTTGGTATGTTCGACTCACTCCTCCAATTACCGACTTGCGCTAAATTTATACCCAGGAGTTTCAAGGTTCAACCAATCCCCCACCTCTAGGAAGAAACCATTTTATTGATTAATCTTCTAGCTTCAAACGGTCATGAATGTTCCGATAATCGTTATGGTCCAGGCATTGTACGCTTTGAGGTTGTGGAGGCGTAAGTATGCCCAGACACTCCCTTTCTCCGACTCACCGAACCCATTTGCCTCCAGTTAATTATCGCCGAGACTGGATTCCGCGCTTGATGGTGTGTAATAGATCAGTATTTAAGCAGGGGTATTGGGTACTAACTTTTTATTTATTTCTTAAGCCATTGATCGTGTTGATTGCTGCTGGTAAGCTACTAAGATTCAACATGTGGACTCCAGTCACTGAAATTGCTATTCTCACGGTGTAAAGTTATCGGTATCAGTAAGCGGTTGGACTCTGCAGTGTTTGGTTGTGGGCTAACCTCTCTCCCCATACACAGTCCTCGCGGTCAGAACTTGTCAACTCAAGTTATTTACGGAATTACCGTCCATGGCGGTAGGTGATTCCGCCTTCGTTGCGCTTTTTTTTTCGCTCATCAGACAATCTATGTGGCAGTGGATCACATATGCTGCCTTTGGAAGCGCCGTCGCAGTTGATTCGATTTTGGCTGCGGCCGTTGTCTACTATTTGCGGCGTTCGAGAGGCGAATATGAGTCGTAAGTGTTTCGTCTGGTGATCTCGGGACCACCGGGTCTGATCTCTTGAACCCAGTACCAACAGCAGGATTTCGAAACTTGTCTTTTGGACGCTGGGCACCGGCGTTATTACAAGGTAAAGTGGTCTGACCTGCGTATAACTTGGGGTGTTTAACCGTTGGCTGACGTGGGGACGTCTCAGTGTTTGCTCCCTAGCCGCTCTAATTGCCGTAAGCCGAAATTTACTCTTGGGTTCCCCTTTATTTTCTGTTCGGTTCTGACGCGAAAGGGGTATCGACCTAGTACGCTTTGTTCCCACACAAGTTGTACTTCTTGGCGATTGAATTCCTACTCACAAAACGTACGTCGCCATGCCCACTTTTTATCTTCATCTTTTCTTTGTGCTCACTTTTGGGATAGTCTACATGAACTCGTTGTTAGCCATGTGAGGAAGAAGGTTTTTCTTTTCGGACGATCCAGTACTAACCTGCTGCTCCTCATAGGTTAAACGCCAGGAGGAGCATCCGCGAAGATATCTCAATCAACTTGTCCCGGTCTAACCATTCAAACGCGCCAACCACACCTTCGTCACCACGTTCAAAGTCGTTTTCGATTTTGCCCTCTCCTGTTTCTGCAAAGGTCGGGACAAGCAACCCACTCTTACGGTTTCTGATTTTTGACCTGGTCGTTTCCAGAGCGAATACCCGATGAAGCCGCTTTCCATGGTCCATACGATCCAGGTGAACGATTCAGCGGTTTCGGTGAACCACATCAAGCCACCACCCGTAGCATGGGCAGTACGTTCTTGGACGACACCTGAATACATTCCCCTCAACTGACAGCACCCCCCACCCAGATCTAAATCTTCCACTTTGCACATAGACCTTTCTTGACTGGTATACCTCTCGCTGTCGTTCGCATTCGCATTCAGGATCACTGGAGAAGGGACTACAAACCACCCAAACATACCGAAACCCCGTTCGTTACACTCTCACCCTCACAAATCTGTAAACTTCGTTCCCTCTTTCTCTGATTATTTGTTTGTTGTACTTCCATTCGCTTTCGTTTGTTTACACGTTACAGGGTTACCGTGAAAAAAGTATCCAAACAACGCTCATTTCTCCGTCCTTATTCTTGCACCTCTCTTGTTCTCTTTGGGTTATTTACTGAGTGGAAGACCACTGCTTTCGTGTACCATAAAAACAACCCCACAAATATACCATTACACTGTGCTCATCGGTCCGGGTCGCGTGGTCTCGGAGGGAGCGCGCCGGGCGTCTACCAATCGCGACTCTTCCGAAAGCAACCATGAGCCTTACTTCTTTCGTGACCTCCCTCTTCCCCACCATATATGCTGACGCTCCTGACGAGGAGCCAAAAGCCGAGGAGGCCCCAGAAGTCTCTGAGGAGGCGGTTGAGGAGGAGGAGGAGGAGCCAGAAGACGTGAGTATAACGCTGCCTCCGATATTTTTCTGGTGTATGACGCGGTATACTATCTGACCTGAACCATTTAGTTGCATCCCGGGATTCGAGAGGAATGCCAAAACAGTGCTCAGTGTGCTCCGTCCACGAAGCACTATCTGCATTGCCAGGAGAAGGTCAACAACGGCGAGGGTTATAAGGGAGAGGATTGTGTTGAAGAATTGTAAGCCGCTCCCCCGAACATAAAACTAAACCTGTCGCTGAGATTATTGTTTTGCAGATGTGAGTTCGCATCGTTTTATGGTCGCTGACACGTCTGACCCATTGCTATTCCGAATTGCTTTGAACGACAGTCCAGTGAGTCTTCCGGTGTTTTCGTGTAGCGCACAGCAAGTCTAATCATCTGCGTCGTACAGTATGATGCACTGTGCGGACGTACGTACACTACTCACCACTCTATCTCCTACCCATTCCTCACTTATACAAATCTAACAGGCTTGCGCTGCTCCCAAGCTCTTCTCGAAGCTCCGTTAGAGCCTAGAGTCGCTATAATTCTTGTGTGTACCTTCTCCGTCCTTAAAACCTTTTCTATATTGAAGAAAACAGGTTTCAGTCCGTCGTGAACGGTTCTTCTATCAATCAAATACTCAACCCTCCAATAAAATACGACCTATTTACTTGCTCCACTCTGTCGGCGAGTGCCGTCGCATTTTCCACTCGTCACACCGTGAAAATGCACCGTGTCGAGTCTCCGGTTCCCTCTTTCCCCGGAGGCGATGCATCAAAAATCAAGTTTTCAGATTGGCGAAAGGTGGTGTAGGTATGTTACGGATGCGTGATAGTCATGTATTCCGAGACCGCTCCCTGAGAACGACCCGGCGAGTATCGCACAGCATCAATTAATTAACCTGACGGTCGACTTTTCCTTTGTCGTCTCTGTTTCCCCACCACACTCGGAAAGAATACCGATGGCCTTGCTCCAGCCTTCTAGACTTGCCTCAGTTACTCTCGTGATTCACTTGCAGGTTCGGTGCCACTTCAGTCCACCCTCCCTCGCCGAAAACTCGACCACCAATCATAAGCGTGGCACTTCATGGTTCCTCCTTTTGCTGGCCGCGACCATACCTGTCGATTACACGACCAGGTCGTTCAAACGGTGACACCGCCCTGCGGTGGGGATTGTTTTTGCTCAAGCAACCGTGGTTAGTCCTCCCACCGAACAATCAGATTCGGTCGTAGCCAACGGCGAGACAGACTGTTGGTAGCTAGGTCCTTACTCGGCAGGGTCCTTCCAATACCACCTGGCATACATGCTCCTCGCGTTTTTGTTCATTTCCGACGGGGAATCGTTCGAGCCGTAAGGCGCGTCTACGCGAGCTTCGGTAGCTATGCGTGCCGCATGTTTGCATCTTTTCCTGGAAGCTCACGCGCCATCTCACCAGGCGTTCAACTTCTCTTGTATGAATCCCTATCTGTGTCATTACGTTTTCGGATCCTTCGTGACGATTTGTCGCATTTAGGGTTTTCGGATATGAAATCGTTGTAGTTTATCTCTATTCCTCGTAATCATTTCCCTACCGAACAACAACGATCCTCGACCTCGTCTTACAGGATTGATGGCCTCAAGGACGAGCACCTGATCACCAGGAGTTTGGCGCGCACGTCTGCATGACCCATCTTGCCGGACACGGCCACCCTCATGGTCCGATAGCGGGCCAGTCGAGGTGTCAGGGGATTTTGGTCGGCAACGTGACGGGGAAGTTTTTGTGGACATTTGACTCCTGTGCTTACCTATAAACTGGCCCGGATAATCGGGAGATCCCGACCGCTCTCACCGATGGACTTCCACCCCGTAATGTCCAAGCAGATCCCCCAGGAGCTGGTGGACGAGGTTATTGACAACCTCAACAACCCCCGCGATCTACGGGCCTGCAGTTTGGTTTCTTCCGGATGGCTGGAGAGGAGTAGGCGTAGGCTGTTCGCCAACCTTGCCCTCAACACGTGGAACTTCGACAGGTGGCGAAGGAACATCCCTCCAGGACCGAACGGAGTCTCGGCCTACGTTCATTCCCTCACGCTGCGACAAGCGCGATCCATCGTCTCGTTGGAACCTGAGACGTTGATGGAAATCATGGATCACCTCACCTCCTTTCGGCGACTGAAGGTTCTCCTTCTCCAGGACGTGAACTTCGACGACTTTTTTGACGGACCATCTCTTACCCAATGCTTTGGACATTTTGGGGTTTCCGTAAAGTCGCTTCATCTGCATGGAATCAGGGCCGATATGAGCACTATGCTCTTCTTCATCAGTTTGTTCCCGAACATCGACCACCTGATGATCAACTCGCCCGTACTGTCCAACGGAGAGACCAAGGTACCGAAAGGAGCATTCCCTCTTCGGGGAACGCTTCGATTGAGTGGACTCGGGGCGACAAACTCTACTCTGTTGCAGGGGATTCTCCTCGTTCCTCTTCGCTTGGAGGAGTTGTCCATCACTCATAGCCAAATTGCCAACTCGGGGGTTCTCAACAGGCTTATCGAGGCGTGTGGCCAAACCTTGAAGAAGGTGGAACTGGCTTACGTGACATCTGGTGCTTGTCATATCCCCACTCTGCACTGGAATTCACCACTGACGATTGCTTACTAGGCAACGAAGGAAACCCCGTCCCTGTTAGTCTTTCTCCCTGTCGCGCTCTTAGGGAGTTCGCGACGAACATCGTAGCGATCAAGCGGCCGAGCCCGTGGGTCGAAACGACGCTTTCGACCATAAACGCACAAGCCACCCAGTTCAAGAGGGTTACTCTCAATGTTCAGCGTCAGTTATCCTCTGCGGACATCGGCGACCAAGTGCACGTAGAAACGTGGGAGGGGGTGGAAGGCATCCTTTACGAACTGGCCTTGAGACTCGACTCTGAATCGAAATTTAAACTCGTTTTTATGGCGAATCCGACCTACGATGAAGAAGAGATTGAGCTTGGGGACTTCCTGGAACGGTTCACGGAAGTGGCAGCGGTAGAGTTCGCGAGCGTGTGATATGCTGGGTAGAGGTATGATATTGAAGTACGCTCTTGAACGTAGGTGTTGATTGAGTCAGTCCCACAGACCGCCTTTGTTCGACGAGTTCGCAGATCGGAGTGTCGAGCATGTTAATCATTTGTCGCAAGAACCGCGGTGGGCGTAGATACAGTTTATTACGCTCGGTGGAACGATATATTGAAACAATCCCACGATATCGTAGCAGGAGAAACCCCATCGTAACCCAGCATTTCTTCGGCCCCCCGTCCACAGGAGGGAGACCCCCGGCGGGCCAGGGAACGCGCTACGGATCCACGGGTGCCGGTGGTTGCCGTCTGTCACCGGTCAACGACCCATTGTGAGTCGCTGAACCGAAGGGCAGCTTTCCAAAACGACTAGCTTTAATGCGCAGCTGCGCCGCACAAATGACAGACGAAAATAGCGCGAGAGCCATGGTACGCGTATTACCCCTGTGGCGTTGTACCCGTAAGCGTCATTGCCCATATAGCCTGCCGCCGCGTGAGGCTTACGTCGAGACTGGTCTCGAGCAAGACGTTCCGGGGATCCGAGTTTTACCGTAACAGCTGGGATGGAAGGTGTTTTCCGTGTGGGGGACCTTTGCTCGCCACCTTACACCAACATGGCACGTCCAAGTGCAAACAAGGAATTTCAAGTACATTCTGGTTGTTCCTGGGAACCAATGAACTTCTGTACACATCTAATCGGAACCGTCGGGTCCGCTTCTCACCGCACATCCTATTACTGTCCGCCCCGGGTCCCGCCCTTACATCTTATGACTCAGAGAGGAGAGAGAAAGAGAGGGCCACAGAGCACGAGTACGGGGGAAGGAGAAATGTAGACGGAAGCAAGAGTTCTATGAATAGGTGAATTGAATTGACGCGTGGTGCCTCGATCTAAGCTAAATCCAATCCAAGGGACGGGGAACCTGACAACAGACATGAGTCCCTC
>Ga0307515_10010387_pt1 | contig 17840 bp, 14 predicted proteins | sample 17_EM_MG_FD_194513 | JGI IMG/M metagenome (GOLD analysis project Ga0307515, IMG submission 194513) | Populus trichocarpa ectomycorrhiza microbial communities from riparian zone in the Pacific Northwest, United States - 17_EM | ecosystem: Host-associated > Plants > Roots > Unclassified | place... | reverse complement strand
ATAAAAAATAACGGTATTGACCCAAAATGGTCAGGAACTCATTTTTTATCCCAGTCAACATGGTTTGACCCGTATTGACCCGGTGGACTTAGTTTTGACCCAAAACAACTTGAAACTCATTTTTTACCCTTGTCGACATGGTTTGACCCGTATTGACCCGGTTGACTCGATTTCGACCAAAAAATAACGGTTTTGACCAAAAATGGCTTGAAACTTATTTTTTGACCCGGACACGGGTTGACTTGTAATGACCTTGTGAGCTCCTTTTTTTTATGGAAAAAGGTGGTAGACCAAATAAAAATATATTTTTGAATTTTAAACTTTTCCTTAATTTTTTGGATTTTTATGAATAAAAATAGAAATAAAATAACATTCAAGAAAATTTTGAAGAATCTAAAATTGAGTTATTACAAATGAAATGAAGGTTTCATGCTTAATAACTTATGATTTTAAGACATACAATTTAAAAATTACCTAATTTTCATAAAATATGCATGACAACTTTGTCTATAAAATAGTGTTTGGTATGTCGTACAAGGATAAAATAATTTTTTTGTGAAGTTGTTAATTTGGTGCACCTTTGGGTAGTACAAAAATAATTTTTGTCCTGTCCAAGACTATGTTCTAGTAGAGAAATTTTAGTCCCACTAAAAAGGGTTGGACAAACTTGTCCAAAGCTCTATACAAGAGTTAATCTAGTTGATTTCGGTCATCGTAATGATAAAAATGATTATTATTATAATTTTAAAATCAGACTCGGGGGTCGACTTGTGGCCAAGCACGGGTCATAGGTCGGGTTGACCATTGACTCGGGTCAATGTAAGAATAAAAATGAATATTATTATAGTTTTAAAACTCAACTCAGGGGTCGACATGATACCAGTCTTAGGTCATGGGTCGTGTTGACCTATGACTCAGGTTAATCTTAGAATAAAAATAATTATCATCATAGTTTTGAAACCCGACTTGAGGGTCGACCAGAGACCGAGCCTGATCAACCAGGCCCGAGTCATGGTTTTGGTTGGCCATTGACCTAGGTCAACATAAAGATAAAAATGATTATTATCATAGTTTTAAAACTCAACTTGGAGGTTGACCCGAGACCAGGTTCAAGTCACAGGCTAGGTTTACCATTGACATAGATAAACATAAAGATAAAAATAATAATCATAATCTTAAAATCTGACTTATTTATTTTAAATAAAATAAATTATCCAGTTCAATTCAAAGTATATCAAGCACAACAGAAGACAATTATTTTGTCAAGTTCTATCCAATTTTATATTGTCCAATCAATATTGTCTAGCATATCTAACCCTATACAAGAGAACTAAAAAAAAACTCATAAAAAAAGAACCAACTAATTATTAAACTTCATCCCTTTGGCCCAAAACTTTATTCAATGGAATATTGATTTGAAAACAAATATTCTACGATCCAAATCTTTCTACCTTTGCAATAAATTACACAAGAATAACTTTCAAATACAATTATAATTGTATAGAACTCTACTTAAAGTTGATTCAAGAACTTTAGCAGATTTACCAGCAAATCCGAATACACAGATAAGAATCCTCGTAAGATGTAAAGACAATTTGGCAGGGCTAATGAAAGTTTTGCCCCTGTACTCTTGTTTCTCCTTGGACTGTCCTTGTATATAATTTTACATAGATTCTGATCATCACTCTTGAGTAAAGCAGAATTTGGCAGCCTTCCACCCATCACTGATCTAAGCATATATATCTTTTTTGTTCAAACCATATAGATTTTTCTTACTTAAAGTATTGACCAGCATATCATGGGAATTCTCTATAAATACCTACTACGCCTGTCACTACATATACAGAAAATCTTCTTTAACCTGATTATTTCATAGCATTTTAATTAGCTATGGAAATCTTCACAAAGCAACTCACCTCTATTGATATTGAGAGAGGATTGGTGCTGCCACCCGATTCTAACCTAGAACTCCTGCCACCTTTCCACGGTGCCCGGACAATAGAATTGTCCACCATGGTTGTTGTTCAGTCAGCTGCAGGAATTACGACATTACCAGGTGGAGAGCCAGTCACAATTCACTGCTCCACCAGATCAGGAAATCTTGCTTTTACAAGAGGTTGGCATGACATTGCGCGCTGTGCTGGCCTCGGAAGTGGAGATATTGTGACTTTCTATCAAGATGTTAACGAAGGAGCACAGTACAAAATGATAGTGAGAAGTGCTGGTTGAGATATAAAAAGAAACGAGCATGTTCTTGTAAAAGAGGGCATAGCTCAGCAGCCATGTTAACAATACCTCAGTGATAGTGAAAGTTTCTGGTGTTCAAGTGTTCGACTTCAATAAAGCCATAAGCCTAGTGAAAGCCTCCACTTTTGAAGGTGCCAAATCCATCCATACAAATAGTTGATACGAGATAGATCAACGATGCATGTGTTGTTTAAAAAGATTAGACTAGTGATCACAATATATGTATACTGCACGAACTTATATACAGCAAAGTAATTAAATATCCTAGCATACATATTATATCAAGTATAAACAAATAATTTTATAATTAATTTAAAATCAATTATAGTTTTGAAGTATTTATTTATTGAACATCTTAGAATTAGAAACACATGATAATTTGTTGTTATTAAGAATTAACTATTTATTTGTCTTTAAGATTTTATAATTACTTAATTCGTAGTGTAAATAAAATAATATTAATAAACTTATTAGAATTTAAACAAAATCACCTTATTTAATTACATTTCTAAATAAAGGTCACGAACTCAAAGGAATATAAATCAAATCTCTCTACAAAAGACAATAACCTAAGCTAAACAAAACTAAAGGCAAAATGGAGTTGAGAAAACAGTGGACAAAAACGCAAATGAGTTACTCGTGCAGAACATCTTCCATTTAACCTCTACTTATAATGTTTTTAAAACCAAAACTAATATAAAATTAATTTTGATGATTACCAGAATTATTTTTAATATTTTACCTTAATTACCTATTATAAAAATAGAATAAAAAACCTAATAGTACCATGAGGATTGAATCATTGTAATCTAAAATCAAACCAAACCAAATCATTGTTTGCCTTAAAACATATTATTAATCTAAAATCAATTATAGATTTAAAGTACATCTTAGAATTAAAGACACATGGTAATTTATTGTAATCAAGGATTAACTATTTATTTATCTTTAAGATTTTATTAGTCAAAACCACTTTATTTAATTTCACTCCTAAATAAAAGACAAAGACAAGAACCTAAGGAGTATAAATCAAATCTCTCTACAAAAGACAAGAACCTCAGCTCAATAAAAACAAAACTAAAGGCAAAATGTAGTTGAGAAAACAGTGGATAAAAACGCAAATGAGCTACTATTTAGCGTGCAGAAAATCTCCCATTTAACCTCTATTTATAATATTTTTGAAACCAAAATTGATGTAAAATTAATTTGGATGATTGCCAAAATTAATTTTGGTTTTTTGCCATAATTACCCATTATAAAAAAAGAATAAAAAACCCAGTAGTTGTTTGCCTTAAAAACTAGATGTTTTTTCTTTGAAAATAAATTATTCATAATTAAATAATAAAAAAAACTATTCAAATTAACTCTTTATTCATAATCTGAATATATAAATAGATTGGCTAAAAAATAATTTTTTATAAGTCAAAAAAATATTTTATAATAAACTTAAATCCAATTAAATCCAAAACCTGTCAACTAATAAAAAGTTTTATGACTGAAATGAGTGAACACATAAGGCTTAAGCCTAACATCACTTTGCATTTACTTATTTATAATTGTTCAACTTCTCACTACATAAATTATATATAAAAAAAGTCTATATAAAATAAATGAATTTTGAGTTTCACAAAAATATATCAAATATTAATTTTTTTAAAATTAAATTTTTTATTTACCAACAATTTATTTAATCTTATTAATGTTCCAAGTCAAAAGAAAATTTAATCTTCTAAATAAGTGGATTCTATTTTTCGTTTTAAAATAAATTTTCTAACCCGATTTGTGCACAAAACAACATGTTAGAGTACTATATATTATATAAATACTAATGAATATCTGAAACCATCATGATTTATATTTAGATTTTCTAGTTTTCTTTAATTATCAGCTAATTAATCTATTTTTTCATGATATATATCTTTTGGCTCCTATTGTGATGTCCATCAAGAAACGATAGAATGAACCATGTAGCTTTCATAACCATTTGAAGAGTAAGGCATTTTTACCTACACTAGCATCTTTATTTTTGTGTTTTAAAAGTATTTAAAAAAGATAAAAAAAATTATTTGTTTTTTATTTTAAATTAATATTTTTTAATATATTTTTAATATACTAATGTTAAAATAAATTTTAATAAATAAATAAATATATTATTTTAATATGTTTTTAAACAAAAAAAAATACTTTACAAAACAGCACTACCACAGTACAAAATATCCCATTAACAAAAAAATACTTTCCAATCCACCTCTTTGCTTTTTCACGCACAATAGCGTAATGCGTCTGCCATTCGACAGAAGAGAAGAAATCAAAGATCACAGAATAAAGAGACCGGCTGCTATTATCCGGTTCCTCTTGTGCAAAGAGAGTACCCTTGTAGAAGATACCTTGGTTACTTTTCTAACATCAAAAGCCCCACACCACAGGATTCTCCTATGAACAGCAGTTATAGTGCGTGCCACCCACAAGAAAGACAAACATATAAAATAAGGGTTGGAAATTGAAAATAGTTTTAGAAAACATTTGTTTTTTTTTCTTCAAATTATTTTTTTTATATTTTTGAATTGTTTTAATATATTAATATCAAAAATAATTTTTAAAAATAAATAAAAAATCATATTTTAATTAAGCCAATTAAGCTAATTAGCATTTTCCTTCCTAACTTTTCAATCTCCCACGCATCCTTGAAATCACAGGCTTTCAAGTTGACAATCTTTTAGGATTTTCTCCCAAAAATAATCACGGGCTTATGGGAATCCATTGATGAGAACTACAAGTTGTGAGCCTAAGATGCATTCATGAATAATATATCCTTGTATTTTCTGCCGAAACCCGTGTGATCCATCGATCTCCTCATCCAAGTACTCCCATAACATTGAGTCAAAAGCGTTATGGAAGCCAGCCTTCAAAATGAAACCATGCCCTTTTTTCTTTTTATGGAAGTGGAGTCTGAACCTGCAGTCACAAACACGTTAAGCCCTTGATGCTTAGCTATCTGAATTGCAAATGTACCAATTCCACTCGAGCCCCTATGAACCTGAAATTCCAAAAGCCATTAGCTCAAGAATAAGCTAAGCATAAAAAAAATTGTGTTAATAAAGAGACAATCTTATATCATAAAATACCACAATTGTTAACCAAATAATTACTAAAACAATTAACTGATGAGATTGACAACAAAATAACTGATGAGATTGACAACAAAAGCCAGAGCATAAGAACATTCCCAATATGATTTTTTAGCCAATCTTTAATATGAAACTTAATTTTCATAATTCCAACTTTATATCATAGAAAAGGGAAGTTGTCACGATGCCCAGTTTTACATTGCAGTTTATTTTAGGTCCCAAACCTATAGCTTTAAGTGACATTGACTGACTACACTAAACATCGGTATTCATCAGAGCAGGCACTAGATCAACAAACTACCATAAATCAAAATGATGATTGAGATAGAAGTGTACCCAACTTCGATCCTCGCCAAATACAAATACAGATGCAACAAATTTTCTGACCGCTTCCTGCAAATTAATTGTGGTCACCAGCAAAAGAAAATTATATTTAAGATTACAAGTAGTGTTCTCATTGTCTTTTACAAGGCTTGAGTATTGACGTTCAATATCAATTAGGATTTAGATTAATAGAATTTAGAGTTTTAATATTAGCTAAAAGATAAATCCTAGTTAATGTAGTAATCCTTGATGAAAAAGGATTTATAATAGATTAGTTTATTAGAATCGTTGTTTAATTAAAAAGTTAGATTCCTTATTAGATTATGATTTTCTTTGAGTGGTTTCATTCCTTGATTATATAGGACTTGAAGCTTATAAATAGGCTTGTAATCAGAAGTATAATTAATAGACAAGTATAGAGAGATATAGAGAAGAGCTAAAATGATGTATCTTTTGAGAAAACTCTTAATAAAATATCATTCCTCTCATCCCTCTTCTTGTCCTTTAACTTTCTTATTGTGTTTGTTCTTATAAATTAGCTACAACACCCTATCATTCATTTCCAACAAGTGGTATCAGAGCTTAGGTTTGATTATTTAACATAATCAATTCAAACTTTCCACTTTAATGTCCTAGGTTGACAAAGGACAACTATGAAAGTTGGTATATTCAAGTAAAAGCTTGGCTAAGTTCCCAAGATATATGTGAGACGATTGAAAAAGGCTTTAACGAGCCTATAGATGGAGCAATGTTGACTTTAGTCTAAAGGAAGGCCATGCAAAAGGCACGAAGAAAAGATCAACTAGCATTGATAATCATCCACCAATGTCTAGATGACACCACTTTTACATATGCTTGACTTTCAGAATATTTCAGAATATTTTGCAAAAGCATTGACTATATACAATTAAATAAAAAGATACGGGGAGAAGATGAAAGAGACACATGTGGTAGAGAAGATCATATGCTCGCTGCAAAAGAAGTTCCATTATATGGTGGTCGCGATAGAGGAGCAAGATATGAATTTTCTTTCAATACAAGGTCTTGTGGGAAAATTACAAGCCCACGAGGAAAGAGCCAATAAGATTCAAGAGGATGTGGGTGCACAAACACCTTTTTCAAAAAAAGATTGTTTTGGATATTTCCAAAGAGAAAAAGGAAGATTTGGAAGAGGAGGCCAAGATAGTCTTAACAGATCAAACAATCGACCGAATGAAGGGAATCGGTTGACTAGTTCAACTAGCAGTTGCAATCCAAGATCCAGATTTGACAGCAGGTTTGACAAATCAAAAGTTAAATGCTATAATTGTCAAAATATAGGTTATTATGTTAGGGACTGCTAGAGTCCAACCAAGAGGGTTTAGGAGTATGCAAATCTTGTGATAGAAAAAGAGAAGGAAGCCACTCTACTACTAGTACATAATGAGAGAATGCAAGACAAAGAGAACATATGATACTTAGATAATGAAGCCAATAACCACATGTATAGAGACAAAGACAAGTTCATGGAGCTTGATAAAGTTGTAGATTGTGCTATCTACTTGTCAACTAGATATCCTATTAAAAGCTTGAATAACATGACTCCACAAGAAAGTTTTTGGAAGCATTGGCTATGTACATGTAGATGATCAAGTAAGGACCAAGCTAGATGATAAGAGCAAGAAAATGATCTTTGTGGGCTATGATCAAAAGTCCAAAGGATACAAACTTTATAACCCTAATAAAGGAAAGATGGTGATTAATAGAGATGTTGAGTTCAATGAAGAAGGAACATGAGATTGGAAGACAAATGATTGTGAGAAATATAACTTCTTACTGACTTTTGATGAAGAGGGAGAAAAATATAAAGATCATTAAGAACCAATAACCATACCTCCAAAAACACCAATGAGCTCAACTTCTTCTTCTTCTAGTGAAAGCTCAAGTGGTGGCACTTCACCAAGAAAGATGAGGAGCCTTGATGACTTATATGAGGTAATTAATCCTATTTATAATGATGTAACACTATATTGTCACCTTGCTACATGTGATCTTATAGTGTTTGAAGAAGTAATAAAGGATGAAAAGTGGAAAATTGCTATGGATAAGGAGATTGCATTAGTTGAGAAAAATAACACATGGAAATTGGTTCCTAGACCAAAAAAGAAGAAGCCAATAGGTGTTAAGTGAATCTACAAAGAAAAGAAGAATGTCAAAAGAGAAGAATAGAGGTACAAGATCAGATTGGAAGAAAAAAACTATAGTCAAAAGAAAAGAATTAATTACAATAAAGTTTAATTGATAACATTAAAGGTAAGCTATAAGAAATTGAAGATGTGCAAGCCCAAAAGTTAATCTTATTTGGAAAAGTTATGAATCCGGTTGAAGGTTTAGAAACATAAACATGGTTTGGATAAATAAAATTAATGTTGAGTATAATGGTGAAACTACCTTCATCAATTTTTTATAATGATGGAATACAAACAACATCAACATTATTAAGGCAGGACATCGTGAAGAGAAAGAAAAGATGAAATAATGATGACAGTTGATATTGACAGGGAGTGTTAAAGTTCAATATTAACTAGGATTTAGACTAATAAGCTTTAGAGTTTGTAAGAGTTTAAATATTAGCTAAAGGAGGAATCCTACTTAATGTAGGAATCCTTGATGAAAAAGGATGTGCAATAGACTAGTTTATTAGAATCTTTGATTAATTAGAATGTTAGATTTCTTATTAGATTAGGATTTTCTTAATTTAATTCCTTAATTATCTAGGACTTGAGGCTTATAAATAAACTTGTAATTAGAAATATAATAGACAAGTATAAAGAGATATAAAGAAGAGCTAATAAAAAGGTGTATCTTTTAAGAAAACTCTTAATAAAATATCATTTCTCTCGTTCTTCTTTTTATTCTTTAACTTTATTCTTGTATTTGTTTTTATAAATTAGCTACAACTCTCTATCATTCTTTTTCAACAGTGAGTCGTTGGCACATGCATAACTGTCATGTTTATCTACCACCCTAGTTTAAGAGGGAATATTGAATGGTGTTGTTTTTTTCAAAGTTACCCCTAAAAGTCACTTTTATAGGACCATAACTAGCTCATAACCTTTTGGTTTCAATATTTGCCTTCCACCTTGATATGAACATAAATACAGCATTCATGCAGTAACCATTGCTATAAAAGAATTGTCCTATGTAGAATTAACATGAAATGTGACATATTTTAATGAAAATATCTTTGAATTCTGGCTACAAAAAAGTTGCATCAAGAGAAGATGCATTGAGAATTCATAATTACATACAGGCCAAAAATCTTAAAAACATTTATTTTCTCAAATAAGAAAATATTGTTTGTTGTCACAAGTTGGAATTCATAATCAATTAAGAAGCTGAATTATGAATTCACAATTGTGACATTATTGAATAATTGTTTCATCAAGGAATAAGCTTATAAGAAAAACAACATTCTCGATAGGAGGAGAAAAGAGTCCTCTGACTCCTATATATGCTTAACCAATACCTGTCTCCTTAACTCTACAAGAAAGATGCCTTCTTTCTCATGGAACTTAGTTAGGTATTGGTCTTCGTTCTCTTCCCCTTTATACATCCATTTATGTAGATACTAAAACGTTTGTTTAACTCGGTCATTTATCTTAACGATTATGTTTCTAATGGTTTTTTTAGTGAAGTGAAGTCTGAAAAAAAAAGGAGTATGTCTAATCTATTTCCTTGCCTAAAAGGGTACATGAATATTTTTTTTGTTAAGTGAAGTCTAAAAAAGAAGAAGTAATATTTAGTTTTGATTGACATACAAGCTATTACTTTTACAATCAAATAAAAAAAAATGATACATTAGTCAATATTAATTTTTGCAATTTAAATAAAGAAAGAAATTAGTTCCTTTCTAGGCATTGTAGAAGAGAGCTTGCACATTGTCATAACCCAATTTTTTATCCTTTATTTTAATTATTATTATTATTTACTTAAACATGATAAAAAAAAATGAAAAAATGATGATGAAAAACAAATAAAAAAATAAATAAAGAATAAATTAAAATTCAGGTTAAGGGCATCATGATTGGAAGTTCTGGGATTTAATTAAACTTTGGATTAGTTTTATTAATCAAATCAAGAGCTTAATTGAAGAATTGACAAGTTTTCAGACTTAATTGGACTTGGATTTGGTTTAATTAATGAAATCAGGGGCTTAATTAAAACAATAGCAAAATTTTGGGGTTGATTTGGGTCAAAATTGCAAGAAATTAAAATCCAATGACCAAATTGAAAAGGCAGTGGTACTGTAGGGAGTTTAATTGATATTTCCAGGGGTAATTTTGAAAGAATTAAAAGTTTGAAGAGTCAATTAAGGGCTGAAATGAGACATTCGGAAACCAGGGACTGTTTTGTAAAATTCACTGAAATGCAGGGGTCCAATTAAAGTTTATCCAGGGGCTTGATTACAAAACTTTCAAAACATCAAGGACCAAAACGCAAATGGCCATCAACACTTCATCTTCTTCACCCGATCGAAAAAAAACGGATGCATCGCCATTACTCCTGCAATAACAGTCGATTTATTACCTGGTAACGATGCCAGAGAAAGAAAGCAGAAGGAAGAGGAGTAGAAGGAAGAAACGAACAGAGGAGGAAGAAACCAGTAGAGGGAGGACGGAGACGAACACAAAAAAAAACCACAGGAGCGAGCAGGGGAAGAGCACAAACGAAACAGGGTAAGCACGGGGAGGGAGAGGGACACAAAGAAACCAGAGGAACTTTTAAGATTTTTCCCAGAACCCCCGTAACAGAAAACTAGCCTTCCCTCACCCCAAAGGACTGGCCTTACCGGAAAAAAAATAGAGAGAAACGAAGAGGAGAGAGAGACGGAAACAGAACCAGGAGAAGGGAAGAGAAAACCAGAAAAAAAGAAGAGGCCTTTGGGAGTGAAGTTAAACAGGAACCTTGCTGCTGCGACAGGGTGTCCTCTTCCTCCTGCATTCACCCTTCCCCTCACCTGCAAGCGTCACTGACGCTTCTCAACAGCCCAGTCGTCCTGTACCAGCTACAAAAACGGGCGTCGTCTTCAGCTCCGGTAGCCATCACTGATTCGCAGTCCCTCAACGACCGGGAACAAGTATTAGCCGTAGAAGCAGCCCTGCAGTGCGACCAGCTTCATCCTGGTTGATGCCCCCGTCTCTCTTCTTCCCCAGAGCAGCAAGCAGCAGCAGCAATACGACACCAAATATTCTTCCAATCCTCCATTGAAGTGACGTTTGGAAGATCTCTTTCGCGACAATACCCCGACTCCATCGTGAGCAGCAGATTGGATTGACAGCCGCGAGTAGCGCCCAACCGTCTCCCTCGACTTAGTCTCCAGCATCGCATGACCAGGTAAGTTTCCTTCCTTCCTTGCCAAAATAATTAACTGGTTACTGTTGCATGCATGTGTGAACGCATGCGTGCATCAGTGGCTAGCCGGGTCACTGGTTTGGACGAGTGACCTGACCCTTTTTTTTTTTATTTAGTTTTGAGATCAGGCTACAAAACAAAATGATAAAAAAAAGTTTTCGTTTCTTTTAATATAGAATTTTACGAATTTATTCATTGGCGTCAAAGTCAAGAAAACCGTACTTTGCTGATTACGCAATATTTATTAACGCCAAAGTTGGAAAATATTCATAGGTGAATATTCACTGACGCTAAAGTCGGGAATATTGTAGGATAACCTTAAAATAGAACAAAGACAAACTTTTAGCAATTTAAGACAAAACCAACAATGCAGCCTGCCACAGACAGGATGTTTAATGAGTGATAATATCTTCCCTTTTACGTAACCAATCTCGTACCGTAGAATCTATGTTGACCAGTTAGGGTTTCTAGTGGCCATAATACTAGGTGGCGACTCCTTAAACATAACCCCTCCCCATCAAAGAATAAGATGCCGGAAATTTGTTCTTTCCTTGTAAATATTTTTAAGGCCGCCGCGATGTCCGGGTGCGACAGATATTATGCACTAACCTTAATTGAAAATAATAAAATGGCTTAGGTTGTGCCTTGGCCAACCTTTCCTATTTATATATGTGTGGTAGAACACGATAGTAACCATGGAGATTACAACATTGAAAAAATCCTACATTAATTTCCTATTTAGATATATACATGCTTTATATTCTATAATATGCCCCCTTAAGCTAAGGGTGGATAATCGACCCGAAGCTTGGAACGAAAGGCAGTGAAGGACGTAGCAGAAAGCGGCTTGGTTGATCCTAAGAGGGGATAAAGCAAATCTGAATCTCTTTTTTCGCAGCCCAGTCATAGACAAAGTGATAATCAACCTCAACATGCTTAGTACAATCATGGAAAATAGGATTCGCTGAGAGATAGGTAGCGCCAAGGTTATCATACCAAATGGTGGGAGCAGAGATGGAGGGAACCTGCAGATCTATTAAAAAATATTGAAGCCAGATGACTTTAGCAGTATCGTCTGCTAAGGCTATATACTCAGCTTCAGTAGAGGAGCGAGCAATTATGCGTTGCTTACCGAATTTCCATGAAATCGGCGTTTGACCAAAGAAGACAAGGTAGCCAGCTGTAGACTTACGATCATCAATACTACCAACCCAATCTGCATTTGTAAAGCCATGTAGAGCAAAGGAGGAACCTCGAGTGATATGGAAACCGTAAGATGTCGTACCTTTAAGGTAACGTAGAATATGCTTAACAGTGACCCAATGAGAATCTGTAGGAGCATGCATAAACTGACAGACCCTGTTAACAACAAAGCAGATATCTAGGTGGGTGAAGGTAAGATACTAAAGAGCACCCACTATTTGACGAAACCGTGTAGGATCAGAGAATGAAGTATCTGGCAATATAGTAATTTTTAAAGGAGAGACTGGAGTATCAACGGGTTTGCAGGAAGTCATACCAGCCCGGGTAAGGATGTCAAGAATATATTTGTGTTGATGAAGCATCAAACCCATACCTGTAGACTGAACTTCAATACCCAAAAAGTAGTGAACTGCGCCTAAGTCACGAAGCTTGAATTCAAAGCTTAGTAACTGTATTAGGCGATGGAGCATAGCAGAGTTGCTACCTGTAAGCAGGATATCATTAACACACACCAGAAGATAAAAGATATTAGTGCCATTAGACAAGATAAGCAGAGAGGTGTCAACCTTGGAGGCAAGAAAACCAATGGAGAGCAAAAAAATCACTCATACGAGTGTACCATGCCCTCGGTGCTTGTTTCAAAACATACAATGACTTGTGCAATTTGCACACATGAGATGGGAGAGTAGAGTCAACAAAACCTGGAGGTTGTTTCATGTAGACCTCTTCAGTGAGAACGCCATTAGGAAGGCATTATGAATATGAAGTTGATGAATCTTCTAATTGCATGAAACCGCAATGGAAAAGACTAATTGGACGGTGAACTGCTTAATAACTAGTCTAAAGGTTTCAGAATAATCAATGTCTTCCTGCTGAGTAAAACCTCTAGCAACGAGGCATGCTTTATAACGCTCAATGCTGCCATCAACACGACGTTTGATTCGATACACCCATCTACTACTAACAACGTTCATTGAAGGATGAAAATTAAGGAACCAAAGACCAAGTGTGATTAGAGTGGAAAGCCTTGATCTCATCATGCATAGCATCATGCCAAATGGCATACCTGTCAACAGCAGAGAATGATAGAGGTTCAAAAGAGGGATAATGTAGTACCCGAGGGGAGGTAGTGACAGTGGCAGTGGAACCAACCAGTTTGGCTATCTTCAGTTGCCGTGGTCGAAGAACCATGGGATGTTGACTGAGCAGAGGCGGCGATGCAGGGGAAGAAGGTGAACATGGGATGTTCTGCTGCAGTGGATAAGATGAGAAGTCAACCATAAGATTTAGGCTAGCCGAAGGGGCTGATGGAGACTCTGCTGCAAGTAGAGAACTGGCAACAGAAATGAGACTAGCAGCAAAGAAAGAATCTGAAGTAGCTTGGACTCTGGCTACACAGAGGACTCTACTTCAGGCCAGATTAGGAGAAGCAGAGGAAGAACCAGAGGTTGTCTCAACACCAGTAGAGAGTTCATGCGGGAAGGTAGGGAAGACTGATTTGCAAGCTGTACCTAAAGCAGAATGGTTAGATAAACATGCATATGATGATGGGTAAGAAAGGGGTGGTTGTTGTGGTTGGCGAGCTGATTGTGGTGAAAGGGTTGTATTGGTGGGGAACAACAGGGAGTGGAGGAGACTTAGGAGGACAGTAATGGCGGTTTGGGTGGGGGGAGTAGAGGAAACCTTTGCAATTTGTTCTGAATTATCAAATGGAAACACATGTTCATGAAATCAAACATGACGAGAGATATAAATATGTTGAGATGCAATGTCAATACACCGATAACCAAGGTGCGAGGAGATGTAACCAAGAAACACATATGGAGAGGAACGAAAATCCAATTTATGATTGTTATAAGGACCCAAAAAAGGAAAGCAGAGACACCTAAAAGTATGAAAATATGATAATCAGGAGACCGTAGAAACAAATAGCCAAACAGAGATTTGTTTGTAAGAACAGGAGTGGGCATACGATTTATGAGATAAACCGAGGTTTCAAAAGCATAATTCCAAAATCAGAATGGTGCTTTGCATTGCCCTAAAAGAGTAAGACCTGTTTCTAGAATATGCCTATGACGACGTTCTACTGTGCTATTTTTTTCATGAGTGTGAGGACAAATCAGACGATGTTGAGTACCAATGGTCTTAAAGAAAGTGGATAGTTTGCGGTACTCACCGCCCCAATCAGTTTGAATAAATTTTATTTTAAATGAAAATTGACGCTTAACGAGAGTCTGAAATTGGTGAAAAATAGAGTAAACATTAGACTTGGCAACAACAGGATAATACCAGACATATTTTGTGTATGGATCAATGAAGATAACAAAGTAACGATAGCCATCTGAAGAAAAGAGGGGAGTAGGGCCCCACACATCACTAAAAATTAATTCAAGTGGGGTAGAAGTTAATTTGGTGACTCGTAGGTCTTAAAGACAAACACGATGATTTTTCTAGAGGACAACTTTGACATTGAAAATTAAGACGTTTGTTGTTACAAATAATCTTATTTTTTGAGACTAATAATTGAAAAATACAAGAGGTAGGATGACCTAGTTGACGATGCCATAAATTGGCAGAAGAAAAAATGTAGGGAGATCAATAGGCTTGAGGAACTGACGTGACAGAAGACCTGGTCAAAGCATAGAGACCATCTTGACTCTGACCTGAGAGAAGGATTTCATTGGTGTTGAGATCCTTGACATAAAACACAAAATGGTGAAATTCAAAATAAACATTGTTATCAAGATAAAATTTCTGAACAGAAAGCAAAAGTTTTTTGATTTTAGGAACATGAAGCACATTAGATAAAGTGAAAGAACGATGAGGTGTATATATTTTTGTATGGCCGATATGAGATATGGGGAGTCCCTTACCATCACCAACATGCAAATTATTATTACCGAGATATGGTTCTGAGGCAGCCAAACCTGCAAGGTCAGGTGTTACGTGCTTGTTGGCACCGATGTTTGGAAACCAATCAACAGTACCGGTTGAGGAGATATTGCTCAGCGCCAGATTTGCACTAGGCTGCTGTCCATAGCCCCGGTGCTGAAGTTGAGGGCACTGAGGAGCTGTATGGTCGAATGTTTGACACAATTGACTGCATGGAGTCTGCCCCCTACTGCGCTGCCAGTTTCCCTGCTAGTTGCCATGTCTACCGTCACTGGTGGAGGAGTTAGGGAGGCCGCGAAAGTCAGGTTTGGACGCAGCAGACCTGTGCCCTTTGCTGTTGAATTGGTTGGGATGCCATTCTCCATGGAAACGGCATTTGTTGCGACCAAAATTTCTAGGAGACTGGTGTTGAGAGAAGAATGCTGTAGTAGGGGTGTTGGGCGTGGGCAGCAAAGGTGGATTTATGACAGCAGACCCCATGGATGAAAGAGATGTTTTGTGAAGGAATTCATGTGTTAGAAGATGACTATGAAGATTGGCATATGAGAGAGGCTCTACTTTGGTCACAAGACTTGTTATTAAGTCCTTAAACTCTCCTTGAAGGCCACAAAACACGTATAAGTTGAAATCCTCCAGCAAAATAGGCCGGCCAGCAGCGGCTAATTCATCAAATAAGGCCTTAGCTTTTTGCATAAACTGAGTTACCGACTCATTACCTTGTCGAAGATCTTGAAGGGAGTCATGACGTTGCATAATACGAGAATTAGATGTGGATGCTAGAGCTTTCTCAAGTGTGCTCCAGACAGCACTTGAAGTTTGGCAGTCAACAACAAGATGGAGAACTTCCATGGATAGCGAAGAAAGCAAAGCACTTAGAATGAGTTGATCATGTTGTTTCCAACGAAGAAAGAACTCATTTACCTGAAGAGAGGTATCATCGGCAACAAGAACATGTGGAGAGGGACAAGAGTTGGAGCCATCAACAAAGCTAAAAACTCCTTGGCCTAGAAGATATGACTTCATCTGCATTCGCCAATATAGATAATTGGTGTTTGTTAACTTGAGAGAGATGACTTGGTGAGTATGAGAGAGGGAGACAATGTTAACGGCATAAGCTGCAGTAACAACATCAAAGGAAGGCTACAACAGAGGAGAATTGATTAGGTTGAAGAGGGCATAGCCACCATCTGTGGGCTGTGGCCACGGCAGAGTAGAGGCATTGGAGGAAGCAGGAGCTGCGGTAGAGGAGGAAGCCGGCATTGTTGGTGCTGCAGAGAGGGAGGCTGCTTGCGGCTGGGATGAGGAAACCATAGCAGAAGGAAGAGAAAGTGTTTTAATTTGTTTAAGGCTCTGAAACCAAGTTGAGAATAATAGAATGACTTAGGTTGTGTCATAGCCAACCTTTTCTATTTATATATGTGTGACAGAACACAACAATAACCGTGAAGATTACAACATTAGAATAATCCTACCTTAATTTTCTATTCAGATATATACATGCTTTACATTCTATAATAACCTCCAACCCTATTTTGCAAAAAGGGAAAAATTAAGAGCATCCAGGTCTTTAAAACATAACTCCTCATGGCGTTTTTCTCACAAATAGTTTCCTCGTTATCTAGAGAATGCATCTTTCTTCTCCACGCTGCCATTATCAGAACTGTTCAATAATTCTACTAACTTTTCGCAAGAAAACTAGGGAGACAAAAACAAGCCACAGTATAGGTAGGGATAGCAGAGGCCTCCGACTCGATTAGGATTTCATCGCCAGCTAGCTAAAGTGCTTGTTCCTTCTATCCTTTCAATTTGCGTTTGGCATTGCTGTTGGAAAGCACTTTTCAAAAAATTTGAAATTTTTTTTTTTTTGCTTTGAAGTAATATGTTTTTGATGTTTTCAAATCATTTTGATGTGCTGATCTCAAAAATGATTTTTAAAAAATAAAAAAATATTGTTGGCATACTTTTCTGAGTGAAAAGCACTTTGAAAAGCAACCACAACCACACTCCCAAATCATTTAGAGTCTTAACGACTAGTTTCTCCGTAATGTTTAAGGAGAGACGTACCCATATAAAATGGGTACGTTTGATCTAGTTTTTCTATATAATCATAATTTACATTGAAACAAGAAAAGCAAGTGATATTTGATCAAATTTCTCTCTTTGTTGTGAGCGATGCATTAGGAAAAAGAAAAAAAGATGGCATCTTTATATAACCCCATTAATAAGTTAATAGATTATTATCTTATAAATCAAATTTAAAACTTAATCTTTTGATGTTTATTTAATATGATATTAGAGTATTTTTAACTAGTATGTACCATCGAATAAATTCATACCCTTATAAACAACGTGAAAAGATTTAATTTGAGCGGTAGCTAGCGCACTACCTAGCATCTTGTATAATAATACATCGCTGTTTTGGTTTAGCATTTTATGTCTAGATGATGTCATAGCATATATAAAAATAGTTTAATTTAAAATTCATATCATTTTTATCAAAACAAAGTGTTAATAAACCAATAAAAAGTTGAATTGCTGACTGACAGTTGACCATTTCACAATTTATGTCTAAATGGTCGGTGGATATATAGCTGGAAGCAAATGACTGATTCAAAACACTTATCATCTACCTTTGGTGCATAAATTGTTCTA
>Ga0307515_10010386_pt1 | contig 17842 bp, 16 predicted proteins | sample 17_EM_MG_FD_194513 | JGI IMG/M metagenome (GOLD analysis project Ga0307515, IMG submission 194513) | Populus trichocarpa ectomycorrhiza microbial communities from riparian zone in the Pacific Northwest, United States - 17_EM | ecosystem: Host-associated > Plants > Roots > Unclassified | place... | reverse complement strand
CGCGCAGCAGGGCGATGGTGACGTGGGCGATGTCCTGGCAGACGCCGGCGCCCTGTTCCCAGGCCTCGGCGGCCGACGTGTTCACGCCGGTGACGCCCGGGAGGTACGACACCCGGTCGGCGACCAGCGCAGAGACCGCGACCGCCGTCTCGTGCGGGTCGAGGCCGACCGCCGCCTTGCGTGCCTTCTTCAGCAGCTTGGGCGGGACCGTCGTACGGACCGTGGGGCCGATGAACTCCAACAGGCGGGAGTTCGTGGTGCGTTCGGTGATCTCCTGCCAGGTGGGGGAGGGGCCGAGGAGGTCCGGCGGGGACGTCTCGACCAGGCTCGACGCCGTGATCGTGAGGTCTGCGTGCGGGTCCATCAGGTCGAAGCCGGTGACCTGGGTGCCCCAGTAGTCCCAGTACGACCAGGTGGGGGTCGTGGGGTTCACGGTCACCCGCGCGTCCAGTGTCGTCTGGCCGGGGAGCGTGAGCGGGGTCATCCGCACCTCGTTGTGGGAGGAGACGGCCGCCTGGGCGTACGACACGCGGGTGGTGTGGCGGATGCGAAGCCTACGGGTCATCTCAGGCTCCTTCCTGGGCCCACTCGACGGGCCCCTGGTACGGGAAGAACAATTCCGCTACCGCTTCCGCCGAGTCCATGCAGGCGTGCTGCAAGTCCTTGAGGAGGGCGGGCAGTTGCTCTTCCAAGGCGTGCGAGTCCAGGTATTCGAGGCGGGTGCGGAGTCGGCCGATGGGGCGGCGGGCGGGGTCCTGGCGCTGGCGGCCGAGGGCGGTCAGGCACTCCTCGGCCGTCGTCAGCGCGTGCAGCGCCGAGCGCGGGAAGTCCCGGTCCAGCAGCAGGAATTCGGCCACGCGCGGGGTGTCGCCGAAACCGCCGTACACCCGCGCGTACGCCTCGTCGGCGCCCGAAGCGCTCAGCAGCGTCGGCCAGTCGGGTGCGTGCGCCGCGTCCAACACCCGTACCGACAGCAGCCGTACGGTCATGTCCACCCGTTCAAGGCTGCGGCCGAGGACGACGAAACGCCAGCTGTCATCACGGCTCATCGTGGAGTCCGCGAGGCCGAAGAACAACGCGGCGCGTCTGCGCACGAGTTCGAGATAGGCGTAGGGGCCCGTACGGCGCGCCGCGAGGCGTTGGTCGGCCAGGGCGTGCCAGGTGGAGTTGAGGCACTCCCACATCTCCGAGGAGACGGCCTCCCGGGCGCTGCGGGCATTGAGGCGGGCGGCGCCGAGCGCGCCCTCGATGGAACAGGTGGACCGGGCGTCGAAGGCGAGCTGGTCCAACACCTGCTGCATGTCCACGCGTTGACCACCCGCATCGACCCCGAGGATCGCGTACAGCGACCGGCACGCCACGTCCTCGTCGCGCCAGGGGTCCTCCAACAGGCGGTGCAGATAGGCGTCGAGGATGCGCCCGGTGTTGTCCGCGCGCTCGACATAACGGCCCGTCCACGTCAGGGCCTCGGCTATCCGGGAGAGGATCACGTCGTTCACTGCTGCTGCGCCCCTTCCTGTACGACCAAGAGGTTGCCGTCGGGGCCGAGTTGGCGGGGTGCCACCTCGGGCAGTTCCCCGTCCAGGGTCATCTGCTCGGGCTGTTCGGCGGGGCCCTCCGCGAGCACCCAGGTGTCCTTGGAGCCGCCGCCCTGGCTGGAGTTGACGATCAGGTTGCCCTCCTGGAGGGCGACGCGGGTGAGGCCGCCGGGCAGCACCCACACGTCGGTGCCGTCGTTCACGGCGAACGGGCGCAGGTCGATGTGGCGCGGTGCCATGCGTTCGCCCGCGAGGGTGGGGGAGGTGGACAGGGCGACGGGGCGCTGGGCGATCCAGCCGCGCGGGTCGGCGGCGACGGCTTTGCGAGTGCGTTCGAGCGTCTTCGCGTCCGCCTTGGGTCCGATGACGATGCCCATGCCGCCCGCGCCGTCGACCGGCTTCACGACCAGCTGGTCGATCTGGTCGAGGACCGCCTCCAACTGGCCGGGCTCGTCGGGGCGGTACGACTCCACGTTGGGGAGAATCGGTTCCTCTGAGAGGTAGTAGCGGATGAGGTCGGGGACGTAGGTGTAGAGGAGCTTGTCGTCGGCGATCCCGTTGCCGACCGCGTTCGCGAGGGTGACGTTCCCGGCCTGGGCGGCGTTCATGATGCCCGGGCAGCCGATCACCGAGTCGGGGCGGAAGTGCAGCGGGTCGAGGAAGTCGTCGTCGAGCCGCCGGTATACGACATGGACGGGCACCTCGCCGCGCGTGGTCCGCATCCACACCCGGTTGTTGCGGCAGGTGAGGTCGTGCCCCACCACCAACTGCACGCCCATCAGCCGTGCGAGCAGGGCGTGTTCGAAGTAGGCGGCGTTCCCCGGGCCCGGGGTGAGGACCACGACCCGGGGGTCCTGCGTCCCGGGGGGCGCGGCGGCCCGCAGCGAGGCGAGCAGCTTCTGCGCGTACCCGTCGACGGGGACCACGTGCTGCTCGGCGAAGAGCGAGGGGAAGATCCGGGTCATGGCTCTGCGGTTCTCGATGACGTAGGAAACCCCGCTGGGGACCCGCACGTTGTCCTCAAGCACCCGGAAGTCGCCCGCCTCGTCGCGTACGAGGTCGATGCCGGCGACGTGGATGCGGACCCCGCCCGGTGGCTCGACCCCCTGCGCGGCCCGATGGAAATGAGCCGAGTTGAGGAGCAGCCGCCAGGGCACGACCCCGTCCTCGAAGGCACGGCAGTGCGAGTACGCGTCGGAGAGATAGGCCTCCAGGGCCCGTACGCGCTGTGCCACCCCGCGCTGGATGAGATCCCACTCCAGCGCGTCGATGATTCTCGGCACCAGGTCCAGTGGCCAGGGCCGTTCCTCGCCCGCGAAGGCGTAGGTCACGCCGCGGTCGGTGAACGCGCGGGCCATCTGGTCCGCGCGGAAGCGCAGTTCACTCGGCTCGATGGGCTGGAGTGCCGCCAGTACCGGCTCGTAGGCGGTTCTGACCTCACCCGGCCGCACAAACATCTCGTCCCACGCATCGGCCAATGCGTATGCGTCAAATATGTCCGCCATGAGGGGACGTTAAGTGCGATACGTAACACGGTGATCTCTGAGTGATTTCCGGCAGCTCACGCGGAAAGTGATGCGACGAGGGACTCGGTGCTACTGGCCGGTCACCCCCCAGCTTGTTGCAAGGCGAGGTGTGGAGGCCGGGAGATAGTGGTTGATATCGGAGGTTTTCGGGGGCTGTTCGAGAGGGAGCCGTGTTGCGGAGCAGGACCTGTCCGCGCATAGTTGCGCTGCAAAGAGCCGGGAACCGGGGGTGGGATGGGCGATGGCCGGGCACGCGACGGACGAGCATCCACACGGTGCTGACCGACTCTGCGACGCCGGGGACCGCGTGTACTCCCGCGCCGTACGGCGGGGCCGCGTACCGCGCACGGACGCCGAACCGGTGCCGTGCCTGCTGGAGCTGGCACTCCTCCACCCGGACCCCGACGACATGGCCTGGCTGGTCCCGACCGCCCCGCAGGAGGTCATGACCCGGCTGCTGCGCGGGGTCTACGACGAGGTCGGCGAGAGCCACCGGCGGGTGGGTTCGGCGGTCGCCGCCTTCGAGCGGTACGCCGGTCTCGGCCGCCGTATCCAGGCGTCCGCGATGGCGTCGGCGTCGCTGGAGGGCGGTGCCGCGATCCGCGTCCTGGACGGGCTCTCCCGCATCCAGGCCGCGATGGACGACGCCACGGAGGCCTGCACCGGCGAGGTCCTCACCGTCCAGCCCGGCGGCATCCGCCGCGAGCCGGAACTGACGGAGGGCCTGCACCGCGCCCTGGCGCTGCGCTCGCGCGGGGTACGGATGCGCGACCTGTACACCCATGTGGCCCGGCACGGCCAAGGCCTGCTGAACTACCTGGAGTTGATGGGCGACGCGGTGGAGGCACGGACGCTGGACGAGGTCGTGGACCGGCTGATCCTCTTCGACCGCACGGTCGCCTTCATCCCCGCCAACGCCGACCACACGATGGCCCTGGAGCTGCGCCACCCCGCGCTGATCGACTACTTCGTCACGGTCTTCGACCGCCTGTGGCGCCTGGCGATCCCGGTCGCGGCCGCCCTGCCGGACACCGGCATCGAGGGCATCTCGCACCGCGAACAGTCCATCGCCGCCCTGCTCGCGGACGGCCACCAGGACGCGGTGATCGCGGAACGGCTCGGCATAAGCGTGCGGACGTGCCGTGCCCACATCGCCCGCCTGTCGGAGACGCTGGGCGCGGCCAGCCGTACCCAACTCGGCGTCCGTATCGCCCAGGTGGGCCTGGACGGCGCCGCCGCACGCCTGCCGGACGTGCCCGTGCAGCTCACCCCGGTGGATCGAGAATCCCCGACCGCCCGATGAGGTAGCCGAGTTGGGCCCTGCTCTCGCTGCCGAGGGTGACGGCCAGTTTGGCGATGTGGACCCGGGCGGTGCGGACGTTCATGCCGAGGCGGTCCGCGATCACGGCGTCGGTGTGGCCCTCGACGAGCAGGCTCGCTATGGCGCGTTGGCGCGGGGTGATGCCGTCCTTGGAGGGCTGTCGGACCGCTTTCGGGTACATGGGGGTGGCCAGGTGCCAGAGCCGGTCGAAGACCGTCACGAAGTAGGTGATCAACGCCGGGTGGCGGACTTCCAGGGCGAGGGTGCGGTCCTCGTTGGCGGGGATGAAGGCGACCGTGCGGTCGACGACGATGAGGCGGTCGGTGACCTCGTCGAGGGTGCGGGCCTCGGCGTCGCCCCGCAACTGCTCGTAGCGGGTGAGGACGGCGGGCTGGTGACGGAGCGCGTGCGGATACAGGGTGTGGATACGGCCGCCGCGGTCGAGGAGGGCCTGGTCCTGTTTCAGGGCGTTGAGGTTGATGTCGAGGGACTCGGGGTTCCGCCTGCGCGGCTGGATCGCCAGCACCTCCCGGGAGGCCGCGGCCACGGCCTCCGCGATGGCCGAGTTGATCTGGTCGAAGCCGTTCAGGACGGTGATCGTCGCGGTGTCCGACGTTCCGGTCCGGCCGCCGTCGATACGCATCAGCGGCTCGAACGCCTCGGCCAGCCGCTCCTCGCGCCGCCGTTCGTCCGCGATCCGCGCCCCCGAGGTGCGCAGCAGCCGGTGCAGGGCCACGGCGGGGGCGACCGGCTCCAGCCGGCCCGGGTCCGCGACGGCCGGATGCAGCAGGCCGTGGTCGAGCAGGCACGGAGCCGCGTCGGCGTCCGCGGGGTGCACCCACCCGTCGCGCAGGGCGCGGGCGTACAGCTCCGATCCGGTGGGGCACAGGTCTTCCACACCGTGCTCCGCGTGGGGCGCGGATGTCACTCTGCCGTTCCCTCCTGTCCGAGGACCTGGACCTGCCTGAGGATTCCCGACTCCGCGATGAGGTAGCCGAGTTGGGCCCTGCTCTCGCTGCCGAGGGTGGCGGCGAGTTTGGCGATGTGGACGCGGGCGGTGCGGATGTTCATGCCGAGGCGGTCGGCGATCACCGCGTCGGTGTGGCCGTCGACGAGCAGGCTCGCTATGGCTCGTTGGCGGGGGGTGATGCCGTTGAGGGAGGGCTGCTGGACCGCCTCGGGGTACATGGGGGTGGCGAGGTGCCAGAGGCGGTCGAAGACGGTGACGAAGTAGTCGATCAGCGAGGGGTGACGGACTTCGAGGGCGAGGTTGCGGTCCCTGCTGGCCGGGATGAACGCCACCTGCCGGTCGATCACGAGCAGCCGCTCGGTGACCTCGTCCAGGGTGCGGGCCTCGGCGTCGCCCCGCAGTTGTTCGTAGCGGGCGATGACGAGCGGCAGGTGGCGCTGGGTGTGCTGGTAGAGGGTGCGGATGCGGCCGCCGCGGTCGAGGAGGGCCTGGTCGCGGACGAAGGCGACGGCGTGCGCCTCCGGACTGCGTGGGTTCACGCTGGGCTGGATGGCGAGGAGTTCGTCCGTGGCGTCCGCCATGGCCTCGGTGATGGCCTGGTTGATGCGCTCCCTGTCACCGAGGACGGTGAGCGTCGGGTTCACCGCGGCCGGCGTATGGGAGCCGTCGAGCTGTATCAGCGGCGCGAAGGCGGTCTCCAGGCGCTCCTCACGGCGCCGCTCGTCCGCGATGCGCTCCGCCGACCGCCGTAGCAGGCGGTGGAGTACGGAGGCGGGGGCGACGGGCCGCAGCCAGCCGGGGTCGGCCCCGATCTCGGGCTGCAGCAGGCCGAGGCCGACCAGACACGGTGCCTCGTCGGTGTCGTCCGCACGCACCCGCCCGGCGCGCAGGGCTCGGACATACAGGCTCTGGCCTGCCTCGCACAGCTCGTCCGCGCCGTGCGTGTGCGCCTCGGTCACGGTGTGCCGTCTCCTCCCCGCGGCGGGTGGTCCTTGTTCAGGATCCCCGACTGGGCTATGAGGAAGCCGAGCTGGGCACGGCTGCCGCTGCCCAGGGCTGTCGCCAGTTTGGCGATGTGGGCTCGGCAGGTCCGCACGTTCATGCCCAGCCTGCGGGCGATGGCCTCGTCGACATGGCCCTCGATCAGGAGCTTGGCGATGGAGTGCTGGATGTCGGTGATGCCGTCGGGGGCGGTCTCGTACGGGGCGCCGGTGCTCAGTGGGACCGCGCGGGCCCACATGAACTCGAAGACCTTGACCAGATAGCCGACGAGTCCGGGGTGGCGAAGTTCCAGGGCGACCTTCTGGTCGTCGCGGGCGGGGATGAAGGCGACGGTCTCGTCGCAGATGATGAGCCGCTCGACCAGCTCGTCGATCGTGCGGTACTCGACCTTGCCGTTGGCGAACTGGTCCGTGTAGGCCAGCTTCTCCGGGCTGTAGCGGGCCGTGTGCTGGTACAGGGTCCGGATGCTCACACCACGTTCGACGAGCGGCCTGTCGCGCTCCAGCCCCTGAACGAGGCTGCGCTCGGGGCGGTGGCCGCTCGGCTGGACCGTGAGCATCTCGTGCTGGCACTGGGCCGTGGCCAGGTCGAGGGCCGCGTTGATGCGGTCGTTGCCCTCCAGCACCGTGATCGAGTGGGTGCTCGTCGTGGTCTGGGCGGTGAGGGCCATGAACGGCTCGAAAGCGTCGGACAACTCGATCGACAGCCGCCGGCGCTCGGTGATCTCGTGCTCGATGGGGTGGAGCCGCTGGGCCAGGGCAACCGATGGAGGAACCGGACGCAGCCAGTTCGCGTCGTCAGGGTCGGGATGAAGAAGGGCGAATTCCATCAGGCACGGAGCGGGTTCCACGTCCGCGCGGGCTATTCGTCCCGTGCGTAGAGCATTCGCGTACAGGCGCCCGCCCTCCTCACACAGTTTCGCCACCGTGTGGGGATGTGTCGCCCTTGTCCCTTTTATTCCCAAATCTCCACCCCCCAGGGTCCTGAACGTGCAGGAACATGATGCATCGATTATGTGGCCATGAAGTGCCCGAATGAGCCATCGTCGTACTCGACGGGGGAAGAGGGACCTTCAAGTGAGGATGAAGCCGACTATGCGTAACAGAATGCTTCACTCGGTGCTTGTCGCCGCCTTCTCCGCCGTCGTGGCCTTCGGAGCGTTCGGTGGAGTCTCCGGCGAGAAGAGTGACACTCGGGCGGACAGCGTCTGGCCGGCGGCTGCTCAGACCGTTGTTGTCGCCGGTGACAGCGTCTGGCCGGTGGCTTCTGCTCACGCAGACGACAGCGTTTGGGCTTGACGTGACGACGCCTCCTGACGACCGCTCCTTCCGCCGCGAGATGGCCACGGCCTACCGCTCCGGCTGGCACTTCATCGACCTGGCCACCGCCATCCCCCACAGCGGTGACTCGCTCATGGTGACCGTGTTCGGTGAGCCGGTCGTCGTGACGCGGGACGAGGACGAGGACGTGCGGGCGTACCGGTGTCTGCGACGGCCCCGGGGGGCGCCGCAGCCAGTGCGATGTGCCATTCGGTACGGAATGATCTTTGTGAATCTGGACCAGCGAGACCACCGGCTGGTGGAGACGGATGCCCCCGACATCCAGACCATCTCAGCCACCCCCCGCAGTGCCTGACGCGATTCCCCCGTCGTAACAAGATCGCTCAGGTGCTTCCCCCCGCAGCGGCGTCACCGTGACCTGAACACGGTGACGCCGCTGCAGTTTGTGCGGAATCTCCCGGTATTGGACGATCCCGGGTGACCGGAAATCGGCGCTTCAGCTTTTCCCCGGCACCTTCTTCACCGCCTTCCCCATCGCCCGCGTCAGCTCGATCTCGATCACCACCCGGGACGGGTTCGGCGACGGCGTCCGCTCATAGCGCTCCGCGTACCGGCGCTCCGCCTCCGCGACCCGGTCGGGCTCGGCGCGGACGAAGGCCCGGCCCTCCAGCGTCGCCCAGCGCCGCCCGTCCACCTGGCACACGGCGACCCGTGCGCCCTCGGGTCCGGCGGCCAGCACGTTCAGCACCTTCGTGCTCGACTTGTTCGCGATGACCCGAGCGAGGCGCGCCTCCGGGTCGTATGTCACTCCGACAGGGACGACGTGCGGGCTGCCGTCCGGGCGCGGGGTGGTGAGGGTGCACAGGTGCCGTTCCCGCCAGAAGCTGAGGTGCGACGGGTCGGGATCGCCCGGGTCCACCGGATATGCGGCCATGGTCCCGGAACTTAGTCCCTCGATCCTCCCCGCCACTGCCTTGAGTGGAATAGACTCAACTTTGTGCACGTTGACCGTGTCATTCCGTGCACGAAGGTCGTAGGAGGAGGAGTACGCGAACGTGGACGCCGAGCTGACCAACAGGAGCCGGGACGCGATCAACGCGGCCAGCAGCCGTGCCGTGACCGGGGGGCACGCCGATCTGACCCCGGCGCATCTGCTGCTCTCCCTGCTCGAAGGGCAGGACAACGAGAACATCACCGACCTGCTGGCCGCCGTCGACGCCGACCAGGCGGCCGTACGGTCGGGTGCCGAGCGGGTGCTCGGCTCGCTGCCCAGCGTGACCGGGTCGACCGTCGCGCCCCCGCAGCCCAGCCGCGAGCTGCTCGCGGTCCTCGCGGAGGCCGACGAGCGCGCGAAGGAGCTCGGCGACGACTACCTCTCGACCGAGCACCTGCTGATCGGTATCGCCGCGAAGGGCGGCGCGGCCGGGGACGTACTCTCCCAGCAGGGGGCCGGCGCGAAGAAGCTGCTGGACGCGTTTCAGAAGAGCAGGGGAGGGCGCCGGGTGACCACACCCGACCCCGAGGGGCAGTACAAGGCGCTGGAGAAGTTCGGTACGGACTTCACGGCCGCCGCGCGCGAGGGCAAGCTCGACCCCGTCATCGGGCGGGACCAGGAGATCCGGCGGGTCGTCCAGGTGCTGTCCCGCCGCACGAAGAACAACCCCGTGCTGATCGGCGAGCCCGGCGTCGGCAAGACCGCCGTCGTCGAGGGGCTGGCGCAGCGGATCATCAAGGGGGACGTGCCGGAGTCCCTCAAGAACAAGCGGCTGGTCTCGCTGGACCTCGGCGCGATGGTCGCGGGGGCGAAGTACCGCGGCGAGTTCGAGGAGCGGCTGAAGACCGTCCTCGCCGAGATCAAGGACTCCGACGGCCAGATCATCACCTTCATCGACGAGCTGCACACCGTCGTGGGCGCGGGCGCCGGGGGCGACTCCTCGATGGACGCCGGCAACATGCTGAAGCCGATGCTCGCCCGCGGCGAACTCCGCATGGTCGGCGCGACCACCCTCGACGAATACCGCGAACGCATCGAGAAGGACCCGGCGTTGGAGCGCCGCTTCCAGCAGGTGCTGGTCGCGGAGCCGAGCGTCGAGGACACGATCGCGATCCTGCGCGGCCTGAAGGGACGCTACGAAGCGCACCACAAGGTCGTCATCGCGGACAGCGCACTGGTCGCGGCGGCGACGCTCTCCGACCGCTACATCACTTCCCGCTTCCTCCCCGACAAGGCGATCGACCTCGTCGACGAGGCGGCGTCCAGGCTGCGCATGGAAATTGATTCCTCCCCCGTGGAGATCGACGAACTCCAGCGCTCCGTCGACCGGTTGAAGATGGAGGAGCTGGCGCTCGACAAGGAGACGGACGCGGCCTCGATCGAGCGGCTGGAGAAGCTGCGCCGCGACCTCGCCGACCGCGAGGAGGAGCTGCGCGGCCTCAACGCCCGCTGGGAGAAGGAGAAGCAGTCCCTCAACCGGGTCGGCGAGCTGAAGGAGAAGCTCGACGAACTGCGCGGCCAGGCCGAACGCGCCCAGCGCGACGGCGACTTCGACACCGCGTCCAAGCTGCTCTACGGCGAGATCCCTTCTCTGGAGCGGGACTTGGAGGAGGCCTCCCAGGCCGAGGAGGAAGCTTCCAAGGACACGATGGTGAAGGAGGAGGTCGGCCCCGACGACATCGCGGACGTCGTCGGCTCCTGGACCGGCATCCCCGCAGGCCGCCTCTTGGAGGGCGAGACGCAGAAACTCCTGCGCATGGAGGAGGAGTTGGGCCGCCGCCTCATCGGCCAGCGAGAGGCCGTAGAAGCGGTCTCCGACGCCGTACGACGCACCCGCGCGGGCATCGCGGACCCGGACCGCCCCACCGGCTCGTTCCTCTTCCTGGGCCCGACAGGCGTAGGCAAGACCGAACTGGCCAAGGCGCTCGCGGATTTCCTCTTCGACGACGAACGGGCCATGGTCCGCATCGACATGTCGGAGTACGGCGAGAAGCACAGCGTGGCCCGACTGGTCGGCGCGCCTCCCGGCTACGTCGGCTACGAGGAGGGCGGCCAGCTCACGGAGGCGGTGCGCAGGCGGCCGTACTCGGTGATCCTGCTCGACGAGGTCGAGAAGGCGCACCCGGAGGTCTTCGACGTGCTGCTCCAGGTGCTGGACGACGGGCGGTTGACGGACGGTCAGGGCCGGACGGTCGACTTCCGGAACACGATCCTGATCCTCACGTCCAACCTGGGCAGCAACTTCCTGATCGACCAGACCACGGGCGAGGACGAGAAGAAGGACCAGGTTCTGCAGGTGGTGAGGGCCTCTTTCAAGCCGGAGTTCCTGAACCGGCTGGACGACCTGGTCGTCTTCTCCGCCCTGAACCGGGAGGAGCTCGGCCGTATCGCCGCGCTCCAGATCGGCCGCCTGGCCAAGCGCCTCGCGGAACGCCGCCTCACCCTGGAGATCAGCGACGAGGCCCTGACCTGGCTCGCGGACAACGGCAACGATCCGGCGTACGGGGCGCGACCGCTGCGGCGGCTGGTCCAGACGGCGATCGGGGACCGGCTCGCCAAGGAGATCCTGGCCGGTGAGGTCAAGGACGGGGACACGGTGCGGGTGGACGCGTTCGGGGACGGGCTGATCGTGGGGCCGGCGAGCGGGAAGACGCTGTGACGCCGGGTGTTCGGGTCGTGATGCTCGGCGTTCAGGTCATGACGCCTGGCGCTCAGTAGGAACTCGCGTCGAAGGTGACGAGGGCGGTGTCCCCGGCGGACCCGCCCTCGTAGTACACGCTCACCGTGACGCCGTAGGCGCGGGCCGGGTGGGGGTGCGGGTCGCGGAGGACGTGGACGCACTCGTCGTCGTCCCCGTCGCACGGGATACCCGTACTGTCCGGGAACGACTCGGTCAGCCAGCCGCGCACCGCCGCGCGCGGCATGCGGAAACTGCCGTCGTACGCCTGGCCGCCCCAGGTGTACGAGGTGCAGTGCGCGTCCCGGGTGTCCTCGGGGAGTGCGGCGCCGGAGAAGTCCATGGCGTCGGCGCAGTCGGCCTTGTGGACGGTGTCGGGCGGGTCCTCACTGGAGGCGGCGTAGAGCATCGTCTGTGCGAACCACCAGCCCGCCCACACCACGAAGAGCAGGCACATCCACCACATCCCCCACAGCGGCCACCGTATCCCCCTAGGCATGTGCATGACCGTATATCGGTCAGCCCGTGGCGGACAGTCCCGGCAGGGGTTGCCACCCCCCTCCCCGCATGGGGGAGGATGGCGGGATCCGTACGAAGGGAAATACACGGTGAGCATCGACCCGTCCTCGATTCCGAACTTCGGGGGCCAGCCCGAGCCAGACCCCCAAGGACCGGCGGGCCCCGTCGTCCCGGATCAGGACCTTGTGAAGCAGCTCCTCGAGCAGATGGAGCTGAAGTATGTCGTCGACGACGAGGGTGACCTCGCGGCGCCGTGGGAGCAGTTCCGTACGTACTTCATGTTCCGCGGTGAGGACGACCAGCTCGTCTTCTCGGTGCGGACCTTCTACGACCGTCCGCACGACATCGAGGTCAAGCCGCAGCTGCTTGAGTCCATCGACGACTGGAACCGCCGCACCCTGTGGCCCAAGGTCTACACGCACACCCACGACGACGGCACCGTCCGTCTCATCGGTGAGGCGCAGATGCTGGTCGGCACCGGCGTCGACCTGAACCACTTCGTGTCCTCGACGGTCAGCTGGGTGCGGGCCGCGATCGAGTTCGACCGCTGGCTCGTCGAACAGCTCGGCCTCACCGAGGAAGTCGACGAGGCGGCGGCGGAGAACCCCAAGGACGAGGGCGACGAGGAGTAGTTCTCCTCAGTCCCGTTCAGCCGGTTCAGTCCGTTCAGCCGGTTCAGCCGGTTCAGTCCTGTATGGCGTATGACCGACGGCCGTCCACAGCCTGTGGACGGCCGTCGGTCGTCATGCCTCCTGGTCTCAGCCGGCCAGCTTCTTCAGCCGGTCCACCGCTTCCTCCAGCACACCCACCCGCTTGCAGAACGCGAACCGTACGAAGGGCGCGCCCTCCTCCCGGTGGTCGTAGAAGACCGCGTTCGGGATGGCGACGACCCCGGCGAGTTCCGGCAGGGCGCGGCAGAAGGCGAAGCCGTCGCCGTTCTGGGAGAGCTCCGGGCCCAGGGGGCGGATGTCGGTGGTGACGAAGTACGTGCCGGCCGGGCGGAAGACCTCGAAGCCCGCCGCCGCCAGACCCGCCGCCAGGACGTCCCGCTTGGCCAGCATGTCCGCGCTGAAGGCGGCGAAGTAGGAGTCGGGGAGGGCGAGTGCTTCCGCGACCGCGTACTGGAAGGGGCCCGAGGCCACGTACGTGAGGAACTGCTTCGCCGACCGTACGGCCGTGACCAGGGTCGGCGTCCCCGTCACCCACCCGACCTTCCACCCCGTGAACGAGAACGTCTTGCCCGCCGAACCGATCGACACCGTCCGCTCCCGCATCCCCGGGAACGTCACCAGCGGGATGTGCTCGGCCTCGTCGAAGACCAGGTGCTCGTACACCTCGTCCGTGATCACCAACAGATCGCGTTCTACGGCGAGTTCGGCGATGGCGGCGAGTTCCTCGCGGGTGAGGACGGTGCCGGTCGGGTTGTGCGGGGTGTTGATGAGGAGGAGGCGGGTGCGGTCGGTGACGGCGGCGCGCAGCTCGTCGAGGTCCAGGCGGAACGCCCCCTCGTGCGGGCGCAGGGTGACCGGTACGCGGGTGCCGCCCGCCATCGCGATGCAGGCGGCGTAGGAGTCGTAGTACGGCTCCAGGGCGATGACCTCGTCGCCGGGTTCGACCAGGGCGAGGAGGGCGGCGGCGATCGCCTCGGTCGCGCCCGCCGTGACCAGGACCTCGGCGTCGGGGTCGTAGGAGAGGCCGTAGCGGCGCTCCTGGTGGGCGGCGATCGCGGTGCGGAGTTCGGGGACGCCGGGGCCCGGCGGGTACTGGTTGCCGCGTCCGTCGCGCAGTGCGCGCACCGCCGCCTCGCGGATCTCCTCGGGGCCGTCCGTGTCGGGGAAACCCTGGCCGAGGTTGATCGACCCGGTCTTCAGGGCCAGGGCGGACATCTCGGCGAAGATCGTGGTCCCGAACTCGGCGAGCCGGCGGTTGAGGAGGGGGCGTGCGGTGGAGGTCATGCCCGTCATCCTGCGCCCATGCTCCGGAGTTCCTCAACTCACGTCCAGGGAATGGCGCCTGCGGCGCGACCCGACGCACCGTCCCTGAGCAGGGAGAGAGCGGTTCGGCAACGGTCGTCGCCGGTCGGCTTCGGCCACCGTCGGACGGCCCACGGACGGCCCGGAGAAGGGCCACATGCCGAAGGCCTCGCTCCCCTTCATGAAGAGGGGCGCGGCCACCCTTTCGATGAGCTTCGAAAGGATGGAACACGGCCTGTGCACACGTCACCCTGGGGTTGACCGGCCCACAGACCAGGGCCAAAGACGGACGGGGGACCATCGTGCTGCGCAAAATCACGACCGCGATGGCGGCAGTTGCACTCCTAGTCGGCGTCGGACTAGCCGGCACGGCATCGGCTGCGCCTGCGAAACCAACAGCATCCTGCGCCTACGGTCACATATGCGGTTGGGACGCCTATGGGCATTCATTCGATTTCTACCACTGCGACATACAGCGCCTGAAGTACATGGTTGGCCAGGGCACCCTGGACAACAATCAGTGGCCGGGAACAGAGGCCGTTCTGTACTCGGACAGCCAGGGGTCTGTTTACGCCTACTCGGTAGCCCCTGACCACTGGACGGTCGTCAACTGGACGGACGTCTGGTGGATAGCACCCTGCTGAGGGCGGCCCAGCAAGACCAGGACGGCCCCTGAACTGCCGACAGGGCAGGTCAGGGGCCGTTCCCGTGGGAGAACCCTCTGAACTTCCTCAACTCTGCTTTGGCAGCTGAGACGGCCGGGCATCCCAGTGTCACGCACCACACGAGGCGCCCACGGGGGGCCGCTTCGGGGGAATCGGAAGGAGGGTGACGTCATGGTTTTCGGCATCATCCTGGCGGTTGCGATTGTCGCAGTGGCATTGGTAGGAGCGGTCGTGCGCGCGGCGCGCGAGGACAAGCCCGTCAAGCTCGGCAAGGGATCGGGGCGGCGGGGCGGGTCCTACGGCGGTAGCGCCGCCGGTACGAGCAGCAGTTGGTGGGCCGGGGACGGGGGGTCGTCGTCCTCGGGCGGCGGGCACTCCGGGGGGCATCACGGGGGCGGTCACCACTCCTGCGGTGGCGGGCACTCGTCCTGTGGCGGTGGCTCGTCGTGCGGCGGTGGGTCGTCCTGCGGGGGTGGCGGCTGCGGCGGGGGCAGCTGACGCGGGGCGGCTGAGCGGGCGTGGTGGCAGCTGACACGGGGCAGCTGAGCACCGCGAACGCGAGTCGAACGGGGGTCGTACGGGGGTCGTGGCGCCCGTCGGGAGATCGCTCCCGGCGGGCGCTCCGGCGTGCGCCTGACACGCCTGGGCGTACGCCTTGGTTGAACAGTTGAGCTGTGCAGCCCCCTGAGGGATGGAAACCCCACGAAGTTGGGTAAAAACGCTGTGGTGGCGCCACCGCTCATGATTCCCTCTACATCACCAACGCAGCCCCAACGCAACTCCTCGGGCGCCTGCAGACACCTTCTCCTTACTGGGCTGACCAGGCCGATGTCCTGGTGTCGGCCGGGGTGTGCCGGACCCCCACACCTCCCCTCACCTCCCCTTTCTTTGCGTGCTAGCGGAGCCGATCCATGCTCACGACCCTGAAGACCTCCTACACCGATACGCGCGCGGCCGACCTCGCCTGGACGCTGGGGCTCGACCCGCTTCCCGCCCTGGCCACGCTCGATCTCGAACTGGCCGGTGCGAAGCTCCAGTTGAGACTGCTCGGCGCGTCCCACCAGGTACTCCTGTACGAGGAGCGGGGCTGCTGTTCGGAGACGGTCGCGTGCATCCCGGGTTCCAGTACGCCGTTGCCGCTCGGGGTGGCCAAGCGGGTCGACGACTGGGAGTACGAGTTCGCGGCCCGGGTCGAGGTGCTGTCCCCGGGGCAGTTCGCGGGCCGCGCCCAGGAACTGCTGGCCCTCGTCGCCGACCATCCCAACGGCCTGGCCGGGGTCTTCCCCGGCAGCCCGCACGCCTTCACCGCAATGCTCGCCCAGCGGCACGAGGGTCAGGTGCACTGGCGTACCTGGCACGCCTATCCGCAGGACGGGCAGCTCGTGGCGACCCGGACCCGGGTGGGGGTACGGGTGCCGGTGCCGATCCCCGTGCCGGTGGGGCATACCGTGCCCTCGCCTGTATGAGCTGTGCGGCCTGCATGGGCTGTGTGGCCGACACCGGCCCCCGCCGGTGTAAACACATTCCACACGTGTGGGTGACGAAGCGTGCCCATCATGTGACGTAACGTCGCAGCGTGATCGAACCGCACGCGCCGGCCCGGCCGGGTACCCAGCCACCGTGGGCAGGCCCCGCGCGGCTGCCCGTACGGCCGGGCACGGGCCGGTTCCTGGTGCTCGCGGGTGTCTTCGTCTGCGCGGCCTGCGGACTCGTGTACGAACTCGAACTCGTCGCCCTCGCCTCGTACTTGATCGGCGACTCGGTCACCCAGGCGTCCGTCGTCCTGTCCGTCATGGTGTTCGCGATGGGCATCGGCTCGCTCGGCGCGAAACGGCTGCGCTGGCACGCGGCGGCCGGGTTCGGCGCGGTCGAGGCGGCGCTCGCGCTGATCGGCGGGTGCAGCGCGATGGCCCTGTACGCGGTCTTCGCCTGGACCGGGAACTGGGGCGGGCTGTGGGCGCAGGGCCCGCGCTGTCTCCTGGTCGCCTTCTCGCTCGCCATCGGGCTGCTGATCGGCGCGGAGGTTCCGCTGCTGATGGAGCTGATCCAGCGGATCCGGCGGCAGGACGCGGGGGGTGCGGTCGCCGATCTCTTCGCGGCGGACTATGTCGGTGCGCTGGTCGGTGGCCTGGCGTTTCCCTTTCTGCTGCTGCCCTTCTTGGGACAGCTGACCGGCACCCTGCTCACCGGCACGGTCAATGTGGTCGCCGGTGGGTGTCTGGTCCTGGGGCTGTTCCGGCGCGACCTGACCCGCCGGGGGCGCTGGCTGCTGGTGATCGCCAACCTCACCGTGCTCGGGCTGCTCGCCTCCGCCGCCGTACTGGTCGACGACTTCGAACGGGCCGCGCGGCAGGCCGTCTACGGCAAGGACGTCCGGGTCGCGCTGCAGACCGACGTCCAGGAGGTCGTCCTCACCGGCGGTGACCATGGTCGGCCTCTGGATCTTTTCCTCGACGGGCGCCTCCGGGTCAGCGGGCGGGACGAGCGCAGGTACCACGAGGCGCTCGTCCGTCCCGCGATGAACGGGCCGCACGCGCGCGTGCTCGTCCTCGGCGGCGGGGACGGGCTCGCGGCGCGGGAAGTACTGCGGCACCGGGGTGTGCGCCGCGTCGACATCGTCGAACTCGACGCGGGTGTCGTGCGGTTGGCCCGGCATGATCCTGCCTTGTCCGGTTTGAATGGTCATGTCTACGACGATCCGCGCGTCCACGTGACTACGGGCGACGCCTTCGACCTGCTGCGCGGGGTCCGTCCGGGGTCGTACGACGTGGTCATCGCGGATCTTCCGGATCCGGGCATCACCGCCAGTACGAAGCTGTACTCCCAGGAGTTCTACGGCCTTGCGCGTCGTGCTCTCGCCGATCGGGGGCGGCTGGTCGTGCACGGTGGGCCTGTTGCCTCGCGGCGCCATGTCTTCTGGACGGTGGTCGCGACGATCCGTGCGGCCGGGCTTCACGCTGTCCCGTACCGGGTGGGGGGTCGCGCCTCGGGGTTCGCGGCGGGGCCTGATCGGGCCACCGGGACGTCTCGGGCTCCGCGGGACTGGGGGTTCGTGCTGGCGACTCGGGGGGTGGCGCCTGCGGAGCCGGGGTTGGATCCGGGGCTGGAGAGCGAGGAGCGGGCGGCGGAGCGGACGTGGGTGCCGGGGCTGGCGGCTTCTACGTTGGTGCATCCGCGGTACTGATGGTGGGTGGGTGCCCGCTGGTGGGGGGTGGGCGTGCAGGTGTGTGGGTGGGCGCCCGCAGGGGGTGAGTGGTGGGGTCGGGGTCGTGGGGGGGGGGGGGGGCGGGCGCGGGGGGGGGGGCGGGGGGGGGGTGTGGGGGTGGGGGGGGGGGGGGGGGGGGGGGGGGGGGGGGGGGGGGGGGGGGCGCCCCCGC
>Ga0307515_10010385_pt1 | contig 17842 bp, 13 predicted proteins | sample 17_EM_MG_FD_194513 | JGI IMG/M metagenome (GOLD analysis project Ga0307515, IMG submission 194513) | Populus trichocarpa ectomycorrhiza microbial communities from riparian zone in the Pacific Northwest, United States - 17_EM | ecosystem: Host-associated > Plants > Roots > Unclassified | place... | reverse complement strand
TAATCAACCCTTCTTTTCTTTGTTGAAAGCAACATGACCAACTTAGTTTGAGTGCATTGCTCTCTCCCCTCTCTCCGTGGATGTGTTGCATCTCGTGGTAGATTGTCATACCTCGCAATGCGTTTGGCGCACTCTTAAGAAAGCTCTTGCGTCTCCATCTAATTCTCGCATCATGCAACTTTATGGTTCCTTTCAAGATCTTCGACAAGGTGACTCATCGGTTAGTATATACATACAACAAGCCAAATCATTATTTGATGAATTGGTAGTTGCTGGCCAACTCATTTCTCTTGAAAACTTTAATGTATATGTGATTTGCAACCTTTGTGGTGAGTTCAAAAACTTGGTAACGAGTCTTATAACCAAGATAGAACCGTTGTCATATGCTGACCTTCATAGCCACCCTTTTACCCATGAATTTTTGCACAAAAACTCCCTTCATTCCATGGATGAAAATCCCTCTCTATTGTCTCCATCTCTGCTGCCACAACCACCACTGTTGGTAACGCCATAACCCCCTACTCATCTTGTTATGTCTCATCACAACTCACATTTCAATCATAACATGGGGCGTTCTCATGGCAACTAGTGTCCCAATAGCAATGCTACAATCACTAGAATAGGTTCCAATCTGCTGCCGACTGGAGGCCAAACAATTAGCAGCAAAATAGGCGCAACACAGGGACTCGACAGTGGTTTGGACAGTAGAATGTTTGCTGCCAATTATGCTCAAATTTTGGTCATGTAGCTCCTCATTATCCCTAGTTTCGCGGTAGTACCCAGCAGCCCTCTGCTCACCTTGCTGTTGGGAATGTTTCTGCTGCAACTTGGTTCCCCAACACCAGCGCGAATCAACACGTCACACTTAATCTTGTAACTCTGATCGATTCTGCAACCTATCTTGGTAATGATCATTTGCATGTTGGTAAAGGTAAGGGCCTTGACATATCACATGTTGGACATATTACGTTACATTCCCCAAAACATATTTTGACATTATTTAATGTTCTTCATATGCCCCATATTACCAAACCGTTGTTATCTATTAAAATTTTTTATCGTGATAACCATGTTTATTTTGAACTTCACGCTTCTGTGTTTTATGTCAAGGATCTCATCACCAAGGAAGTTCTCCTTTCTGGTCAAAGTAATGATGGTCTCTATGTCCTCTCTCAGTCTTTTACGACGTCCATTTCTCAAGCGTTTTGGTCTCCTTGCAACTCCGCGACTGCCAATCTGTGGTATTGTCATTTGAGTCATCCAACCCCTCACATTTTAAATTTTTTAGTTTCTAACAATAAAATAGTATGTACTTCTAGACATTCTCTTGCTCAGTGTCAAGCTTGTCCATTAGGCAAGTCATCGCGTCTGTCGTTGCAACTTACGGGTCATAAAACTACTACCCCACTTGATTTAATATTTAGTGATGTTTGGGGTCCTGTCCCTATTCTTTCTTCTTATGGCTTCTGTTTGTTATATTTATCGATGCGCATACCAAACATATATGGTATTATCCACTTGTTGCCAAATCTGATGTGTTTTTCATCTTTCATCGTTTTCAAACACTTGTTGAGCGTCAGTTTTCACTTAAGATTAAATTTGTTCAAACTGATTGGGGTGGTGAATATTGTAAGTTAAATCAATTCTTTCAGACCATTAATATTCATCACTGGTTATCTGTCATCATACTTAAGAACAAAATGACAATGTAGAGCGTCGTCATCGGCATATTGTCGAAACTGACCTCACTTTTTTAGGCCAATATAGTGCACCATTATGATTTTGGAACTATGCTTTTGAATCATCAGTATATCTTATTAATCACATGCCTACTCTTTTTCTCCAAAATAAATCTCTGTTTGAACGTCTATTTCGTCGTACTCCTGATTATAATTTTCTACGTACTTTTAGATGTCTTTGTTTCCCCTTTTTGCGTCCATATCATGCTCACAAATTGGATTTATGTTCCTCTCCATGTGTGTTCTTAGGGTATAGCTCATCTCTTCTTGGTTATCACTGTCTTGATTTAGCATCTCAACATATTTATGTCTCTCATCATGTTCGTTTTCATGAAGATGTCTTTCCTTTTGCGAATTCTGAACAGAAAACACATACATCAGCACCCTTCTCACAACCTACACACTTCCCACCCTTGAATCCTCCCTAAATCTTTCAGCCTACTACTTCACAACCTTGCCAAACCAGCACCTCTGTTCTGTCATTTGCCGCACCTCAACAGATTCTGCAACCACTTCATCACCGCCCAACCCTGTCATATTGTCATAATCTGCTTGTTTTTTCAATGATCATCATGCAGGAATAGGTTCCCCATTGATAGATGTTCGTGCTTCCAGGTCTACCGCAGGTTCGTCGGTGTCTATTGTGTCGACCAGTCCCTCCACAGACTCTCTAGCTGGCCTGCAGCTTTGTATATATCTCTCCTCGTATCCTCTCTAGCAACTTCCAGGTACAAGCTCTTCTCCTCTATAACCAGTTGTTTGTCAACATCACATGGTCCTCCGTCCTAGGCAGCCAAAGACAGCGCTGTCCACAACAACTACCACCACCACTGCTACTTCCATCGGTTGAGCAGTATCTCCTCCTACTCATGAACCACTTGTTTTTAATGATGCTAACGGGTATGAGGTGTGGCATAGTGCTTTGCGCGAGGAAATTCAGGCCTTACGCACTAACAAAACTTGGACCTTGGTGTCGTTTCACCCTTCAATGAATGTTGTTGGTAGTCAGTGGGTGTACAAGATTAAACACAGAGTTGATCGCATCATTGAGAGGTATAAAGCACACCTAGTTGCTAGAGGTTTCACTTAGCAAAAAGGTATTTATTACTATAAAACTTTAGTCTTGTTATCAAACAGGCGACCATCACATTAGTCTTCTCCATTGCGGTTTCGTGTGATTGGAAATTCATCAACTTGATATTCATAATGCTTTTCTCAATGACATCCTTGACGAAGAGGTCTATATGAAACAACCTCTAGGTTTTGTTGATTCTACTCTCCCTTCTCATGTGTGTAGATTGCATAAGTCTCTATATGGTTTAAAACAGGCTCTACGGGCTTGGTACACTCGTCTAAATGACTTTATGCTATCCATTAGTTTTCGCACCTCCAAGATGGATACCTCATTATTTATCATCTCTATTGGTAATATTTGTTAACTTTTGGTATATGTTGATGATATTTTGCTTACGGGTAACAACTCTCTTCTACTTCAACGCCTCATACAATTGCTGAGCTTAGAATATATTTAAGCTTTGCGACTTGGGTAATCTTCATTATTTTTTAGGTACTGAGGTTCAATCTATTGGTATGGGTCTTATGCTACGACAACATAAATATACACTTGACATCCTCACTCAGATTGGTATGATATCTTACAAACCTATTAATACTCTTATCTCTACATCAAAAGCTATCATATTGCCAGATCTTTTGTCTTCCGATGCTACATGCTTTCGTTAAATTATGGGTGCTCTTCAATATCTCACTTTTACAATACCAGATATTTGCTTTGTTGTTAACAAAATTTGTCAGTTTATGCATGCTCCTACAGATTCTCATTGAGCTGCCGTTAAACGCATTTTGCGTTATCTTAAGGGTACGACATCGCATGACCTGCATATTACTCGTAGTCCTTCTTTTACATTACATGGCTTTACAAATACAGATTTGGCAGGTAGAATTGATGATAGAAAATCTATGGGTGGTTATCTTGTGTTCTTTGGTTAGACGCTGATTTCATGAAAATCAGGTAAGCAACGTACAGTTGCTCGTTCCTCTACTGAAGCTGAGTACAAAGCCTTAGCAGATGACACTACTGAGGTTATTTGGCTTCAATATTTATTAACAAATCTTCAGATTTTGTCTATTTTTGCTCCTATCATTTGGTGCCAATTATTTATTTGTGAATCCTGTTTTTCATGTTTACACAAAACATGTTAAGGTTAATTATCATTTTGTCTACGATAGAGTTGCGAAGAAGGAGATTCAGATTCGTTTTATATTCTCTTAGGATGAACTTGCAGATGTTTTTACTAAGTCAATTTCTACTGCTTCATTTACTGTTTTTTGTTTAAAGCTTCGAGTCGATCCTCCACTCTCAGCTTGAGGGAGCATGTTATAGAATGTATACTATATAGGAAATATTATAGGCACTACTCTAGTGTTGTATTCTCTATTGTAACTTTTGTATATTGCCTTACACATATAAATAAAAAAAGATTGGCTAAACCAAAGGTTAAGGGTCCGTTTGTTTACGCGGCTGCGGCTGCTTTTGTATATTGCCTTACACATATAAATATAAAAAGATTGGCTAAACCAAAGGTTAAGGGTCTGTTTGTTTACGCGGCTACGGCTGCGTTTTAATTAAAACGCAGTTTGCAGCCGTTTGGTAATGAAAAAAATTGATTTACTGTGCATGGGTCCTACGTGATTTTTGCGGCTGAAACGTTATAAATGAAAAGCAGGAAAATCCTGCTTTCCATTCACTGTGCATGCTAATTGCACTGTTCACTGAACAGTGCAATTAGCATGAACAGTGTACACGGTACGCAGTTCAATTGAACAGTGTACACGGTACACAGTTCAATTGAACAGTGCAGGAGAATTGCACTGTTCACGTGAACAGTGCAATTCACTTGCACTGTTAAAACAGTAGTTTTTTTTTTTTTTTTTAAAGTTTGTGTTAATTTTATTAATATTTTTTTAAAAAAAAAAAACTAGTTTAGAGTAAATTAAATTTATTTGCACTGTGATATGAACAATATTTTTTTACCGAAAAACTAGTATAGAGTGAATTAAATTCACTCGCACTGTAATATCAATTTCATACCTGATAATATTTTATTTAATTGTATTATTAAATAGTTTAATGGAATAATAAAAAATATTTTATATAAAGTATTATTTATTTCATAATGTAAAATGAGTAATTAATTCTACAATATTTAAATTTAAAACCATCAATATTAATATATATTTTTTAAAATTATTTTATAACCTCAATTTCAAAAGCATTCTTACCCAAACACATTAAACTACTTTTTTTCAACCTCAATTTCAACCACAGTTTTAACCAAATTAACACCTATTTTTTCAAACCAACCTCAATTAAAAGTACTTTTTATAAAACAACTTTTTTCAAACCACAACCACTACCACAATACCAAATACATACTAAACCCCCTAATTATTCTCAACTTATGGCAATGCATTAGCAAGTAAACCAAAACCAACTCTAATTAGTACCACTAATATTGAAGCTGAATTGAGCTCCACAATCTGAAAGAAATATAGAAAAATATGAAAAAATAAAGAGAAAAATTAAAAATAACTTACACAATCAAGGCAGATTACAACAAAAAAATTCCCAATAATCAATTGGTAGTGTGAAAGGGAGGTAAAAAAAACAACAAATATACAAAGCAAATTCTATATATGACAATATAGTTGGATCACTAAAAACTCAGCCTCTAGTACAACAAGTAACGAAGAAGAGAAAAAAACATGCAATGACAATGAAGCTCCCCTCAACAACGCTGGTCCCTAACAAGAGGTTGCATGCCCTTGTTGTTAGCTAAAGAATCATAACAGAACCATACATTTTTTCCTTTGTGATGTCGTTGATCGATCTTCAGAATATAAGTGAGCGGTCAATAAAGCAAAGTGATCCAGTAGTTAGAAGAATTTGAAATCAACCAAAACATATATTTCTGAGTATTTAATTATCAAACAAATTTTCAAGAAAGGGTGCATGTGGCTTTATGAAAGTAGCAATTAAGAATCATACCATATATAGCAATCGTTGATACAAGCCAAACACACATGTTATTTATCATCTTAATATCTGTCAATGTCGACGAACGAAATGTACGTAGTTCTTCTTCAAACATCCAAATCCTAGGCGCCTAACCTAAAATAGTTGAAAAAGAAACTAACATGGTAGATCAAGAGCATACAAATGGTAGATCAATCTCCAAAAAAAAAAACAAATATTCATTCGAAGGCAATCTATTTCTAGACGCACTAAACACTTGGACATCTTCAATAAAATACTTTTCCAAACTGTAAGGCATACAGAGAAACAAAACAAAAGCCAATAAATAGTGATGTGAAAAGCAGCATGGATGATCAAGATCCAAGATGAGCACAAAATATGCCACTAGAAGCTTGAAAAAAGCCCCCCCTGAAAAATAAAAAAAATAGAATACAAACATCAAGTGTTCTTAGCAACCTGGCTCATCACCCTTGAAGAATCCTCCTTACTCTCTGCATTTATTCAAGACAATCATATAGAAATTGCACCTTAACATAAAAGAATCACAGCACAATAAAGGAAGATAAAAACTACAAACCATAATCCCAATCCCAATCAAAGCCCATCAATATCCAAAGAGGTAACGTAAGAAAACATCAAAGAACAAGGATTTCTGATAATGTATCTTTTTTCTTTTCTATTTGACAGCTTCCACTTTATCGTAGAAGAATCACCACCATCCCCAGCTATAGTGACACGAAAGCAAGGGCTCTCTTTCGCGGCTTCCCTGCCTTCCTTTTATTTTGTCAATTTGGTGCCTCCTTTTCTTCTTTTTTCTCTTATCGGTTTGTGTAAGAAAAAGGAGAAAAAATGAACACCAACAACAACACCATCTCCTTCCTCTCTCTACACCTTTTCTTCTCCACGGCACCTTCCTTCTCCTTTTTTGCTTTTGTCTGTTTTGCGCTTTTCCTCTCTTTTCTGTCGGTCTAGTCTACAAAAATAAAGGGTTGAATTGAAAAACATGATTTCAGGTTAAGAAATTTAAAAAAGAGAAGGGGAGAAGCCACGTCCATGCAGAAAAAAGGAGACAAAAAAATGAGTTCTTGTTCATCTATTGTTGCAATCCACATATTTTGTTAGGGCATCTCCAACGATAATGCTAAATGAAAAGCCAAACTGAAAAAATGCAATTTTTTTGGCTTTTTATCTCTATTTAACTCAATCCAACAGGGAAAGTAGCAAAATGCCATTTCTCCCACAAAGAAGCCATTCCTACATGTATTGAAAAAAAGCCAAAACCCAGCTGACACCAAAAACCAGCTGATTTTTCTTCATCTTCTACTACATGTAGCCGTTGCTCCAACGACTCTTTCAATTATCCCTACAAAAAACAAACAAGAACAGGAAGAGAGAATAATAAGAAGCCTTCAATTCTTAAAGCCAAAACCCTAGCTTCTCAATTAATTGAAAACTCCATAATTTTCTCTGTGGCTTCGATTGATGTTTGGATACAGTTTTCGTGCTATATTCTAAAACTATAAAATTTGTAGGATACATGTTATTGCACTGGCAATATTTTGGAATTTTATTTATTTGAATTCCAGGTTGATCTCTTAGATGATAAGGTGGAAAATCTTTGAAGCCTTCTTGAAAAGCAGTTGATCATATATTGAAACATTATCCTATCCTAGAGTAAGATGCTCTTCTCTTCTGCCACTGACACTTCTTTAATATCATTGGAATTAGTTTTTGTTTGCTTGCTTTCATTTTTGCGCTTGGGTGTGTGATTGCATTTGATTCGTTATTAAAGTTGTGAAGTGGAACTTGAGAGGGAGACAACTCTATGCATAATTGCCTTTGAATAATCTTGGCTTAGAGTTCATCACTTCATGTTGCATACAAGGAAATGTTACGAATTTCCTAATCTTGAATCAATCTAATTCAAGCTCCAACCATTCAGAATTTCCAATTTCAATTATATAAAAAAACCAATCAAATAAGAAGGTAAAAGATTAAACAGGTTGCATTGGGAATGTCATTGCTGATAGTGTTTTCTTTCACAATATCTACAACACATCAACTTAAATCCCTGAAGTGCAGGTTTCTAGATGATAAAGTAAAGATGCGATAGTTGCATGAAGATTGTTGTGTTTCTGCAGTTTATATTTTATGTTCAATGAGACATTTGTATCGTTATCTGCCCCTCGCATATTGCTATGTGTTAATCTGTCACAAACACTCTGTTGCCTGCTCCAAGTTCTCAATTTCATATCTTTAAGTTTCTTCTTTTACAGTAATGATGCCTTCGAAAATGCTTGTATTAAGTTAGATGAGGTGAACTTAAAGCCAACTTACAAGATTCTCTGGGCAGTATCAGGTTTTCCTTATAATTTGATTTATAGCCCTTGAAAATGCTATTTGCTTCCTTTTTTCTTTATTTAATCTGACTCATTTGTTTCCCTTCAGGTGAAACAAGGAAATGACTTTCTCCATTTAACAAACTTCTCTCTTTAATTTTGGTTCATAGTCGGATCTTCATAACCTTTCAAGTTACCAGATTAACATAGGCTTATTACAACTGACAATTGAAAAGAAAGAAATGAACTTTTATTTTATTTTCGATGACACCTAAACCTTATGGCACTGGTTTTGAATAAAAAGTATGGCAAGGTTTATTTTATTTTTATGATGGTTATGGTCTTCCAGAAGAGTTGTATAGGAAAAATTATTTTTAAGGATTGAAAGTTTTATTAATTTTATATTTTATAAACCAAAGAATATTAGTACAAGTAGAATTAGATGTCCATACATAAAGTGTAACAATAAAAACCTCTACCATAAAGATATTGTGATGATGCACCTACTTAAAAAATAATTTGTCACGTAACATTTATATTGGTATGCATATGAAAAATTTTATGTTCCTCGTGAATCATGTTAGAAAAGATGGTTGGCTCAACTTCCAGTTCTAGTAATATGGGTTTACAAATGATAATAGTAATCCATTTAGGAGTATATATGATGATAAATGCAATGAGAATGAATCATAGTTATTCAAATGAAGGTTCATATAACATCCCTTTTAGATGAAGAACTAAATAAAGATGCAGTTAGGTTTTTAAAACTTTTAAAAGATTTTGATGAACCATTATTGGATAAGTGCACAACTCACAGTAAATTATCGACCATAACATGAGTTTTTACCATCAAGTCAAATTATAGTTTGAGTGGGGCCGGTTATGGTAACGTCATTGAATAGGCTGAAAAACAACTTTTATGCTGTAAAATCCATGATGAAACTTTTTGGCCTATGATACCAAAAAATAATATGTCCAAACTTTTGCATATTATCCTACGATAAATATATAAATTTTACTGAGTGCAAAACTTGTTGCATGATTGGTATAAACCTAACAATGGTAAAGAAAGGACACTTGTCGCATACAAAAAAAGTTGGCTACTTCCCAATCACTCATAGGCTGTAAATGTTATTGATATATCCAAAGGCTGTCAAGCACATGACATAGCATCATTCATATGATTCGGTGGATGGAGTCATGATGCACCATTTTGATTGTGAAGCTTGGAAGCAGTTTAATAGAGTGTATACTTAGTTTTTAATGGAACTACAAAATATATGTCTTAGCTTGTGTACAAATAGATTTAATCCATTTGGACCATTTGGTGCACCCTATTCTTGTTGGCCGGTCATACTAATAGTTTCCAACTGGCCCCTAGAGATGTGTATGAAGCTAGATTTCATATTCTTGTTTGTGGTCATATCTGGTCCTTATAGTCCATGTAGAAATATAGATATTTATCTTCAACCATTGATTAATGAATTGAATCAAGTATGATGAGTTGAGGTTGTGACATATGATGTCTCAAGAAAACATAATTTTCAGATGAAGATAGCATTGATGTACATTATAAATGATTTTCTTGAGTATGAGATTGTTTCGGGTTATAGCACATATGAAAAATTATTTTATTCATACTATATGGAAAATAATAAGGCATTAACCTTAACGAATAGTGGCAAAGCTTTTTTCTTTAATTTCCACTAGAGATTATTTCCAAGTTGTCATCGATATAAAAACAACATAAAGGACTTCTTGAAAGGTAAAATAAAAATGGATGTTACATCACCAGTACTATCAGGTAAAGAATTGTATGATGTAGTTTCATAGTATGAGCCATTGTATTTAGTTTTTATTTTGGCAAATAGAATTTTTTTGGTTTTGATGTGATCCACAATTGGGTAAGGCGAAGTATATTTTTGGATCTTTCTTATTAAAAAACTAATGTTATTTGCTATAATTCGAATGTTATGCATATCAAGAAGAATGTTCTTGACAACATTTTTAACACAGTCATGGATATGAAAGGGAAAACAAAGGATAATATTAAAGCTACAATGGATTTAGTTTTGTATTGTGACCATCGTAATATGGAGTTTTTAGTGATAGGTTATGGATCACAACGCCTAAAGCCATCTTTATTTTAGACAAAGATTCACAACTTCTTGTCTATGAATGGCTTAAGAGTTTATGATTTCTTGATGAATATGCTTTGAACATAGCTAGATTAGTGAATTTGAAGAAATACCAATTTTATAGATTGAAAAGTCATGACTGCTATTTGTTTATACAAACATTAATTCAAATTGCTCATAGGGATTTGTTGCCAAAAAAGGGATATAATATGAACTAACTGAGATAGTCATTATTTTAGAGATATTTATTTGAGCAAACTGTATATCCACCATATGGAACAGCTTGAAATGAACATCAATGCGATGTTATTCAACTGTGATGAATCGAGAGCTTTTGAATAACAAAAATTAGGTTATACATTGTTATAAGACATGAGGGAGTGAGTGAGGAAATAATTTTTTATCACTCAAATTTTACAGATTTAAAGAGGTCGAACAATACCAAGATGACATTTTCAATTAAAAATCTAGCTTTTCAAATTCAAGCCTTAGCACAATAGATGGAAATGATGAACAAGTTAATAGGTAATTCAAAGGATATGGTGGAAACAAGGGAGAAATGTGATGTTAAAATTGATGGTTTTCAAAATAAAGCTCATCAGGGTGGAAAAAATGTTAAGAGGTATGAAAGATGTGTTAGTCGCATTGTTGATGATGATTTTACTGAGATGAGTGATGAGAATTATGATAGTGTGCCTTTAGGCCATGAAGATTTGTTTGGGCAGCCTAGAAGCTGTAGGTATGAGGAAGTTAGGAGAGATGGGTACTTTGTCCAAGGAGATTATATGGGTAATTTTAGGTACTATGATGAGGCGGATAGGAGTTTGGGTAGCATTAAGATGAAAATTCCTTTATTTCAAGCGAAAAATATTCTTAGGGTGTATTTGAAGTGAGAGAAGAAGATGGAGCTCATGTTTGATTCTCATAAGTATTCGGAGGGTAAGAAGGTTAAGCTTTTCATAATTGAGTTCATGGACTATTGTGTGGTGGGATTAGCTTGTGATGAGTTGAAGAAGGAATTGTGAGAGACTTGTTAAGACTTGGGAGGAGATGAAGGTTATTATAAGGAGATGATTTATCCCTAGTCATTATTATAGGGAATTGTACTAAAAGTTATAGTGTTTATGCTAAGAAACAAAAAGTGTTGATGAGTACCATAAAGAGATTAAGATCACAATGGTTCGAGCTAATATGGTGGAAGATAGAGAGGCCACTATGATAGGTTCTTGAATGGGTTGAATCATAAGATCATGAATATTTTAGAGTTGCAACATTATGTGGAGTTGGAGAACATAGTGCATATGACAACAAAAGTGGAGAGGCAACTTAAATGTATGGGTAGGTCATGACCAAGACAACTGTTAGGTTCTTCGTCACCTTGAAAGGCTAATATGCGGGGCTGCCTAATCTCAACCAAATATAGAGGAGAGATTCTAGACTCTAAAAAAGAAGGAGGACATCTCCACCAATAATAGAGGTAAAGTTAAAACTCTTACATCTCATAATAATGATATAAAATGTTTTTGTTATTTGGGAGTTGATCATGTTGCTTTGTAGTGTCCAAACAATCGAGTTATTGTTATGAAGGCTTATGGTGAGGTTGTGACTGATGGGGATGTTAGTGATGAGTAGGAGATGCCTCTACTTAAAAATGTTAATGATGATTGTGTTAAGTATCTGGTTGGGGGGATTGTGGTGAAAAGAGCATCGAATTTGCAAGTTAGGGTGGGAGATTTAGAGGAGCAATGAGAGAATATCTTTTATATGAGGTGCCATGTTTAGAATAAGGGTTTTGAAGGTGATACTTTATTTTGGGTTGATAGTAGTTTGTTGCCTTTAGAGGGTATTCTTCATGAAAGATTCGAGGATGAATCATCTTGAAGAGAGAAGGAATGATATGAACCAAAAAAGGTTGAATAAAGAAATTCAAATTATAGCATAGTTGTGTTTACTATTCAGTGTTACATTATTGAGTATAACTCTAAAATCGACCAATTGATCGAGTTAAAATTTTACCATGAGTTTCTAGACATATTGTTCTATGCTAAATTCAGATTAATCAGAGTTTAGAAAGGTCTTACGATACAAGTTAGCAAATGCAATATGAATTTTGTTAATTGTTGTCTTTTGACTTGTGGACTTCCTATTTGAAGAGGATTTTCTTCTTCATAATACAAGGATATTCAGCAGCTTATTTTTTGGACTTTCCTAATTGTACAAGGATCTTTAATGGGCAACAACATAGTTTCCAAGTGTGGTAAGTATTTCTTAATGTTTCCAAATTCTTTTCCTATAAGAATTTTTTATTTATCCTAGCTACACAAGAAAATGAGGGGTGAAGTATCTAATGGTAGATTACTTTTGGATTAAAGTATTTCTTTGTATTAATATGAATTATTTTAACATTTTATTTGTTGTTTATTTTATTATTTGGATATTTACATTTAGTTTAGGGCTTGTGTTTTAGTTTTAGTTTATTTTGGTTCAAAATCAATGTTTAATTAAGTTTGTGTTAGCTAATTATTAGCTTGGGCTCATTGGCTTGTAACCCAATAAGGGTCCATTAGGGTTATTTAAGAGGACTATATATTGTTTTCTTTGCTGCAAAATTCAGAAACCATGATGTTCTGAATAAAATTGTGTTTTGTGTGATGCAACACTTTTTTCTTTGTTAGGACAAATATCAGCAACTAACTTATTAAGGTATAATTGACCTTGTGGTGTCTTCACATACTTCGGGTTCTTGTTTCACTTTAAACAACGAGTCCAAATTCTTTTTCAATACCTTTAATTCGCAGGTACAAGGTTATCTATAGGTAAAAGTTATATATATATGGGATATCTCAATTGCAATTGAATATATGCGACTATCATAAAAAATACATCATGACCATTATCATAACTCAATTTTTTACCCCTCAAGATTTTTAATATTAAATATACATGTTTTTATTCAGAAATATAAAAAAATCAGAAATATAAAATCCAAAAATATTTGCGGGACACGAGGAGATAGACCTTGAAGTTGCAACAGACCAAAATACTAGAAAAATAGCTATTTTGAGATATTTTGACAAAACGAGATGAAGAAAGAAAGAAAATTGAAAGAATTAATTAAGTTTAAGGACTTAATGAAACTTCTAATGGGTTTTAAAGATTCAATTAAGGACTCAATTGAAATTAATTTTGATCACTTTATAAAGATTGGAAGATTAGGAACACAATTGAAACTTTGGAAAGCTAAACCGGTGCAATTAGTGATTTAATTTCAATAAATTTAAAGTGTAAAGTCTAAATGAGGGGCAAATTAAAAAAAAAATCAACACCAAGGACTTTTATATAAAAGGCGTGTAACATTGGGGGCTATACCAAACTTAATTTAAGAAAATAAAAGTTAATACTTAATTGGGGATTAAATTGAACAAATTGAAAATCAAAAGCTACTTTGTCAAAGGCACCAAACTTAATAGATCTCAATTGATTTTTGGCAGAGGCTTAATTGCATAAAATTAATGAGTTTTGTCTCAATTAAGGACGTTTGAGCTTAAATTGAAACATATACCAAATTAAAATTTATCAAAATTCTAATTAGAAAACCCTAAATTTTAAGGTTTAAGTAGACGACATGTCACTTATTTTTAATGAAGAGATTGAGCGACACATCATCTATCTTTGTTTTATTGTCTTCTCAGCCGAGAAAGCTGATCAAGATGTCACATTCAGGTAAATGAATGTGGCATCTTCGACCAACTCAGGGACTCCAAACACCACCATTCAATAGAGGAGGTTCCCTTCTACAAAGTTGTGTCATCTTTATTCGGTGTTTGTGCCCCACCTGCCATGTGGAAGCCTTCAACTTCTTTTCCTAAGGTAGTGATGTAACCATATTATTTGATAGTTTTACCCATATTTACCTAGTATTTTGCCTATGTTTTATATATATATATATATATATATATATATATATATATATATATATAATGCCTTAATATTCTTTGTTTTATATTTTGAAGGCAGTTTTGGATGTAAGATTAAAAAAAGAAGTAAATTGGAGATGATTGGCAATCGATGTTTTGTGCAGAGCTTGAGCTCTAGAAGTTGAAATGAAATGCTTCCAGTGGCATTAGAAAGCTAACATCCATACCTTTATATAAATATATGGAAAGAAAAAAAAAACGTGGAAATTATAGCCTTCAAAGTCAAATCTTGCATTCTGTCAGTGTTGACCTTCAGCCATTCCGACTTGAATATCTTGAGCTACAGAAGTCCATTTGATGCAAACTCAATTGTTTTGAATTCCTGACTCAAAGACCTATCTGCCTACCGAATGTTAGTAGAAAATGAGCTCATATAAGAGAGATATGATTTTTTCTAAGATGACATATGAATTCTGCCAGCAGACAGGTTCTGTGAAGAAATAAGTTCAAATTACGTCCCAAAGCATCCAAACCGACATCCAAGTCTTTATTTCAGCAATTTAGCTCCTCTAAGTCAAAAGTCAAAGCTTGAAGATTTTATGCAAAGCTATTTCTCTTTTTTTAGGAAAATAATTATTAAACTACTTAAATGTAAATTGTCTACTTAGAAAAGGATTATTTTTGTAGAAAAGAGATTAGGGTTTTCTAGGATATAAAAAGAAAGAGAGAAAGGAAAGGGGGACAACCAGCCAAGAGAGAAAAAATGCTTGAAATCATGCATTTTTTTTCTTTTTAATTAGTTGTTCAATAGACATGTAAGGCTAAACTCTTTTTCTTGGTCACAAGGACACAGAAACCTTCAGATTTCAAGAACTATGAAATCTATTTTACCTTTTCTTTTCAATTTATATGATGAATGAATATGATTGTTTATTTTAATTGTTAGAGTGAACTCTGAGTTATTATTGTGAACAATCTATTGCTAAGTTTGCTATCAAAACTAGAGTTGTGGTATATAAACTTGTGAAGCAACTGAGATTAATAATTGTGGCGGATCCAGATTAGTAATCTTAGGGAGAACATTCGATCAACCAAATCAAACATGGACTACGGACAATTATGTTGTCTAGATTAATCAACTCATCTAGTTCTTAAGGCTTCCATTGAATTAAATTATTATTGTAGACATTGTGGTTGTTTGATGGTTAGAATTAGTTATATATCAGATCTGTTATCTAATCAATATAAGAAAAGATAAATATTTAGAGTATAAATTGACATTTCGTTTCCATGATCAGTTCTAATTTCTGTAGGTGGATGTTTACTTGTGACCAAGGTTTGTTTTCTTGATAAATTTTGGTTTTCTTTGATTTAGCATTAATTGTTTCTTTATGTCCATAGATAACTTCCCAATTCCCCCCCCAATTGCACATCGTATAGCATAAAGATCTGAACTAAAACTTCCTCATTGAATCGACCCCTTACTTGCTCTTACTATCTTGTTTATTTAAGTTAGGGTAATTAATTTGTACGACTGCAACATCGCAACAGACAGCCTTGTGTAATTCAACCATATTTGACAATCTTACACCCAACTTTGGAATGATAGTGGGAAAGCTACAAGCCACCAAATCAATTACGGTTTGATCTTAATTAAATAATAACACCCCCTCTACATGATTTATAGCTTGGTTGACTTCAATACCCTCTCATTTTCCATGATTAATTCATGGAAAGTACACCCCCAGTCATCCATTTTCAGCCAAGTTCCAGTTATAAAGTTCCCAATTTTTTTTTAAAACTCTAAGAGTTTGTTAGACATCTAGTGAGTAGGAAAACAAAAGAATAAGAGAGAAGAATTGTGTCCTAACATATCATATGCAAAAGAAAAAGGGGAAAGAATCCCTATGATATAGTTTTGAAAAACCACATTAAAACCCACAAATGCTTTCACAACCATCAAACTTTTGAGACTATAAAAGAAAAAAGAAACAAAAATCACAAAGAAAATGAGGAAAATAACTTAGAGGATAAAATCACCAAAATTGTCTTAATAGAAAGGCTATTAAATATTTATAAGAAGTTAAAAGAAAGAGGTAGAAGGCAAAGCTCTTGAGTCCATAAGTGCAAGAAGAAATACTAGAGGACCAGAAGCTTAAAGAAGGAGCAAGAAATTACAAGCAAAAGAAACAACATTGTTAAGGTATTCCTCAAACTTTTATGAAGAGGTGGAGCTCAATGAGCACACCCTTTTCCCTTTCATTTTCTTATTAGATGTTTATATTGGATGTTCATTATGCATTCCCCTTTCAGCTATTGTTAGTTTTGATGCATTTGGTGCTTTATTTGATCTTTTTCAATGATTAGTTATGACATGATTTTGTGTGTATATGTTTTAGTTGAAGCTTGTTTGAATTACTAAATTTGTTCATTAAAGTGTTAAATGTTAGTATAAAATGAAGTTTTGCAGGTTTGGATGTTAGAATATTCTGTTTTTTTCCGAAGTTATGGAAATATGTTTAGGTATTGAAGTTGTTGTGGTTTAGGTTGTTTTAAGTTAGCCTGCTGGGTTTGATGAAGTTGTAGGAATATTGTTTAAGCTTCAAGACAATGATTTTATTCAATAGAACAATGTTTTTCCTTAAGAAAATGTTATTTTTGCTTGCTATTTATAGCTAGCTTTGCTTACTATTTCGCTTTTAATTCTATGTTTTTTTGTTGTTTTGATAGTTCAAGCAAGTTGTTTTGAGCATGTGTCGGCTTTGGTTGCTAAGTTTACGCTGTTTTCTAGGCTCTTTACACTTTTTTTCTAGGTTTTGTCGTTGCTGGGCATTTCTGGGTTTGACAAGCTTTTTTGGGTTGATGTTCATGCCATGAACTTTTTTTTAGGTCATTGATTTCAGTCATTTTTGGTCAATTGATGGTTCTTACATATGCAAACATGTTTGTTAATCTTTAATGTAAGGTTTTAATGGATTAAAAAATCAATTTAATGACTTTTTATTTTTGTTTCCTTCGTTTATTTTTTGAATAAAATCAAATAATTGTGGATTTTATTTGATTATTGTGATAATCCAGCCCCAAAATCTTTCTTGAATGTTGATTTCACATATGTTTATGCCTTCAATTAGATGTAATCACTTTGTTTTCAAAACGACATTTCTAGGTTTTATCTTCATTAGTTCTTTGTCAGATTCAAACCAAAAATCTTGTTTGATCTTCTAATTTTCATTTAAGTTGTTGGACATTGTTTGTGGGTTTCGGCATTTGGGCTAGGAATATCAGCCAACATATGGCTAGGTTGAGTCCATGCTTCATAAGGTCGTGTTTGACATGTTCATTTTTTATCAAAGGAAAAACAATACATTGTTTTGTTCTTAATATGTGTTTTCCAAACACAGCCTTAAAATATTTTTTTAGTCTAATTTTTTATTCAGGGCGTGTTTGGAAAAATGCCTTACTAATTTTTCTAGCATTGTTTATTTTCTCATTTTTGTGTTTTTTTCAAACAAACCCTAAACAATTTCCAAAAATTATAACAAATTTCGAGGACCTTTTAAAAAAAATTTGTGGGTCCCTCACATATTTTTCCAATCATTTCACTTAATATTGGAGCAATAGACTTATATTGTAAGATACTGACCGAGTATTA